>Ga0075464_10001568_pt1 | contig 10314 bp, 9 predicted proteins | sample DEB19_08_DNA_5_FD_75068 | JGI IMG/M metagenome (GOLD analysis project Ga0075464, IMG submission 75068) | Aqueous microbial communities from the Delaware River and Bay under freshwater to marine salinity gradient to study organic matter... | ecosystem: Environmental > Aquatic > Marine > Coastal ...
CCTATCACAAAGCACTTCTGCTTCATCCATGTAATGCGTCGTGATAATCACAGTCGTACCATTGTCTCTGATTTCTTGAATCAAGTCCCAAAGATTACGTCTTGCTTGAGGATCCAGCCCGGTAGTTGGTTCGTCTAAGAAGATAATTTTTGGACGATTGATCAAAGTAGTTGCAATAGAAAATCTTTGCTTCTGCCCCCCACTTAATTCCTTGAATTTTGCTTTCGCTTTATCTTCTAAATTGACTTTCGCCAACAATTCCATTGGATCCATCTCCATTTGATACAATCCAACAAACAATCGAATCAGTTCGGTTAAATTTAGATTGGGATAAAAGCCTGCAGTCTGTAATTGTACTCCAATGATTTTTTTGATGGCTTCAGGTGCTTTGTCTAAGTCCATACCATCTACCATCACTGTTCCCCCAGACTTTTGTCTTAAAGTTTCAATGATCTCCAAGGTTGTTGACTTACCTGCTCCATTAGGACCCAATAAGCCAAATATCTCTCCTTTAAATACGTCAAAACTAATCCCTCTGACTGCTTCAAAATCGCCATAGGACTTAGTCAAATCCTTTACTTGAATGATAGGTGTACTCATTGTTACTTGTATTAAATCGTTCTTTAGCAAAAATAACCTAACTAACTTATATTTGCGCTATCTAAATTAGTAACATGAAGGTAGGTATATTAGGCGGAGGACAATTGGGAAGGATGCTTTTACAGGCAGCAGCAAACTATGATCTAACCACTTTTGTGTTGGAGAAAGACCCTACTTGCCCTGCAGCACATTTATGCCATCATTTTACATTAGGCGATATTTTAGACTACGACACCGTCTATCAATTTGGTAAAAATCTAGATGCTATCACCATTGAAATCGAAGCAGTGAACGTGGATGCATTGACACAACTAGAAAAAGAAGGCGTTAAAGTTTATCCAACTCCTGCTGCAATTAAAATAATCAAAAATAAAATTGCTCAAAAACAATTTTATGCAGACAACGAAATTCCAAGCTCAAAATTCGTAATCACTGAAACAGCCAATGCCCTGCACCAGCACTTAGATTTATTGCCCGCTGTCCATAAATTAGCAGAGGGTGGATATGATGGCAAGGGCGTTCAAATCATCGAGGACGAAAAAGCAATCGCACTGGGCTTTAATGCACCAGCTGTCCTAGAAGCAAAAGTGAAAATTGTAAAAGAATTGGCTTTAATTGTAGGCATGAATGCACAAGGTGAAACAGTGATCTTCCCTCCTGCAGAAATGATTTTTGACCCTGTATATAATTTATTAGACTACCAATTAAGTCCCGCTAAAATTGAGGAGAAGCAACTTTGGAAAGCAGAAGCCATTGCTAGAAAAGTGGTGCAATCATTGAAAAGTCCGGGTCTTTTTGCAATAGAACTTTTTGTAGATGATCAAGGAGATATTCTTGTCAATGAAACTGCACCAAGAGTTCACAACAGCGGACACCATACCATCGAAGCCAATTATAGTAGCCAATACGATATGTTGTTAAGAATTATTTTAAATTATCCATTAGGCAATCCTACTCCGATTATGCCAAGCGCTATTGTGAATCTAATTGGTGCAGAAGGTTATACCGGAGATGTTGTCTATGAAGGCTTAGACGAAGTCATGAAAATGGAAAATGTGTTTGTTCACCTTTATGGTAAATTAACCACCAAGCCGGGAAGAAAAATGGGCCATGTGACCATTATTAGCAACGACTATATGGACTTAACACATAAAGCAAATAAAATAAAGCATACACTTAAAGTCATTGGTAAATAATCGACTTTAACCTACCAATTGTTCCCTGTTTATTCCCCATTTACATTCATTGCGGTCTTTGGCTTTGATTCAATCAATTTTTTCTTGACTGCAAGGCTTCTGAAATAACCAATACCAATGATACTCTTCGTTTGCAATCCTGGCGACTTTTTAAGTGGACCAAAAATTCGAATTTTATCATCATAGATCAGATCTAAACTATAAGTAGCTGAAAAGTTTTTATTAATCTTAAACGTGAACAAATTGGTCATGAAAAAATTAACATTTTCTGGTTTGTCATAATAATTAGAGAAGAAATCGGCACGACCCTTATAATTGATATTGGGTGCAATGACTTTGGAATAATTTACGGTCACAAATAAACCTGTTTCTCTTTTAACCATCCTTCCTGTATCCACACCATATTTACCTAAGTTCGCTAACTTTTTATTTAAAACCAATGTCGTTCTTGAAGTTAAAGGAGAAAAGAAAAGTGAGAAATTATTATCAGGCTTATAGTCTAAACCCGCAGAAATAATGATATAAGCTGGTGCGAATAAAGAAGAAGTAAATGTCGCTTTTGATCCACTAAAACTATAGCCATCAAAGAGCTGTGAACGAAAATTAAATAACCCTGAGAGATACCATTTTCCAACTGTATCTATTTTATATCCATACTTACTCAATAGATCTAGTCGATCATCATTTTTTCTACCACCTTGTGATGTAGATTGAACAAAGCCAAGATTTACGTCAATATTATTGTCCCAACTTTGACGGTCTTTTTTATAGTAGGCGAAATAATTAAAATAGCTATTGATTGACATATTGAAATTATCCCCTCCTGCAGCCCAATTGCTCAATGAACTTTGTGACACATTTAAATTATACAACCCCCCTTGCTTCCAATTCCAATTAGTCGTATCTGAATCTTTTTTAATATTTCTTGAGGTCTCAGATCTCAACTTTGCCACTACTAGATCTTGTGAATAGGCCAAGTTCAAACTAAAAACAGTCAATAATAAAATCAATCCTTTGAGCATGTACAATTTTTTATAAATATACGGACTAGTCAATAATCGATTGATTATAAGCTTAATATAAAATTTATTACTATATATGATCCAATAATTTAATCATTTGTATATCAAAGGATTAGGAATTAGGTCTGACAAGTTGACACATAAAATTATTTTGACTAAGTTTGCAGTTCAAATCAAGTGCATGGAAACCAACTTACTGATCGATAAAACCCAGGATGAAACTAGACAAGGCGAAGCCTATGCTAGCCAAGCGAATGCGGGTGTCTTCGAAAAGCACTTCTATGTAGAGAGTTATGGCTGTGCAATGAACTTTGCAGACAGTGAAGTGGTTGCCTCTATATTAGAACAAAATGGCTTTGGAGGCACTAAAAACATTGAAATTGCTGATTTAATCTTAATCAATACCTGTTCTATTCGCGAAAAAGCTGAATTAACCATCCGTAAGCGATTGACTGAATTTAGAAGATTGAAACAAGCCAACCCAGGATTACTGGTTGGAGTGTTAGGATGCATGGCAGAAAGATTAAAAGCACAATTACTAGAAGAAGAAAAATTGGTTGACTTAGTTGTTGGCCCTGATGCTTATAGAACCCTACCCGATTTAATTGCAGATGCAGGAACTGGACAAAAAGCGGTGAATGTATTATTAAGTAGAGACGAAACCTATGGGGATATCGCACCGGTTAGACTTGACAACAATGGCATAAGTGCTTTTGTGTCCATCATGCGTGGATGTAATAATATGTGTAGTTTCTGTGTCGTCCCATTCACAAGAGGCCGAGAGCGCAGTAGAGATGCCTTTTCTATATTAGCAGAATGTAAAGATTTGGTTGAAAAAGGCTACAAGGAAGTCGTATTATTAGGTCAAAATGTAGATAGTTATTACTGGAATAACCCAGAAACGAATACCACAACTACTTTTGCGATGTTACTTGAACAAGTGGCTCAAATTAACCCAAGCCTTCGTGTTCGTTTTAGCACTTCTCATCCAAAAGACATTACAGATGAGGTGTTGCATATTATTGCTTCATATGATAATATTTGCAAAAACATCCATCTACCGGTACAAAGTGGCAGTACAAGAATGTTGCAATTAATGAACAGAACATATACTAGAGAATGGTATATGGCAAAAATTGACCGCATCCGTGAGTTGTTGCCTACTTGCAGTATTTCTTCTGACATCATTGCTGGATTTTGCACAGAAACGGAGGATGACCATCAAGATACCATTAGCCTAATGCAGTATGCCAATTATGATTTGAGCTACATGTACTATTATTCTGAACGCCCTGGAACATTGGCTGCTAGAAGATATGAAGACGATATTGATTTAGCCACTAAAAAAAGAAGGTTACAAGAAATTGTAGACATACAGTGGACTTTGTCCAATGAAAGTAATAAGCGTGATGTGGGCGGCGTTTTTGAAGTGTTGATAGAAGGCAATAGTAAAAGAAACGAAGCTGAATGGATGGGACGTAGTAGTCAAAATAAAGTTGTTGTTTTTCCGAAAGGAGATTTCAAAAATAAAAAAGGAGACTACGTAAAAGTCAAGATTCACAATTTTACAAAAGGGACTTTATTAGGAGATATCATTTTATAAATTAATGCCATGGATTTACAATCATTAAAAAACAGATTCAGTATCATTGGCAACACGCCCCTACTGAATCATGCTTTAAATACTGCAGAGCAAGTTGCAGCAACAGATTTGACAGTCCTCATTGTGGGAGAAAGTGGTGTTGGTAAAGAAGTCTTTTCACAAATCATTCATAGCCTATCCTCAAGAAAACACAATCCATTTATCGCAGTAAACTGTGGTGCGATTCCCGAAGGCACAATCGATTCAGAATTATTTGGACATGAAAAAGGTTCATTCACTGGCGCAGTTGATAGTCGTAAAGGTTATTTTGAAACGGTGAATGGTGGGACTATCTTCTTGGATGAAATTGGCGAAATGCCATTGGGTACACAAGCAAGATTGTTGCGTGTATTGGAGACGGGCGAATTCATTCGTGTAGGTTCATCCAAAGTACAAAAGACAGATGTGCGTGTGATCGCTGCAACGAACAGAGAGTTGATAGAATTCACACAAAAAGGAAGATTCAGAGAAGATCTTTATTATAGATTGAATACAGTTCCAATTCGTGTCCCCTCTCTAAGAGACCGCAAAGAGGATATTCCATTGCTTTTCAGAAAATTCGTGGTGGATTTTGCTGAAAAATATAAAACAAAACCTATTTATTTAGACGAGGAAGCGAGAGGACTTTTAACAGAATATGGTTGGCCAGGCAATGTTCGTGAATTGAAAAATATTGCTGAACAAATTTCCGTATTGAGTAAAAACGACCATATCAATGCAGTACAATTGAATGAGTTTCTACCAAAACATACCGCACACAATATGCCTATGCTAACTGGGAATGCCCCTGTCGGGGAGTTTGCCAACGAACGTGAAATTTTGTATAAACTCTTCTTTGACATGAAAAAAGATGTCAACGAGTTGAAAAAAATGTTTTTGGAAATTTTGCAGAATCCAAGTTTATCTGGTCAAGCGGCACATTTTACTAAAGAAGCCCTTATCAATGAACTAAAGGAAGACATCAGTCCTTCAATCACTCCAGTATCCAATGTGACCATGCCTGCAGCTGCAATGCAATTGCCGCATCACCAACCAGTCATCATTGACAATGACTTACAGAATCATTATGAAATAGAAGAGTCTTTAAATATCATGGATAAGGAAAAAGAACTAATTTTAAAGGCACTTAAAAAACATAGAGGTCGTCGTAAAGATGCATCTACCGACTTAGGAATAAGCGAAAGAACATTGTACAGAAAAATTAAAGAATACGACATTGAAGAATAAATTGCACTTACTTAGCTGCCTCCTACTATTGAACTTACTAAGTTCATGTGGTGTATATAGTTTCAAGGATGCTATGATCCCAGACAATGTCAAGACCGTCAAGATTGGCTTTATTGACAACAGAGCTAGATATGTCAATCCACAACTTGCTCCAATGTTGACAGATAAAATTTTGCAAAAAATTATTGGTCAAACTAAATTAACAAGAACCAATAGCGACGATGCACATTATCAAATTTTCGCGACCATCACCAATTATGATCCTTCTCAAACAGTGGGTGTAAGTGGTCAAGAAGCTGCAAGTAACAGATTGACTGTTACCGTACATGTGGTTTTAAAAAAGACATTGGAAAATAAGGAACTTGAATTTGATGTCTCCCGTAATTTTGACTTCTCAGCCAATCTTACTTTGAATCAAGCGGAGAGTCAATTAATGGATGAAATAATACGAAGTATAACGGATGATATTTTTAATCAAATTTTTTCAAACTGGTAAAGCATGAGTGCATTAGCGATCAACGATATAGTTAAACAATGGACGGGACATGCTTCATTAGAAGCCATTGAAACGGATACACTGGAAAAGTATGCTTTGGAACATCCCTATGCCCCTTCTCTTCAGTTCCTTTTAGCAAAGAAGTACCAAATGATTGCTTCTCCTCTTTTGGAGGCTCAGTTAATTAAAACAACTGCTTTTTTGCCTTCAAGTCTTCATTTACATTGTTTAATGAACCAAGTAGCGCAAACCGAAGCGAATGCGCCAGCAGATGCTAAATTGAATAGCTTACTAAACGAACAACTGGCCCAATTTAAGGAGCAAGTTGACGCTTCTGCCGCTTTGGACCATGAGAAAGAAACGACTCCAAGCCTACAAAAAGACTACTTTGCCGCTCAAGGCATCGAATTAGACCTTTCTAAGCTACCTCAAGATAAGTTTACCCAACAGCTCAGAAGTTTTACTGCCTGGCTTAAAGTGATTAAAAACAAGGATGGCGTAGATCAACAGGAGCAGATTGCCTCATTAGGAGCAGATCAGGAGCAAATAATCACTCAAATTGCCGAAAAAGCCAATGTTCCGGCCGATATTCTAACCGAATCCATGGCTGAAATATGGGAAAAACAAGGTAATTTAAAGAAAGCCATTGCGACTTATGAAAAATTAAGTTTTATTTTTCCTGAAAAATCCGTTTATTTTGCATCCCGTATAGCACATTTAAAAAAATAGCAAATGATAACATTCTTTTTAATATTAATCGTAGTAGCCTGTGTAGCTTTAGGATTTATGGTTTTAATTCAAAATCCAAAAGGTGGTGGATTGAACGCCAATGTAGGTGGACTGAGTAATAATTTCATGGGCGTAAAGCAAACAACAGATGTACTTGAAAAAGGCACATGGATCTTTGCTTCTCTAATTGCAGTTTTAGCCATCACATCTACCCTTTTCTTAAGTGGCAATTCAACCAACGGAAATAGTGTATTAGATAAAGTAAATACCTCTACTACAACTAGTCCAGCAACTCAAGTAGCACCGCCACCCCCACCAGTAGCTGCTGACACAAACAAGAAGTAATTCAAGTAGAATGTAAACACATTCTGTTAAAATAGTATTTTTCCCCACCATCCAAATGGTGGGGATTTTTATTGTATTTTAGTACAAAGCATTCTTTAAATTAGACCCTACGCAAAGTGAAAAAATTACTACTCAGTTTATTCTTCGCCCTTTTTATCTACCTCGCTTATTCTGTGTTTGTCAACAGCACCCATTTTGAAAAAGCAGCATCCAGCTTTAATTATACCAAAGGTGTAGGTGGTATAGATGCTTTAGCAGACACATTGATGGCTAAAAAAATGATCAGAGAGCCTTGGTCCTTTAAATTGATTGCTTCCTTCTTAAAAGTAGAGGAAAAAATGAAATCGGGCCGTTTTATGGTCAAGCGAAATACAAGCTTATTGAATCTGGTTCGTATGCTTAGAAACAATCGACAAGCTACCGTGAAATTGGTATTGAATAAAGTGCGTACAAAAGGGGAATTGGCGAAATTGATTGCCTACGAATTTGAAAAAGACTCCACTTCAGTCATGCAATTTTTAAGCAGCAATGATTCATTACAAGCTTTCAATACAGATACCACACAATTATTCACGCTACTTATTCCCAATACCTACGAATTTTATTGGAGTAGTTCTATGACGCAAATTCTAGGCAAATTACAAAAGGAACAAATTCATTTTTGGAGTGACAACAATCGAATTCAAAAAGCCGTTGAAAAAGGAATGACTCAAAATGAAGTGTACACATTGGCGTCAATTGTTGAAGAGGAAACCAATTACGACTCCGATAAATCATTGATTGCAAGCGTTTACCAAAATAGGTTAAAAAAGCAAATGCCACTTCAGGCTTGTCCAACTATTAAGTATGCCATGCAAGATTTTACCATCACACGTATTTATGAAAAGTATTTAACCAATCCCTCTCCATACAATACCTACCGTGTGAAAGGTCTTCCTCCTGGACCTATTTGCACCCCAGCAGCCAAAACCATTGACTTAGTTTTGAATGCGCCAAAAACGGATTATATTTACTTTGTTGCCAAGGCAGATTTTAGTGGATACCATCATTTTAGTAACAATTATGCAGAACATGATCGTTATGCCAAAGAATACCAGAAAAAATTAGACGAATACCAAGCTAGAAAAGCGAAAGCGAAAGAATAAAAATTTGAAAGAAATACTAAAATACCTACTTACGCCCGTATTATTTGCAAAGCGAAAAGCAAAGCGCATTATTGTGCCTGGATTTGAGCAGGTTAACTTATTTCAGCTTTTGCAATTTCTTTTCAAACAGCTGAATACCATTGGACTATATGATCGAGCATCCGCTATTTCATTTAATTTAATCATGGCCTTACCTGCAGGATTCTTATTTCTATTCTCCATCATTCCCTATTTTCCAAAAAGCTTTAAAATAAAAACACAAATTCTTTCTGTTTTTAAAGACATCTCACCCAATACAAGTACCTATCGATTTATTTTAGATATTATCAATGATTTATTAAGTCAGCACGTGGGTATCTTTTCTTTTGGTTTTCTTTTATTGCTATTCTATGCTTCCAATGCCATGACGGGTATCATAAGAAGTTTTGATAAATCTATCATGCAAAATAAACCCTTCTTTTTACACCAAAGAATGAGGGCACTTCGTTTAACATTGATCTTAATGTTATTGGTTTTTGCTAGTATATTAGTACTAATTGGACAAGATCAATTAACCACTTTATTAAGAGATATTTTTGATATCAAAAGAAAAACAATTTTGCCCTATTGGAATAGCATTAGATGGGGTATCATTATTTTACTTTTATTTTATGGCAATGCCTTTATTTACAAGTTTGCACCACATGTAAAAGAAAAATGGTCCCTGCTTTCACCAGGTGCAATTCTATCAACAGTATTAATGTTACTCACCACATTAGGTTTCTCCTATTGGGTCAATAATTTTGGGAGTTATAGTAAAATTTATGGCTCTATTGGAACTGTACTTGTAGTAATGACATTGATTTATATCAATGCCTTGATTCTTTTAATAGGTTTCGAATTAAACGTAAGTATTGAAGTGCTTAAAAAAGAACAAGACCAAATAGATTACTTTAATTAAAAAAAATGAGCCTCTTTTGGGAGACTCATTGGATATCAAAAACTTTTAATTTTATTTGTTAGCCATATCTGGAATTTCAGCCACTTTATAAGCACCCGCATCCAACTTCGCTTTGGTCTCACTAAATGCTTTTAAAGTCAAATCAATCTCCTCCTGTGAATGCACTGCAGTTGGAATCAATCTGTAAATGATATGTCCTTTAGGAATTACAGGATACACAACAATAGAACAGAATATTTTGTAATTCTCTCTAATGTCCATCACCATTGCAGTAGCTTCTTCTACACCACCTTTCATATACACTGGTGTTACAACAGAATCCGTTTTGCCAATATCAAAACCACGCTCTTTTAATCCATTTTGTAATGCCAAAGCATTCTTCCATAAATTGTCTTTAAGCTCAGGTTTAGATCTTAATAATTCTAAACGCTTTAAGTTACCAACCACATAGGGCATTGGTAAACTCTTTGCAAATATTTGAGAACGGATATTATAACGGATATAATCAATGATCGTTCTTGGTCCAGCCATGAACGCACCAATTGAGGCCATACTCTTTGCAAAAGTAGAGAAGTATAGATCTATTTCATCTTGACATCCTTGCTCCTCTCCAGCTCCAGCACCGGTTTTACCTAATGTACCAAAACCATGTGCGTCATCCACCAATAAACGGAATGGTACTTTCTTTTTCAATGCAGCAATCTCTTTTACTTTACCCTGATCACCCGCCATTCCAAACACACCTTCTGTAATCACCAATACACCACCTGATTGTTGCTTGTCAACCAATGCTTGTGCTCTTAACAATTGCTTTTCACAATCTTCCACGTCATTGTGTTTGAATACAAATCGGTGACCTGGAATCATTCTTAAAGCATCAATGATACATGCATGACATTCAGCATCATATACCACCACATCATGACGACCACAGATAGCATCAATGGCACTCATGATTCCTTGATAGCCGTA
>Ga0075464_10001570_pt1 | contig 10304 bp, 10 predicted proteins | sample DEB19_08_DNA_5_FD_75068 | JGI IMG/M metagenome (GOLD analysis project Ga0075464, IMG submission 75068) | Aqueous microbial communities from the Delaware River and Bay under freshwater to marine salinity gradient to study organic matter... | ecosystem: Environmental > Aquatic > Marine > Coastal ...
GCTCAGGGGTAGAGCATTGCATTCACACTGCAAGGGTCGCAAGTTCGAAACTTGCATCTCCCACCAACATATCGTTATAAATCAAGGACTTGGCTTTTTGGCTGGGTCCTTTTTTTTGGTCGTACGGAAAAAATACGGATAAGTCTCTGCAAAAACAGAGTCTTTTGCAATACACCCCCTGGGTGGTGTACCAGTAGCAAGAAGCAGGGCTGCATAGCGCCTCACAGAACAATCTAGCGCTGACCATGGGAGCTTCTTTGAGCAAAAGCCACCTGAGCCAAGACACCTTGATTGATGCCGCTAATGTCGTGCCGCTCACGATGGACTTGCCGATGGTTTCAATGGTCAAGGCTGGTTCATCTGGTCTAGCGCTAGGGCTTTGCTGAATACGCTTGAGCGTCGTGGTGAATTCCAGAACGGCATCGCGGCAAGTAGATAAATGCCATAAGATGGCAATCTTTGCCACTCAAGGAGGCCTTATGGCTTTAAATGTATCTTTACCGATGGAGCTTGAAGCGCGGGTGCGCCAGCATGTTGCATCGGGTCTTTATGGCTCGGCAAGTGAAGTCATTCGCGAAGCTTTGCGTTTGTTCGAGGCTTATCAGTCGGTGCAGCAATCCAGTCTGGCCGCCATCAGGGCCGACATCGCTCAAGGCATGGCCGATGTGAACGCGGGTCACGTCAGCAAAATGGACATGGCCGCCATCAAGTCCCAAGGCCGTGCGCTGAAGAAAACGTCTTGATGGCATCGGCATTGTTTGCCCGTAGTGCGCAGACTGACCTTCTGGAAACGTGGTCGTTTATTTCGGAGCAAAGCTTCGAGGCGGCTGACCATGTTTTGGATGTCATCGAGAAAGAAGCCCAGACACTGGCCTTGCAGCCGTTGATGGGTAGAGCACGTCCAGAGTTAAGCGCGGACATCAGGTGTTGGCCGACATCGACCTCGTACAACTTGTACTACATCCCTGAAGAGGCAGGCGTCATCGTTGTCCGAGTTTTGCACCATGCCCGCGATATTCAGAGCAGGGATTTTCTGAACTGACGTCAAGCGTTGGCTGTCACGCCGACTGACAGGCCCGTAAAGCAAAAGCCAACCAAGTAGGCGTGCGGGCTAAGGGAGCCCCCTTGGGGGCGGACGGGTAGACCAGCACGGTCAATGCTGCGAAGCAAGCAAGCCAATAGGGTGGGCGGGGGCCAACACAAAATGTTCGGCGAAGCCGCGGATTAAAACCATGCGCGAAGCGCAGGCGGCTGGTGACCGCTCCAGCGTAGACAATTTTGCATAACGCCTGTTTTGGAAACCCGCCAGGGCGTATTCCGGCGAACGTGACCGGGGATTCCGGGGATCTTGACCGGTCAAGCTCAGCCGGCCATACCCCAGTCATCGAGCAGCAACACATCGGTGTTCTTCAGGGTGTCCAGCCATCGGGTAAAGGTGCCGTTGGCGTAGCGGATGCGCAGCTCCTCAGCCAGCCGGGGCACCCGCTGGTGGTAAGCGCGGGCCGGCAACACCGAGCAGCCGTAGTGCCGGGCAAAGTCCAGCGTGCTCTCGGTGAGTTTGGGCTCGTAGCGATTGGCCTGCGCAACCAACGCACGCAGGTTGTATGGCACGATCAAGAGCCGTCTCTCTAGGCTCGCTTCGGCCATCCATCATTGGGTCGCGCGGTGATGCAGCGCCACACTTGCGCCGACGGCTGGCAGACGGTTGACCCCAGTCCCTCAAAGACGGCGCTTTATCGTGCCAGTGCCAGCACCGGCTCTGGGTAGAGATGGATGTTTTTGTCTGAACGTGAGCAGGGTGCTTCCGGATGGTCTGAGCGCAGCGATTTACAGCTGGCCCAATATGTACGGTCTTCTTGTCCGCTGTTCCACAGGTAGCTGCCGGTTGCAATCCCCAGCACAAAACACAGTGGGCCGGCGCCCGTGAGCCAACACAGGTTGTTGGCCGCAGCACCGCCCCAAAAGGCAGATACAAAGCCGAAGGGCTGTGCGCGGTCTTCTTCAGGCAGCTTGTCAATGTAGGCGATGGTGGCGACTTTCACCGCCAATGAACCGACCAAGCCGAGTGGGTTCAACTCAACCAAGCCCTTGGCAAGGCCCACTGCGGTGGAGGCCGTGTCAGCTGCTGCGGCGGTGATCGCAGACGTCTCTGTTTCTGCGCGTACGTTTTGCGTGAATACCGTTATCAGCAGGGCTGTTAGCAACGCTGATAAGACTCGATGTGTGCAAATACAGTTGAATTTAAACCAGTTTAAATGAGGCATGACAGCTTTCTCAAAGTGATACACATGTGGTTTTGATTCATTAAAAATAAAAACTTCAAGGTAAATTCATTATTTAAAATGAATTTACTATTTTGTATTTATGTATCTAGTTTAACAATTAGTAACAAACATGTGTCAACTGTTACATCCATCCGCTTTTAAGCTGCGAAGTTGGAAAATAGACATGAATTCCCGCCGAACAATGGTGAGAAATGTTGCCTCAAGTTACATTCATATTTTTAAACGTATGTATTTACACGTTGAGTGGTATGTTGAAAAAAGCTACTCCTGAAATCACAACTTTAGAAATAATCAACCCATGAAAATCAATATATTCGCAATTTTGTCTATCACTGCTTTGAGCCTTCATGCAGGATATGTTTGGGCGCAGGTACCTGTTGCGCCAGCGGCTACCTCGGCTGCGGCCGCAGGCACAACGGGTGATGCTGCCGCGGTGGGCACTATTGCAACCTCAACGCTGGTCATTAGCGCTGCCGTTGCCTCGCTTGCTGTTGTGGCCGCGACGAACAGCTCAGGTCCAACCGGTACAACCCGGTAATCAAAAATTAACTCAGAAAGCATCTTTGGCTTGCTAAGACGCCTTTCGCTTGAGTTGTGAAAAAGTTCATTCCCTGTATTTGCCAGCGCGGTTTGCTGGCCTTGCTGGTTTTTACTCTGTTCTGGTGTAATACTAATAATTTAAAATAATTAAAATCGCATCATTAATCGATGCAATGTCTAAATTTACAAAAGTGTGTCGGGAAGGCCGGCCCTTCCATCGCTAGCGCCTAAGATCGACCGACCAGTCAATCACCGGTGGATTCCATGAACGACAACATTGCCCAGCTGATGGCGAAAATGGCCGCGTTAGAGGACGAGCTCCGGACTGCTCTGCATGAACAAGAGAGCAAAATGTTTTTTGAGATCAGGGGCAAGCGCGTCGAGTTTGAAAGCTCCGTCAAGGCTGCCCACAAGAAGCTAAAGACCGATTTTTTTCGCTGGGTGGTGGCTTACCGGCCGCAGAACCTGGTCACCGGGCCGGTCATTTACGCCATGATTTTTCCGCTGATGCTGCTCGACCTGTGCGTGAGTTTTTACCAGTGGGTGTGCTTTCCGGTCTACGGCGTGACCAGGGTCAAACGCGCCGACTACATCGTCTTCGACCGGCACCAGTTGCACTACCTCAACTTCATTGAGAAATTTCACTGCACTTATTGCGAATACGGCAACGGCTTGATGAGCTACATGGCCGAGATTCTGGCGCGCACTGAGGAGTATTTTTGCCCGATCAAGCACGCGCAAAAAATCCTGGGCACCCATGCGCGGTACCAGCGGTTTTTAGACTACGGCGACGCCACCGACTTTGCCGCTAAGCTCGAAGCCTATCGGGTCGGGCTCGGTCAAAAACCAGCTGAAAACGGCCGCGGTTGAGGGCTCAAAAACCGAAGTGTTGCTTGGGGGCAGACCACAGCATGACTTCCCGGTCAGATGCCGAAAATTGGCTTTCGAAGACGTTCAGCATCGGGCCGTAGTCAAGCCGGAAAGGCGCTTTGAGGTAGGGCCAGTCTGATGCCCAGACGCAGTGTCGGGTGCCAAAGTTCTGCACCAGTTCATCTAAAAATGGACGGACATCCGGGAACGGAAAACCGGCTTTAGAGAATTTGGCGTAGCCCGATACCTTCACCACCGCACGGCCTTCGCGGCCGAGTGCGAGCAAGGCCTGAAAACCGGCCTGGTGGGTGTCAGCGTCAATGGCGGGGCGGCCGCAGTGGTCGAACATCAACTTCACATCGACGCGTTTGAGCATGGGCATGAACTGAAGCAGCTGGTCGTTTTCGACTTGAAACTGCGCCCACATGTCCAGCGCTTTCAAACGCTGGAGCAAGGGCTCAATGTCTGCGTAGTGCTCAAAACCATGCAGCGACGGGTTGAAGGCGAGGCCAATCACGCCGCTGGCTTTGAGTTCAAGCAGCGTCTCGAGCGGGCAGTCATTGGGCACCACGGCAATGCCCTTGAACTTGCCGTTGCCGGTTTTGATGGCGTCCAACAGACAGCGGTTGTCTGTGCCGTAGCCGGAGTTGGGTCCGACCAGCAGCGCATGCTCTACCGCGTAGCAAGCCATCACGGCTTGAAAATACCGGGCGTCGCCCATTTCTTGACCGGCCGGGCGGTAGGCCACGTCCGCGGCGTAGGGAAACCGCGCAGGGTCCAGCACGTGGCAGTGAGCGTCAATCTTCCTTTGCGTCAAAACACCCATCATCGGCACGTCAAAAAGTCGCCAAAATGGCCTGCTTCAATTCATCGGTGATCTCGGGCATGACGCCGAACCACGATTTGAAGGCGGGGCGCGCCTGGTTCAGCAGCATACCCAAGCCATTGGCAGTCTTGTTGCCGCGCAGACGGGCGGCTTCCAGCAAAGGCGTTTCGAGCGGGATGTAGATGGCGTCTGAGACCATGGCCGACAGGGGCAGGGCGTCTAGGGAGATAGCCAGTGGCGGCTGGCCGTACATGCCTTGGTTGGTGGTGTTGACCAGCAGCGCACAACCCTCCATGGCGCTGTTGCGCTCTGCCCAAGGAACGACTTTGACAATGTGTTCCGACCCGGCTGCCAAAGCCTGCGCTTTGTCGAGTGTCCGGTTCACCAGCCGAATCTCTGTCGCCCCTTGATCGATCAAACTGAGCACCACGGCACGCGACGCGCCACCGGCGCCCAGCACGACGATCGGGCCGGCATCTGCCCGCCAAGCGGGATTGGCGTCTTTCAGGCTTTGAATGTAGCCATAGCCGTCATGGTTGAAGCCATGCAGACTGCCGTCAGGCTGCACCACGATGCAGTTGATCGCACCCATGCGCTGAGCCAACGGGTCCACCACATCCATCAACTTCAGGGCTTCAACTTTGTGCGGTTGCGTCACGTTGCAACCCGCCAAGCCCAGCGCGGAGAGGCCACGGATGGCCGCCTCTAAGTTGTGAGCTTCGACTGGAAAGTGGCCGTAAGCCCCCCGCAAGCCGTGTTGGGCAATCCAGTAGTTGTGCAGGATCGGCGAGCGTGACTGGTTGATGGGCATGCCCATCACCCCGGCCAATGTGAATTTTCTGTTGTCCATAGGTAAACGAAAGATCCTGTTATTTTTTGTTGACTGGCGGGAGGATGCTGGTGACGACCTGTTTGCCGGCGACCACTTTGGTCATGTAGCTCTCGCGGTCCAAGTCGCCTTTGTCGTCATAGCTGACATCCAGCAAAAGGCCGGGCGAGGCCTTGGCTGACAGGCTGATGTTTTTCATGGCGGCTGCAAAAGCCTTGGCATCAAATTTACCGATTTTTTCGGTCACGGCCTTGACGGTGTAAATGCCGATGTAGCCTTTCAAACCATTGTGGTCGGTCTTGGACTTGAATTCGCGCTGGTAGGCGGCGTCGAATTTCTTCACGTTGGCTTGGGGCGCATCGGCCGTCAGGCCGACGTGTGCAATCGCGCCGTTGGCGGCTTCGCCGGCCAGTTCAATAACCTTCTGGCTGGTCAGCGTGGTTTCACCAATGATCGGCTTGGCGTAGCCTTGTTTTTTGAGCTCGCGCAGCAAACGCGCAGATTCTTCTTCGTTGGAGTAAACGAAAACCGCATCGCTGTTGGTTTGCTTGACCTTGATAACGGCGCTGCTGAAGTCGACCTGGCCGGGTTCCGTCGAGACGTCTGCGCCGACTTTGATGCCTTGGGCTTCTAAGGCTTTCATGATCAGGTCACGGCCGCCTTTGCCGAAGTCGTTGTTGACATAGATCACGTCGACGGCTTTGGCCTTGATGGTGTTTTTGATGTAGCCGGCGATCTTCGGCATGGCGGTGGCTTGGGTGAACGATGTTCTGAAGACGTAGGGATTGCCTTGCTCCGTGATGGCAGCTGCTTCGCCACCTGTGAAATTAGGGATTTCTGCGCGCCGGGTGGCTGCCATGCTGACCATGATGGAGCCCGAAAACACCGGACCCATGACGACGTAGGCGTCGTTGTCGACGGCTTTTTCTGCCAGCCCTTTGGCCACGCCGGGGTTGGACTGGGTGTCGTTGGAGGTGTATTCGATCTTGCGGCCGAGGATGCCGCCTGCGGCATTGATCTCTTTCACGGCCAGTTTCATGCCGTTGTCAAAATTAGTTCCGGAGGTAGCGCCGGTACCGCTGAGTTCAACCAGCCCCACGATTTTCACGCTTTGGGCCTGTGCCGCGCCAGTGGCCAGCGCAGTACTGAAGAGTGCCAGTTTTAAAAATGTTTTTAGAGTTGTTTGCATGTCGGTCTCCATGTTGTAAGCGGCTTCAAAAGCCCGTGATTATCAATGGAGAGTTGGCCGGCTGACAAGGCAGCCATTCTTCTTGCGTGTTAACCCTTGGGTCGGCCGCAAGGGTGGCCTTGACTCACCGGTTCAAGCTGCCACGTTCAAGTCGTCTTCAATCTCGGCCAGCAGAGCTTTGAGGTGATCGTAGTCAACTGGTTTGACCAAATGGTAGTCAAAACCCGCGGCGAGCGAGCGGGCTTTGTCGCTGGCTTGACCGTAGCCGGTCAGGGCAATCATGATGGTCTGCTGCAGGCTCGGATACGCGCGTAATTTTTGAGCGAGTTCCGTGCCGTCCATGTCGGGCAGTCCGATGTCAAGAATAAAAATATCGGGGCTGTCGCCACCGCTCTTGAATTTTTCTAGGGTCGACAGGCCGTCAAAACTAACGCTCACAGGGTAGCCCTCCATTTGCAGCAGCATGCCGAGTGTTTGGGCTGCGTCAACGTTGTCATCGACCACATGCAGCTTGAGGGCACGGCTGGTGGCGATGCTCAACGCTGCAGGCGCCGGAGTGGCTAAGTTCTCGATGCGGGCGATGGGCAAATAGACATTGAAGCAGGAACCCTTGCCAACCCCCGGGCTGTCAGCCATGACCCGACCGCCATGCATTTGGATCAGACTCTTCACCAGTGCAAGACCCAGCCCGAGCCCACCTTGACGCCGGCCGGAGGAGCGTTCGCCCTGGGTGAAAAGGTCAAATATGTCAGGCATCAGATCAGGGTCAATGCCGCTGCCGTTGTCGCCGACCGTCATGCGCAATTCGTTGTTTTCAATCGCCACCCGCAGGTTCAGGTAGCCGCCTTCCGGGGTGTACTTGGCGGCGTTGTTCAGCAGGTTGCTGGTGACCTGGACCAGCCGGTGGTGGTCACCGCGGACCGGCAGCGGGCCGTCCGGAACAGAGACTGTCAAGTGATGTCGACTCGACTCTATCAGTGGGCGAATCTGTTCTATCGCGACGGCTGTGACGTTGGCAAAGTCGATGGTGTCGAGTTTGAGCGTGACTTGTCCGCGCGTGATCCTCGAGATGTCCAGCAGGTCGTCAATGATGCGGGCCATGTGCTTGGCCTGGTTGCTGATGATCAGGCTGGTGCGTTGAATCACAGGGTCGATCCCGGCCATGTGCTTGAGCATTTCTGCGCCCGTCATGATGGGGGCCAGCGGATTGCGCAGTTCGTGCGCCAGCATGGCGACAAATTCGTCTTTTCGCTTGTCGGCGCGTTTCAGGGCCTCTGCCAGTTCACCGAGCTTTTCGCCTTCGCCGGTGATGGCTTGGCGTTGCTCATACAAGCGGTCCAGCATCTGGTTGATGGACCTGGACAGGCTGGCGACTTCTTCGGTGTTGGTCGGTTTGGCGCGCTCTTGGCTCAGGCCGTCCCGGACCAGGTCGCTGGCGAAGCGTTGAAGTTTGCGCAGGTCGCGGGTGAGCACAGAAGCCATCTGCGCGCCACCCACCACGACAGCTAAAAACAGGCCGATCATCAACAACGCAATAGGCCCGTACAAAGGCGAAAGCGGCCGGTTGCTCTCCATCGGCGAGATCCCTTGAATCCGAAAGTCAAGCGCCCCGAAAACCGCCGGCGCATTGACCGGGCTGCTCTGCTTGGCTTCGTTGGTCAGCGGCGATCCCCACAGCAGCGTCATGTGCTCGTCAGTGTGCAAGTCACTCAGCGCTATTTTGTACAGCAACCCCCCCGCCGGCGTTTTTGTGCCCGGATAAATCAAGGGGGCGAAAGCGACCAATTCGGGGATGTTGTGATTCGTGAAAATAGCCGATGCTGGTTTGCCCAATGGGAGTTTCTGGCTCAGCCAAGTGCGCTGCTCGGGGCTGAAACTGGCATTGTTGTTGGCGATTTCAACGCCCTGAAAGTTGGTGAAGAGAACCTGCACCGGGATACCGTTGACGACTCTGATTCTCGCCACAAAAGTCTGCAAATAAGTTTTTTTGCCGGCGCTGTTGAGCTGCCCGGTGTCTAGGATTGTGCTGGCTGCGACCTCCGTCATGCGGGAAGCTAGAGCGCTCAGGTTGAGACCGATCGTTTGTGAATGAAACTGCCGCTCGCGTGTGGCCAGCTCGCTCATGGCCTCTTCATGCTGTTGCGTCAGCAGCCACCATGAGGCCAGCGCCGTCAACAGCAGTGCACCGACAGCCAGACCGGCAGATGCCAAGGCAAAGCGCCTGGCCAAACTGGTTGGCAGTGATGATCGGGTCAGCATCAGGGGCATACAGTCAAGCCGTGATGTGACGCAAGAGCGGCAGACAAACAGACCCCAAAACCATCGCCGGTCGACTTGAAAAGCGAGATTGGCTTGTGATGGCGTTCACGGGGACGGGACAATCAAGGTGCAGCAGGGCCGGGCTTTCTGGTGGCGTCTGCCATCTGATGAGTTAATGCGCAATTTTCACCGCAAAACTACCTCTTCCGCTATAACGACCCAATCACAATAAAGTAACAAATTGCTAACGGGTTGGGTCGTTCAGTGATCGCGATACAACACAGTGATGCTGATCCGTCGGTTGCGCGGGTCCAGCGGATCGCTCGGGTTGTAGGGTGCTGTGTCCGCGACGCCTTCAATTCGCGCAAACCGTGTGGCCTTCACCCCATTCTTTTCGACCAGCAGGCGGGTGGCTTCAGCCCGTTCGGCCGACAAGGACCAGTTGTTCCGGTTGTCAGTGTTCGAAAACGCCACGCTGTCCGTGTGGCCACGCAAGGCCAGTTGGTTGGGCATGGTGCCAAGGGACTTGGCGACTTCATTCAGCAAGGCTTGAGCGCGTGGCAACAATCGCGTTGTGCCCAAAGCAAACATGGCGAAATCTGACTTTTCAATGATTTCAATCCGCAGGCCATCTTTTTCGCGGACAAACTTGACTTGCTCTTTCAGGTTTTCCAGGCTCGGGCTTTTCTCGAGGCGTTCGCTGACTTCTTTTTCAAGCTTGTCAAAAGCGGCCTTGTCGGCAGCTTCCACAATTTGCTTTTTCTCGGCTTCGCTCACCTGGTCGGGGTTGGCCCGTTCGTCGCTGTTTGGCGATGGATCGTTCTCGGTCGGGCCGCCTTCAGAGCGTGGCGTCAGGCGTTCCATGGCCGCCGTTTGCTTGGCAGAAAAAGGAAAACCATCGGGGTCAATGATCGAGCGGCCACCCAAAATACCGTTGGATCCGGCCAACTGTCCCATGGCGATGGAACTGTGTGAGGTCGGTTTGAAGTAATCGGCAATGCTTTTACGCTGATTTTCGTTGGTAGCTCCGAGCAGCCACATGAGCAAGAAGAAAGCCATCATGGCGGTCATCATGTCGGCCAGCGCAATTTTCCAGGCGCCCCCGTGGGCACCGGCGTGGCCATCGTCAATGACCTTTTTGATGACGATGACCGGCGCCAGAGGCGCAGGTTCGGCAGGAACTTCAGCACCTGTCGGTGCTTTGACTTCAGGCTCAACAGGCGGCACCGCCATGACGGACGCCTCTGCGGTCGCAGGAACCGCAGCCAGTTCTGCGTCTGCTGGGGAGTCGACGACCGCTTCAGCCATGTTTATTTGCCGCGCAAGCCGTCAAAAACTTCTGCAAAGCTGGGCTGGTTGTGGTGGCTGATGCCCACCCGCGCTGCTTCAATGATCAGCGGCATCGGGTGTCCGTGCATGGTGCCAATGATGATCTGCTTGACGACCTTGTAGATCTCGCCTTCGTCTTCAATGATCTGCTTGAGCCTGCCGGCCATAGGTTCAACC
>Ga0075464_10001571_pt1 | contig 10299 bp, 6 predicted proteins | sample DEB19_08_DNA_5_FD_75068 | JGI IMG/M metagenome (GOLD analysis project Ga0075464, IMG submission 75068) | Aqueous microbial communities from the Delaware River and Bay under freshwater to marine salinity gradient to study organic matter... | ecosystem: Environmental > Aquatic > Marine > Coastal ...
AAACGACTCAGTAGTGGGGCCCGCAAGTTAACTTTGCCGGCTCGCGTCGAGCGCACCGCTCGCAATACCAGCGAGGTAAACCTAAAGCCCTACACCCCTGAACCAAAGGTGTTTCTTGGGCAGTTGGCCTATTTACAGTTGAGTCAGTTCGAAATTCTGACTAACGAATTGAAATACTCACCCAACACCCACTACAAGGCCGAGCTATCTGAAGCCGCCGCAAAGAGCTTTGAAAAATACCGCGCGATTTCTAAAAAGATTTCGAGTCTGGGCCTAGATCCAACTGACGCAATGGATCCATTCGTCGAGCGCATCGAAACTTTTCACTCAAGAACTAATGGCATCGACTGGTTTGAGAGCATCATCAAGGTCTACTTGGTCTCGGGTTTGCTCGACGATTTCTATCGTCGTTTGGCTATTGGCCTAGACCCAATTTCGCGGGCCGAAGTTGAAAAAGCCTTGAGCGATAAAAAGTTTGAGCAATTTGCCAAGAAAGTATTGACCGAGTCAATGTTGCAAGACCCGACTCTGGCTTCGCGTTTGGCGCTCTGGGGTCGCCGCCTAATGGGCGATGTTTTGCTCGAGCTTCGCGCCGCCTTCGACAATCGCAAACTTGCCGGCATCGCCAAGAGCAAGAAACTTTCTGAGGCGCAAGAGCGAGAAGTTAACCTAGCCTCTTACTCAAAACTTGAGCCTCTAATCACCGAGCTAATCGGTGCGCATTCACTTCGCATGGATGCAATCGGGCTTGCCGCCTAAAAACCAGGCCAACTAAAAAAAGTTTTGGACTATTCGGCTTCGCGCTTAGCTGCGAGGCGGTTTGCGCCGAACCACATAACAGCCGGCATGCCCAACATCACAATGAGCCAAATCCAGGCTTCGTCGTAGTGAAAACCGAGCCACGTGAAAATCGCTAGCAAGATCGAGCCAGAGGCAATTGCTATTGCGGTAGGTACCAACGAACCGTAGGTCTTGCTTTCAACGCCTACGTAAGGCGCAACCAAACCAAGAATTGCCCCGTAGGCAGCTACGAATAGTGGGGTGAAAAGTATTGTCCAGTCCATTAGGCGATAAATCCAACTCTGCGGGCTTCTTCCGCGCCAATTTCAACATAGGCAAGGGCTTCGGCCGGAATAACAAACTTGCGACCCTTGGCGTCGCTCAACTTTAGAGCCTTAGCGCCTGACTCGAGGCAAGCGGCGACTGCGGCTTCTACCTCTGATGTCGACTGAGCCGACTCAAATGAGATTTCGCGGGGGCTGTTGCGGATGCCGATTTTGATGTCCATGAAAGACCTTTCGTTTTCTTTCCCTAGATTACGACAACTGTTTCTCTGATTAGGCGCTGGCGCTTAAACTTATTGAAGTTTCCTCAAAAATGTCGGAGAGCCAGTGTCTACTAAAACCATAAAGTTGCCCCCAATCGTTGAACCAGCTGGCGAGCTCAGTCAAAACGAAATTGAGCGCTACTCGAGGCACCTAATCATCCCCGAGGTTGGCCTAATTGGTCAGCGTCGCATCAAGAATGCCAAGGTGCTGGTTATCGGTGCTGGCGGTCTTGGTTCGCCAACTTTGCTTTATCTGGCTGCGGCCGGCGTGGGCACTCTCGGCATCGTGGATTACGACACTGTTGATGAATCGAACCTGCAGCGTCAGGTAATTCACTCGCAGGCCGACCTGGGTCGATCAAAGGCGCTGTCGGCTAAAGAGTCGGTTCTGGGCATCAACCCGAACGTCAACGTAGTGCTGCACGAAGTGCGCCTCGAAAACGACAACGTCCTCGACATCTTCAAGCAGTACGACCTCATCCTTGATGGCACCGATAACTTCGCCACTCGCTATTTGGTCAACGACGCCGCAGCCATCCTAGGAAAGCCCTACGTGTCGGGTTCAATCTTTCGTTTCGACGGCCAGGTATCGGTGTTCTGGCAGGGCCACGGCCCAACCTACCGCGACCTCTACCCAGAGGCTCCACCGGCCAGCATGGCTCCATCTTGCGCCGAGGGCGGCGTCTTTGGCGTGCTCTGTGCGGCGATCGGTTCCATCATGGCCACCGAAGCAATCAAGCTGATCACCGGCATCGGTGACACCCTCTTGGGCCGCTTGTTGATGTTTGACGCCCTCGAAATGAAGTGGCGCGAATTGCCAATTCGCAAAGACCCCGAGGTCGAAATCATCACCGAACTCATCGACTACGACTACTTCTGTGGCCTCAAGGGCACCGATGATGAAGAAGCAGTCAAAGACTCAACCATCGATGTGCAAACTCTTGCTGAGCGTCTAAAGGCTCGCGAGGCTGGCACGGATGACTTTGTGCTGATTGATGTTCGAGAGCAAAACGAATTCGAGATCAACCGCATCCCAGGTTCGATTCTGATTCCGCGCGGAGAATTTCTGACTGGCGAGGCATTCGCCAAACTACCTAGCGACAAGCAGATTGTTTTGCACTGCAAGTCGGGCAAGCGATCGGCTGATGCCCTGTCAATCGTGAAGCGAATCGGTTTCAAGGATGCAGTTCACGTTGGCGGCGGAGTGGTCGACTGGGTTGAGCAAATTGAACCGGAGCAAGCTCGGTACTAGGGCGACCGCTTAGGTTTCGAAATCTTCGGTGTCGGTGGCGCACGGTAGTTTTGACGCTATGACAGAGGTTAGATTCAGCGCATCGTCGGCCGGCAGGCCAATGAGTTCGCTCAGCCTCTTTGCCGGTCAAAAGCAGGTTGCTCAGCTGAGCGCAGCCTCAATCGCCAAAGTCACTGGTTCGCCCGGCTCTGGCAAAACTAGCGCTATCAAAGCGCTGGTCATCGCAGCCATCGCCAATGGTGCAAACCCAGAGCAGTTGCTGGTCTTGGCGGCCAGCCGCGAGAGCGCAAACTCGCTCCGCGACGAACTCGCAGTCGACCTTCAAATGTCTACCGGCGGCCCGCTGGCTCGAACCCTCACCTCTTTTGCGTTTGGTGTGCTTCGTCAAAAAGCGGTGGCGCTGGGGCACCGTCTGCCATAGCTCATCAGCGGCAGCGAGCAAGACCGAATCTTGGCGGGCCTAATCGATCAGCTTTTGGTTGCCGGTTCAAGCCAGCAAGATCTCGAGGGGCTGGGCTGGCCCAAGCACATCAACGCTCAGGTGGTAAGCCTCAACGGGTTTCGCGCCGAACTTCGCGACCTACTTACCGTTTGCCTCGAAAACGGGCTTACCCCCGAAGCGCTTCGCGAGCTTGGCGAAACACATCAAAAACCAGAGTGGGCTGCTTCAGCAGGGCTCTTCGAAAGCTATCTAGAACTGGTTGAATCGCCCGAGTTCGAGAGCCGCTACGACGCATCCATGCTGCTGCGCGAGGCAGCGCGCTGGCTAGAGTCGGGGGCGGCACCGGCAGAGGCCCTCAATTTAAGCCAAATCATCATCGATGATGCCCAAGAGCTAACGCCGGCATCTAGCGAATTGCTTTTCGTGCTTACCGAACTCAGCGGGGCGGGGCTGGTTCTCGTCGGAGACCCAGACTCATCTACCCTTGGGTTTCGTGCCGCCGATCCAAGGGCCATGAGCAATCTGGTTGAAAAACTCGCCAAGGCCCGAAACTCATCGGTCCAAGAAATTGTGCTTGAGCCAAACCGATCCATTCGAAGCGAAAAAATCGCTCAGGTGATGGGCAAGGTCACTCACCAAATCGACACCGCCCGCTCTGGTCGGCAGCGCAAGGGGCTTTCGCAGTCTTTCGTCTCTCAAGAACCAGAAGCAGTTGTTGCAGCAGATCTAAGCGTTGAAGGTCTGGTTTTTACCGCCGACCACGCCGAAACCGCATGGCTGGCTAGGCGCCTCCGAGAACTTCACCTCTACGAGGGCATTGCCTTCAGTCAAATGGCAGTTGTCGCAAGATCTCGCTCCAACCTCGACCAATTGGCAGTGGCACTGGCTCACGAATCAGTGCCAATTCGCACGGTTGGCTCGCAATCGCCCCTTCGCGATGAGTTCGGTTCCAGAATGTTGCTTCGGCTGGCCGATGTGGTCTTGCATCGAGACACCGACGTGCCTCTCGAAGTGAGCTCGGCCCTAGAGCTACTTTCTTCACCGCTCTGCGGGTTAGATTCGCTTGGCCTCCGAAGGCTGCGTCGTGCTCTCCGCCGAGAAGAACTTCTTGCCGACGGCACACGCAACAGCGATGAACTTTTAGGCGCTCTGTTTGATGCACCGGGTGCGGCGGCCACCATCAAAACTCAAGAGGGCAAAAAAACCGACCGATTCCTAAAGCTTTACTTTGAGGCCATCGAAATAGCCAACGACCCACTGATGAGCGTCGAAGATCTCCTTTGGCACATCTGGAGCAAGAGCGGCTTGGCTACTCCTTGGCAAACTCTTTCAAGAGGAGTGGGTGAGGTGGCTGTGCAAGCCAACCGAAACCTAGATGCCGTGGTTGCTCTGTTTGCCGCCGCTAACCGATATGCCGAGAGAAACCCAGGCGGCGACCCAAGAATCTTTATCGACCAACAACTTTCACTCGGTCTTCCAGAAGATTCACTGGCTCTAAACGACCAACACCAGGCAACTGTTTCACTGCTCACCCCTTCTGGTTTGCTGGGTCACCGCTTCAAGGTCGTTGCTCTGCCAGGTCTAGTTGAGGGAGTCTGGCCAAACCTTCGTCCGAGATCATCTCTGTTGGGCGCCACCAGCCTCGACTCACTGCTAAACGGGCGCATCCAAGACCCAAACGAGGCCAGCCGATCAGAGCTCCCCGATGAATTGCGAATGCTTTATAAAACCGTCGGCGCCACCGACTCCAAACTTTTGGTTTCAGCCACCAGCACCGAAGACAATCAAATTTCTCAGTTTCTGGGTCTAATCCTGGGTGAAGTGCCGGCCCCAACTTCTCACCAAAGTTCTCCGCTAACTCTGCGTGCCATGGCTGGCGCGCTGCGCCGCTCGCTCGCCATCTCGAGCAGCCCAGCTCAAATCGAGTCAGCTGCCCTAGGCCTTGCTCGCCTGGCTTCCGCAGGCGTTGCCGGCGCTCATCCCGACAGCTGGTATGGCCTCCTGCCGCTTTCCACCATCGAACCGTTAGTAGACCTTGACGACCCAGACGCGCAGGTCAAGGTTCGTCCATCTCAGCTAGAAAACTTCATCAAATGCCCGCTGCATTGGTTCTTGAATGCCCACGGTGGCAGCGACACAACTTTTTCGGCCAGCCTCGGTTCGCTGGTGCACAGCATCTTCGAAACCACGGCCCTTGCGCCTGGCGATTCAATCGATGAATCTTCGATGTGGAATTTGGTCGAGTCAAAGTGGCACACACTCAACTTTGAGTCGGCTTGGCTTGAACAGGCTGGCATCAGAAAAGCCAAAAAGATGATCGCCAACATGGCTCAATATCTTCGCCGTTTTGAAGCCGAAGGTGCTCAGGTCATTGGTCGCGAGGCTAACTTTGAATTCACCCTTGGCCAGGCGTTGGTTCGCGGTCAAGTAGACCGCCTCGAACTCTACCCAGACGGCCGAGTCATGATCGTCGATCTAAAGACCGGCTCGCGGGGCATTACCGCCGAACAAGCCAGAGAGCATTCGCAGTTGGCCATGTATCAACTGGCTTTCGAAAATGGTGCATTTGACGACCTCGAGGGCCTCGGCGCTGGCAACGAAAGGCCCATCGTGCTAGCCGGGGCAAAGTTGCTGCTCATTGGGGGCAGCAAAATCGCAGAGCGCGAGCAACCTTCGCTGCACGACTCTGAAGCCGACCGAGCAAAGTTCGAGAACCTGGTGGCCTTGGCAACCAAGGGCATGGCCATGACCGATCAGGTTTTTGTTGCCCAAGTGGGTTCGCACTGCACCAACGAAAACGAATTCGGCAGCTGCAAGATTCATCTGGTGAAGGCGGTTTCTCATGTCGGCTAAACAGAAGTTCACCGCCAACCAGGTTTATGCCGTAATCAAACCATTTGAGCTAACCGCCGAACAAGAGTCGGCGGTGCAAGACGCCAGCGTCAGCGGCCCAGCGCTGGTTGTGGCAGGCGCAGGCAGCGGCAAAACAGAACTCATGGCGGTGCGAGTGCTTTGGCTCGTGGCAAATAGTCACGCCAGACCAGAAGAGATTCTGGGCCTCACCTTCACCCGCAAGGCAGCATCCGAGTTGAGCAAGCGCATATACGAAAGCCTGCTCAAAATGCGCGACACCGAGTTGTGGCCAGAAGACCTCGAATACGACTTCACCGCACCAACCATCGCCACCTACAACGCATATGCCAATGGCCTTTTCAGAGACCACGCGCTGGCAATTGGCTATGAACCCGAGGCAGTGTTGCTAACCGAGGCAGCTGCCTTCCAACTGGCCCGCGAAGTCATTTTGAAACAGGGTTCCTCAGTAGATTCACGGCTCTCCGACCTCGATGTAAACATCAATCCGTTGGTTGAGGCCGTGCTCGCGCTGGCTCAGGCAATGAACGACAACGTCGCCAATTCAAACCAAGTCGAAGACATCATCGATGGCGTGGTTGAACATCTCACCAGCCTTCCGAGAAAAGCCGACTCCACCGATTTCACGCCCTTCGCCTATCTTGCCGACCTACTGGGGCCGCTGGCCGGCACCGCAACAGTTGCCAAACTTGCCGATGCCTACCGCCTCGAAAAGCAAAGGCTCAGCTACGTCGATTATTCAGACCAGGTGGCCCTCGCCGAACGCGCCGTTCGCGAAGTTCCTCAGGCCAGGCAGCGCGAGCGCGAGCGCTTCACTCAGGTGCTACTCGATGAATACCAAGACACCTCGTTTCTGCAGACGCAGTTACTCAAAAATCTCTTTGCTGAGCATCCGGTTTTTGCCGTCGGAGACCCAAACCAATCAATTTATGGCTGGCGTGGGGCGAGCGCCTCGAACCTCAACGAGTTTTACCAAGACTTCGGTGTGAACGAACCTGAGTTGCAAAAGAGATTCTCTCTCTCAACTTCTTGGCGAAACCCCGAGAAGGTTCTCGAATTGGCCAACAGCCTGGTCGGCGAACTAAAAGTTCTAGAACTTCAACCAAGACCAAATTCTGGTCTGGGCGCCGTTGAGGTTGAGTTTTCCCAAGACATGAACCAAGAGGCCCTATCGGTGGCCCGCTGGTTCAAGCAAAAAATGCAGCAAGAAGAAAACACCGGGGCGCTGCTAATGAGAAAGCGCAGCAACATGGCCTTGTTCGTCGACGCACTTCAGTCAGAGGGCCTAGATGTCGAAGTGGTGGGCCTCGGCGGCCTCCTTGAGATGCCCGAAGTCGTCGATCTCATCAGCGCGCTACGCGTCATTCATTTTCCGCAGTCCGGCTCTCAATTGATCCGTCTCCTCAGCGGCCCTCGCTGGCGCATCGCACCCAAAGACATTGAACGACTGCACAAATACGCGGTTCACAAGAGCCGCATGTACGACAACGAACTAGAACAAAAAGTGCGCGACAGCGTTGCCACCGAAGACGCAGTCTCTCTGGTCGACGCACTCGACCTACTCCTCGACGAAAAATCACCTGAAAAATCATCAATCAGTGATTCCTCGATGGCTCGCCTAAAAGATGCCGCGGGTTTGCTTCGCAACATGCGACGCCGAGTTGGCATGCCGCTAGTTGAGTTTGTAAGGGCCGTTGAGCAAGAGCTGTGGCTCGACATCGAGGTCACTGCCAACCCGCGTCGCAAGAACCCAATGGCTCACCTCAACGCTTTTGCCTCGGTGGTCTCGGGCTATGCGGCAAGCAACCCACAGCCAACTCTCGGTGGCTTTCTAGACTGGCTCGAATTTGCCGACCAACGCGAACGCTTTGAACTGCCCACCACAACCCCCGAAAAAGGCGTGGTGCAAGTTCTCACGATTCACGCCGCAAAGGGCCTCGAGTGGCAAAATGTGGCCGTTGCCAACCTGGTCGAAGGAGACTTCCCCGGAGATGCTCGGGGCTCAAGCGGTTGGCTCGGTTTTGGCAAGTTGCCCTATCCGCTCCGAGGAGACAAAAACTCTCTTCCGAGCTGGAACTACTTGGGGGCGCAAACCCAGCCAGAAGCCAAGGCCAGTCAAGAATCATTCAAGGCCGCAACCAGGTTGCACCAACTCAACGAAGAGCTTCGCTTGATGTACGTTGCGGTAACCCGAACCAAGAGCGATCTCCTGCTGACTGGCTCCTACTGGAAACCGGCCAACAAGAACCCTAGAACCGCATCGCGCTATCTGGTTCAAACCTGCGAGCTTTTGGCACTCAAAATTGAAGACCTTGATAGTCAGGCGAACCCGCTCACCGAGGTTGAATCGATTGAGTCTTGGCCACTCGACCCACTGGGTGAAAAACATCGTTTAGCACTAGAGAATGCAGCGGTGAAGACTAAAACTGCAATCGAAGAATTGGCCGAGACCCGTCAGGCTCTCGAGTTTGGCGATCACATTCAACTCGACATAAACCTGTTGTTAGCCGAGCGAGACGAAGCGCTGAGCCGAAGCAGTGTCACTCAGCTGCCAGTCAGGGTGCCGGCTTCGCGTTTCAAAGACTTTGTTTCAGACATGGCAAACCTTGCCGAGCGTTCCAGGCGCCCAATGCCTCAGCAGCCCTATAAACAAACTCGCACCGGAACCCTCTTTCACAGTTGGGTCGAGAACCGCTTTGGTGCTCAGCACCTCCTCGAGACAGAAATCTCGGAAGACGACACCGCGATAATCGACAGCATTCAAACGTTGCAAGAAAACTTTGAAAGCTCTAGGTTTGCGAACCTAGTGCCAATTGAAATTGAGCAAGAGATTCAAGTTACGGTCGGAGCAAACACCTTTATTTGCAAACTCGATGCTGTTTTCGCAACCGAAACCGGAGTCGAAATTATCGACTGGAAAACCGGAGCAGCGCCAAAAGATGAGGCAGATTTGGCCCTCAAGACGCTGCAGTTGGCCCTTTACCGCCTTGCTTACTCAAGATATTCGGGCATGCCGGCCAGCCAAATTGAAGTGGGTTTTTACTTTGTCTCCGAAAACCTCGAGGTTCGGCCAAAACATGTTCCAACCGAAGCGCAAGTGCTCGAACTCTGGTCTAAAGCGCTTCAGTCTTAAAGCCAGATTCAGCCTTTAGAAAAGTTCGTCTTCAGACTTCTCAGGCAGTTCAATCGGTCTGGTGGCAAGATCTACCGGTTCAGAATTGGCCGACTCAACCTCGTCAAGCTCAACGACCTGAATCTCTTCAAATTCAACGACTTCAATCACTTCAAGTTCTTCAGGTGCAAGTGCTTCAGCGGCAATAGTCGTCGCGGTCGCGGCAGCAAGAGGGGCCGCCACAAGTCGACCAATTGCACCAGACTCAACGTCTTCCGCAAGCACAGTCAGCATGCTCATGGCGTCATCAATGATTCCTTGGTTGCCCTTATTTACACCGTGCACAAGCCACTTCGCCATTTCCAGCTCGCTATACAGCGTTGCTCGCTGGCGAATGGTTGAGTCCACGGCGACTCTAAGTTGGCCATAGCGGGTCAAAACGGTGTCAGTTAGTTCATGGTTTCCAGCGCCCACGATCCACGCCAAGTCTTCGGCTGGATCAGAAATCTTCAGGCTGCTCCAAGCCAAAACGCCAGAAACTAAGCCATCGAGTTCAAGCGCAGTATCGGTGCCTAGGCTGCCGTGAATGACGGTTGGTTGAAAGTGAAAAAGATTGGCATCTTCAAAGGCCGCTTCCCAGCGAGAAAGCAACACTGATGGCACTCGGCCGGTTTCGGCCGCTCTATCTAGGTCGGCAACCCGAGCACGGATGATGTCGGCCGGCTCAAACTCGGCTAGGTGAGCATCTTGGACAACGCTCAGTGGAAGATTATGAATTGCCGCAATGCTCTCGCCCATGCTCAACGCCAAAGAGCTCTGCGGAGAAACTGACCCAGCTTCGATTGGGTTGCCGTAGACGAACTCAAAAATCAGGGCTCGTTCGCCGCGACTATCTTTGGTTTCGCCAATCAGGTTAGTAATTTTGAAAGGCAGTTGGGCGCGCTCTGAGGCGCCAATGGCCTTGAGTGCCCGAAGTTCAACATCACGCTCAACCGAGGCCGCGTGGGTGTTTGCGACACGAATCACGTAGTGTTCGCCTGTGGTTGCGGTCAGCAGTGCGGTGTCAAATGATCCGCCAAGACCGGTGGTCAGGTTCTTGACGAGATTGAAATCCACATGCGGAACGGCGTCTTTAGCTAGCGCAGCTAAAATCAAGGGAGATTTGGCCATGTGATTTAGGTTAGACAACAAGGCACAGTGAACCCAGTAGCGCCACGCGAAACAAGATAGAGAGCTCTCATGAACGCACCCATTTACTTGCCTCTGGCACGTTCTGCGGTCGACCGCGACTACCT
>Ga0075464_10001572_pt1 | contig 10299 bp, 10 predicted proteins | sample DEB19_08_DNA_5_FD_75068 | JGI IMG/M metagenome (GOLD analysis project Ga0075464, IMG submission 75068) | Aqueous microbial communities from the Delaware River and Bay under freshwater to marine salinity gradient to study organic matter... | ecosystem: Environmental > Aquatic > Marine > Coastal ...
CGAGGCTGCGACTTTGACAAGCGTCCCATCGGCCATGCCATGGGAGTTGCTGGTTAGGGTATCGGTGCCGGTATCGATGGCCGACACCGTCTTAGGCAACGAGCCAATGTCCCAAGCCTGATACCGACACCCGCGCCGTACTTCCACATAGCCAGGTTGCGGGAACCAGTTTTTGAGCTGGACCGCAGCCGTCTCTTTCATATTAGCCAGCGCGGCGCTTGTATCCCAACCCTCCACCGGGGCAGGGATTGCTTTGCTGCGGTCTACTTTCTGGCGCGCTCGATTCTGGCGAGCAGGGACGCGCATCAGCATCAAGTCAGGTCCCAATTGCCGTCAGGAACTTGCGGGGCTCTTGGAATGCGCTTACCAGACCGCCCGCCCATGTTTAGGGTTCGGTTGCCGCCGTCGCGACCCATCAACGTCGCAAGGTGAAGCTCGTATTGCTGGAATGGCTCGGCGTAGTCGAGGCCCCGCGAGCGTAGGAACCGCCACGTCACACCAAGGCGAAATAGCTCGTCATCCAGAAACGGAATGTCCGTGTCCGAAGCCCATGCCGATTGGGTTGGGGCAGTATCCGAGGCCGTCCCACACCAGTATTTGGACACGTATTCATAGGCGATCGTCTGGCCTGCCGAAGGCGTCGGGAGCATCAGAAACGAACTGCCACGAATCCGAAACGCTTCATACACAATCGACGTCAGACGGCCCATGTAGTCGGCATACTCTTGCGCCGTCAGAGGCCCCGTGATGATCCGCGTGGCCGTGCGATTGTAAACGGTGCCCGATACAAGCCGGTCAAAATCAGCCGGGATAGCGTTTGTCTGTTCCGAGGTTGCAACCGTCGTGAACGTTTTTTCTTTTGTGATCGCAACCCAACCATGCCGGCGCGCGAGATCGCGGCCCTCTTGGTTGGCGAACGCCAGCAACTGCCGAACTTGAGGGTCTGACGAGCCGACAATCGCAGACGGGCGAACGAGCCCTATTCTGTCCGCCGCGTCTTGGACGATTGCCAGCAGGTTTGCCATTAGACGGCCTCAGCGGACGGCTGCACTTTGGCGGGGCGGCCACGGCGACGGGGCAACTCCGAACCATCCTCGGCTAGGTCGGCCTCTTGCGAGAGGAATAGCTTGCGCATTTCCTCCATTTCCTGGCGCATCTCTGCGATTTCTCGGTCCTTTTGAACCAAGGCCGCCGCCACCTGTGCGCCTTCCTTGTTTTCCAAAAACAGACGCGCTTGGTTGGCCAGGTCCCGAATGCCAGGCATGGGAATGCGAGCAATCACGCTGTCCGTAGCGTGCGCCATGTCTTCGACCGAGCGGAAGCCGGCGCCCTTGAGAACATCAGCTTGCTCAGGCGTAACGCCAGGCCAAGCCGCAAGCGGCGTACCAGATGCCGGAAGCTCCTGGCCTTCCTTCCACGCCTGATAGTGCGGCTTGATGTAGTCCCACCGAAGCTTGGCCATGGCCCAAGCCGGGTTATCCGCGTCTCCGTCCTCACGAACACGGCTGATGTGACTGATGGCATGCGGCGTCGAGCGCGTCTGTGCCATGCCGTGACCGGCAATTTCGACCATATCAACCGGGACATGCTCGCCCTGGCGCGTCACGTACTTCGTATAAAACTTGATGATGCGGAACGGAGCTTTCATTTACGTCCTCTTGACCATGAATTGACTGTCGTGCTCGCCCTCGTGTTCGAACGTCACGGCGTATCCGTGCGATTCAAACAAGTAGCGCCACCAGCCATGAGGCTGCACGGTTAGGTGGAGAGCTTGCCCAATCGCAGCACCGAACCGATCAGGCCGCGTCGAGATTTGAAAAAAGCACTGAGGCACCGCACCCATGATGTTGCCCACCACAACGGGGACATCATTTGTCGGTATATGTTCCATAACGTCGGTGCAGTACCCAACGTCGGCAGTGTGATGTATCGGTTGCGTGAGGTCGGCAAGATGGAATGGCAAGCCTTTGGCCGCGTCGTCGCGGCAGTTGTGCGCGAAATCGAGCAGCGTGATCTGGTGCCCTGCGTTCGCGATCTGCAACCCGCCTCGGCCCGTGCCGCAGCCAAAGTCGATCACAGACGCGTCCTTGTCGATCATCGCTAAGAACGTGCCGGCCGCGTGCTCACCTGGGGCGAAGTCCCGGTAGTCGGGCTCGTCCCACATGCGTTGATATTTTTCTTTCTCGGATAGTGCCGAGAGCGGCGTGCGCCACATATCTTGCAGCAATCCGTCGCCGTGGACGTTGAGGATGCAGCCGTTTTTGAGTAGCTCCCGGCCAATCACCTGAAAGCGCGAGGCCTGAGACCGCATTGTGTAACTGGCGATGTATTCCTTCCCATTAAACTGGAATCGGCCCCACGGCTCAAAATCGTTTAATGGCTGATGAAAAGCGTGCCCCGATCCGCCACGGTGCGAGCTGTCGTAGCCGAAGACTTCAAAATGGCGATACCCCATGGCCCAAGCCAAAGCCAAAGCGCAGTTTCCAACCGAGCCGGCGCCGCCGATCTGAGCATGAGATTCCTCATCCTCGGGGAGATGCTGGTCAAGCTCACCATTGATGAAATGCCACATGATGGCATCTGGAACGCGATCAAAACAGACCGGATCGCATTGACTGGCGAACAGATGCGTCTTGGCAGGTCCGATCAACTCCGACGTGCGCTCGCGAGCATCCACCAGTACCTGAAAGTCTGCCGTGATGCCTTTGCCGTGAATGAAGTTCGCCGCGCCATTGAGGCCAAACACATGGCCACCCTTGGCCTGCAACTCCCGAACAACGTCGAGATGGTCTGCGAGGCTAGGGCCAGAGCCACACATGATGGCCACGCCGTCATGGGCTGGCGTTGTTTTGATTCGAGGAATGCGCCCATACGGAGAACATCCTGGGCGCCTGGAATTGACGCTTACGTTATGAGCAATCACCTCGTCAGACACGTTGACGAGCAATTGCACCGGTATCGTAAGGTCAAGTGACGCACCGGTTACCCGATGCGTCATATAGATTGTGGTCTCGCTCATTAGGTGATGCGGCCCTGCAAGCGGGGACGGTCAATCGAGAGGATCACCGTGATACGGCCCGTTGCAGCCGAGGCCGTGGTCGCCACGAGAGCACCGCTGATTTCCTTGCCCGAACCGGTCTTGGAAATGAGGCCCGTGGTCTTGACCGCTACAGCGGCCCCAGCAACACAGCAGATGCTGGCGGACTTCGAAGCCACGCACATGCCGCTGATCTGATACCAGCCGTATTGCGAAGCAACGTTTGCGCTCATTGCAAACGCGAGGCGACGTGGCAGGTTGGTGCCGACCGCAGCAAGCGTCGTCTGGTAGGTGGTCGCGTCGAACGTGACGGGCGAACCCACCACCGTCGAGGCGACACCCAACAGATAGATGAACTCGCCTTCTCCGTACGTCGGATCCCACCCGCGCACGATAGAGCCGAGCGGATGTTGCTTGACGGTCGAGGTATCAGCGATCTGCTGGCCACCCGGTAGAGTGATTGTGTAAGCCATGTGGGTTGCCTCCTATTAAGCGAGATCGTGAATGCGGCCCTGCAACGAGCGGTTGCTCGTGCACATCTGTCCCATCCAATATATCGGGACGACGACAGCATCTTGATTTACAGGGGTTTTTTCATCATCCTCGGTCCACCTGGCGTCTGGGTGCTCCATCAGATAGAGATAGTCGGTGTTGAGGAAATAGATGATTTCCGCCGACGTGGAGAAGTTGGTGTTGTCGTCGAACAGGATGTTCGCCGTCTTATATTTCAGCGTTTCGAAGCCGGCGCTGGCCATCTTCGCATCCATGTACCGCTGGTTGTCCTGCAATCCCGATTCATAGATCGCATAGAGGTCATGCGACGAAACGAGGATGTCAGGCTTGTCATTGCCGCGCGTCTGCAACAGCCACTCGGCATTCATTGCGGCCTTGAGGTTGGCGAACGTTACCGTGGTGCCGCCGCCAGCTGCGATTTCGCCAAACTTGTTTTTCCAGAACGTATAAGTGCCTGCGACGATGCCGCCGACAGTTCCGGTTCCGTCAGCCGTAATCAGCGACTGCAAGCCACCGATCTGGTTGGACAGAGCACCATCCGAGTAAATGTCAATCGAGAGGTTGTTGGCAGCGGTAGCCATAGCCACGTCAATACGGGCCTTGACCAGGTTGATCATGCGTTCCTCGCTGTTATTCATGCGAAGTTCGCGACCGCTGGCCGTGACGTGCAGCGCAACCTGTGCCCAGTCGTATTTCGCCGCCGAAATCACATCAGAGGCGCCGACGTTCAAGCTGTCATAGCCGCTGTAGCGCTGATACGTGGAGTTTTCAGCCTGGCTAATCGGCAGGGCAATTTCATAGCCGCCGCTCGCGTCGGTTTTGATTTTTCCCTTTTCCTTCATAACGGTCAAAAGTCCGTTATTCTTCGTGACGTTGTCGACCACTTTGCGCTTGTGATGGCGCATGGTCGTGGACACCATTTCCGTGAATGTGCTGTTGGCGGATGCCATAGCGTTAGGCCCTTATCTGCTGGCGTTTTTGCGCCAGATGGAACGGAGATCGGAGTCCAAATCGCCTGCCCCATTGGCAGAGGCGACGGCTCCGGCGACACGAACGCCTTTGGCCTGTTTGGCAGCGTCGGCGGCCTTCTTGGCGGCCTCTACTCGCGCCCGCTCAGCAACCTCTTGCTGCGATTTAAGGCGAGCATCCCGTGTCGTCGGATTGGCCCATGCCGCGCGCTCATATGCTTCTTTGAGTACGGCAGTCGGTTCCAACGTCGGTTGTTCGAGCTGAATCGCTTGGATCAAGGGTGCCATGTCGCGGGTAAGCGCTTTGGCGTCTGGATTTTTGGATAAAAACTCTTCTACAAGACCGTTGTACTGGGCTTCGCGGGCGGCCTGTTCTGAGGCGGCGCGCTGCTGGTGCATACTCTGCAACCGTGCGTTTTCCCGTTCCAACGCCGTGACTTTTGGGTCAGGGGGTTGCTCTGCCGGGTCCCACAGTTGGCCCAGATCAACACCGTACATCCGGGCTAACGCTTTGATGGTGCCACCTGGGTCTCGATCAAGAGCCTGCGAGGCGGCCAGCATGTCATTCAACAGTTGCGGCACCGGTTTCCCGACGGCCGCGATGTAGTCCTTATGGGCGCTTAGCACCTCATAGGTGGGTTTGTACTCAGCCGAGAGTCGGCCCATGTCCGATTTAGTTTGGTGCAGCTCTTGCTCCCGCGCCGAGACATACGTTTGCACGTCGGGCGGGAGCGCGGCCCACTTAGCCTTAGCCTCAGCGGTCCATGCGCGTGGCGCTTCTACAGCGGTCTTGGGCTGCTCGCCTTCGGGCTTGGCTTCGGCCTCTGGTGCCGCCTCAACTGCCTTTTCTTCTACAGCAGCAACGGGCGCCTCTGGCTTCGGATCGCGGGAGACAAACTTGCCATTTTCACGAGCGGGGTTTGCCTTCCGCCAAGCCTTGGCCAAGTCCTCGTCAAGCGACGGGCCGTCGTCTGCAACCTCGGCCTTCGTTTCAACTGCTGCTGGCGCGGCTTCCGGCGCCGGCGTATCAGCGACGACGGCTGTCGTAGAGTCGGGCGTTGTGTCGTTCAGCTGCATTTTGGTCCTTCACCAACTCGGGATTCAACTTAAGGCTGCGTTTTTTGGCGAAACGCTCATTCTTGAGGCCACGCGGCTTGCGGGGCGGGTCCATTTCGATGCACCCGTTGCGCTTCAAGTCTTCGCGGCGATGGGACCGGCTTGTAATCAAGCGGCCATCAATGGGGCTTTCGTATTCTGCCGTGTCGCGCATGACTTGCGGGGCGCAGGGCTCACCCGCCAATTCGTACTGATTGAGCATCGGCATGCCGTCTTTATCGACGATGCGGCCATCACGATACCAATAGCGTTGCCTCATTCTGCGGCGTCCACTTTCGACTGCTCCTGCTTTTGACGGCGCGTCTCAATGTCGATCGCACCCATTTCTCGCTTAGTCTGGATGTCGTAGACCTTGGCCTCTTGGTCCATTTGCAGGGCCTCACGTTTGAACGCGATTTCTTGTTGCTTTGCCTGCATATCCATCGCGGCCTTCTCCCGCGCGATATCGAGGTCTAGCAGCTTCATTTCCTTATCGACCGCGGCCATCTCCCGCTTGATTTGCAAATCGGCCTGCATCTTTGCCATTTCGCGCTCGCCCTTCTGCTGGTCGAGCTGGGCCTGCTGTTGCGCCGCCTGCTGTTGCAATTCCATCTTCTGTTGCTCGGGGTCGGGCTTTTCAGGCTGGGGCTGGGCAGCGGCCTGGCTAAGTTTGTCCAGGGCATCCTCTGCGGACTTGCCCAATTTGAAGTTCCGAGCAAACGCCGCGTAAATCTCGACGATCGGAGCCGTAGCACCTGGCGCCAACTGAAGCACCGGCGCCATGGCCGAGGCGTACTGAGCCGTGCCTTGCAGGAAGTTCGACATTTGCTCTTGGCTACGAGCGATGTCCGCACGGATGGTGCTGTCAGTCTCGATATCGATCCGATAGGACCGCAGCATTTCGTTACGCAAGATTTGCTCGACTTCGGGCGTCACCTGAATCTTGGTCATCAAGGACAAGTTTTGCGTCGTGAAGTGCCGGCAAATGATCTCTGCTTTGATACGGATCAAGTCCCTGCAAAACTTGGCAACCTTGTTCTGGCGCTGGCTAAGCCGCTGCGATCCAGACTGGGCCTTCAGCTGCTGGGCACCAAGCGTCTCACGCGGGTCGGTTGCACCCCGGAGCACGTCACTGAGGCCCGTTACCTCGTAAATGGTTTGTTTGATCTGCTCGCGCTGGACATACAGCTCTTTAAGGACCGTGATGATTTCGGCAAGCGGCCAATGCGCAATAGACTTCTCCAGGCCACCACCACCGGTGGCGAACTGCGTTGCATCGTCTGCGGCTTCGTATTGGCCGTCGTCGCAGTCTCGCAACAGCTCAAGCTGGGCTTTCAGCCGGCTATCGACCAAACCCCTAACCTTGCACTGGCCAATGAGCGACTTGATCCGGCGCGTGATGATATCAAGCTCGGAGATCAGAGGCGCGTAGACTTGATACGGGCAAATCGGCGTCAGATCGCGCCGCTTGCGCAGAGGTTGCAGCGGCACGCCAGGAAAGAAGTCGTCAAGGCCTAATGGGTCGGGCTTAACCGCAAGAAATTTGTCTTTGTCCTGCTCAGCGACGAACAGAACGGCCTTTTTCTTTTTGTGCCAGACTTCGTAGCCTTTGACAGTCTTGAAGATGCCGCTCGACGCTTCTTCGTCGTCGCTGTCTTTGTCGCGTTGGTCGTCAAACGTCAGTGCTTTGATGCGCTCTGGGCTGACACCGATATTTTCAAGGTCATCAGCCGTAAAATTGTGCTCGAAGTAAATCCAGGGCACCTCATCCCAGCAACGGGCCGGGCCGTGCCCCCACTTGTCCCAAATGACATGCTCGGCCTCTAGGTCCTGCTCTCCGACGCCCTGGTAGGTCTCGCCCGTCTCTGTCTCTTCGTCTGTGATTTCTGGCTCGTATTTGATACGAACAAAGCCCCGGCCTGCCAACTCGCTGTCCCGGACTCCTTCCCCAACGGCGCCGTCAAAGTCGCTGTCATCCATCACGTATGATAAGGCGCGCTCTAGTACGTCCACCGATTGCTTAGCTACCGGGTCCGCATCGCCAAAGCGGCGGCGCACGTCAGGAATTGGCGTCGAGTTGTACAGTGCCGGTACGGTCGTCTCGATATTGGCGTGCAAAATATTGAACGCCGGCTTGTCGGTCGTCTTGGACTCGACCTCGGCCTCATATATCTCTGTCGCAAGCTTGGCCATCTTGCGCCAGGCTTCTTCGTCCTTCTGCGAGCGCTTGATATGCTTAAGCCAAAGCGCGGGCTCGCCAATACCCGACTTAAGGGCTTCCTCTTCGGATTCAATCTCGCCCGTGGTCGGATCAGCCATAAAGCTGCTTGTTCCTCTGTCGTTTCTTGGCTTCGATGATTTCGCGGACACTCATATTCGAGTGAATCGAGCCGTCCGGTTTGGCTTCGAACACGAGATGCGTAGGCTTGGCCTCTTCCTTAGCCGGCGTCATCTGGCGCCAAGCCATGGCGAGGTAGCGGAAAGCGTCGGCGGCGTGTGACGTCCAATCGTGCAGCGGCTTGTCGTTAAACACCGCGTCGTCTTCTTTGTACTCACTTCGGTATTGCCTCAAAGCGTCGAGGCCGTATTCGGTGCGCTTCTCATCAAACCAGCACATCGGCAGCGTTTGGCGGACTGAGTTGATACCGTCTTGAAGCGTGTGGTTTGGGATGACTTGGGGCTTGCGGCCAAGCTGCATCAGCGTTTCGACGCGCGTGCGGCCCGTGCCTAGTTCCCTAACCTTGGCGTCATGTGGCACCCAATCCGTGCCGTATTTGTATCCCTTAGCGCTCAACATCGTTGCGTAGTGCGGAAGGCCTTGGCCGTGGGCCTCATAAAAATCGACGACACGGATTTCAGAGCCGACCACCTGGAAAAACCAGATTGCGGTGCTGTCCCCTATGCCAAGGTCCCATGCGGTATGCACGGGCAATAGCGGGTCGATCGCAACGCTACACAGCCGGCCAGTTGTCTTGAGCGCCAGCAATTCCTTGACGTAGTAGGCACCCGAGAACACCAGGGCAAATTCGCCGTCCCATATGTGGCCGTAGACATCAGGCCTTGAGGCTAGGTCTCTCTGTCGCGTGCGGTCCAGAACAGATGGGAACCACGGGTTATCGCGCCAGTTGATCTCGACGACCTTCATACGCTTGTCGTTCGTGACTTCGCGAAAGCGCTTATGCGTCGGGCTGCGTTTACTCTCTGGGTTCCACGTTACCCAAAGCTCGCTGTCCTCTTCGCGAAGCGTCGGGATTAGCTTTATCCAGGCTTCCTCGGTGACCGGCTCGGCCTCATCCACCCAACAAAGCAGAATGCGGCTTTTAGACTTGATACTGTCGAGCGATCGGTCGAGACCTGCGAACTTGTACTGTATGCGCCGGCTCTTCGTTCGGATGTACTTCTCACCGATATCGAAGTGAGCGTGTAGCCAAGGCTCCGACCGTATCGCCGCTTTGATTTCTTCCATTGAGGAATCGTCAAGCGAGTTCATAAACTGCCGGCCGCAGAGGACCATCCCCTCTCGGCCGGCCATATCCCAAATATAGGCCCTTATGGCCGTCATCTTCGCGAATGAGCGAGTCTTGCCGCTACCTCGCCCGCCGTATGCGCCTCTTACGTCGGCCTCTCCCGAGAATACCGGGATCAGTTTTTGTGGAAGCTCAATCCGTGCTGTCGTCGCCATGCGATGGGGCTACGAGTTCAATACGAGACACGACTTCAACGGGGCTTTCAGGATCGCCACTCAGTTCAATCGACTGCAAGTCGGGCATGACCTTCTTTAGCAATCCCAAACCAGCCGTGACTTGGGTTGCTGACATCTCGCGCTTGCCTTCGATATGCTGCAACAAGACGTTGAGAATGTTGGAGTTTGCGATCTTAAGTCGGTGCTCATGGGACATCATGAATCCCTTGGCTTTAACCCGTCGCGTTCTCCCCGGCTTTTCGTCTTCTTCAATCATGTGTCACGCTGTAATGAGGCCTCGGACTTGGGCGCTGTTTGCCCACTTGCGAAGCGCTTCGTTATCGATGATGCGCTCAGTGTGGTGAATGATGGTGTTACCGTTGGCGTCGGTCGAAGCTGTGGGCTTGGCGAACGTCTTGGTCTCATGCCCGAAAAACGCGATGTAGAAACACAGTGTCGGCAGAGCCGTGGCACCGATCGCCATCAGCAGGCCGAGGAACATGTCTGCCAGGGTAAGGCTAATCTCATCGGGGTTGAGGCTATCCGTAGCGGCGTTGCCAGTCATAAGCAGGCCAATACGAGCAAAGGCGTTGCTCTGCGCCTTGGTGGTGCTGTGGCCTACGTTGGTCCCGAGCGCCGTCTTCGTCTTTTCGTCGATAATGCGCTGTGTGGCGTCGATGCGGGCCGTAAGGTCGTTTTCCTGCTTAGCGTCGCTGATCATAGCCGCAAGGTGGCCGCGCTGCGTTTTCAGCTCTTCGCACTTTTGGGCGCAACGAACACGCTTGGCTTCGTTGGCGATCTTCTGGTCCATGGCGTCGAGCTGCGACTGCATGGCAACCGGATCAACCGTGATCAACCACCCCTTATTCCTTGACGCTTGGTCTGCGTTGCGCTTTTTGAGGTCGGCAAGCTGCGAGCGCCACATATCGAGGTTAGCGGTCTCAGAGGCTACCGACTTCTGCACGAGGCTATAAGCGACGTTTTGGGCACCGGCTTCCACTACC
>Ga0075464_10001574_pt1 | contig 10297 bp, 4 predicted proteins | sample DEB19_08_DNA_5_FD_75068 | JGI IMG/M metagenome (GOLD analysis project Ga0075464, IMG submission 75068) | Aqueous microbial communities from the Delaware River and Bay under freshwater to marine salinity gradient to study organic matter... | ecosystem: Environmental > Aquatic > Marine > Coastal ...
AAACAGTAGTAACACTGCTATTGGACTTAACAACCCATCACAAGCACAAGCAATTTCAGATGCATCTCAAATGACTTCTGGACAACCTGCTGCTGGAACTGCTGATTTAATTGCTAGAAGCTCATTGGTATCTGGAATTGGTCAGCAAGGACAACCTACTCAACAAGGACAACCTATTACTAGGCAAATGCCTGCAGATAATACTGTAGGTGTAGCACCTAAAGCAACTCAAGTTATTACTCCAGAGCAGCAAAAATTGCAACAACTTGATATTGATGCTAAAACTATTCAGATCGCTAATGACAAGGCCAAGCAGGCTAAAGAAATAAATGATCAAGTAACTGCCAAAAAGGCTGAAGATGATAAAAAGTATGCAACTGTAAAAGCACTTAAGAATACATACGATCAAATCCTTGAGGCTAAGAATAATCCTCAAATTCGTCAGGCATTTGGTATGCCAGTTGGAATGGTATCTACTGGACTTCCTGGCGGCATGATTACAGCAAGACTAGTCCCTGGGACTGGTGCAGCAGATGCAAGAGCAAAGGTTGATAGTATTATCGCTAACTCATGGGTTAAAAACGTTATCGATGCTAAAGCACAGGGTGCTACATTTGGAGCATTGTCTGATTCAGAAGGAAAGAAACTAGCTGAAGCCGCAACTCTATTGGCATCAGCAGATAGACTTACATATGACACGGCAAACAAAGAAATGCAGAAAATGCTTGAGAGTTTGAAAACTGAATACAAAAGATTGACAGGATCTGATCTTAATACATCTACTGCTGTTCCTGCTCAAGCAAGTCCCGCTAATCCAGCAAGTGCTGCTCAGTCAAGGATTGATGCTTTGTTTTAATAATTAATGGTTTGGCCTACCTTACAGGCCACTTCTTTATGCCAGAAAACTTTCAAATTCCAACTCAAACACCAGACTGGTCTAATCCAAACGATCAATATTGGAGTGGCAATCAACAACAAAATGAGATTCAACCTCAAGAAGCAATTGTAAATGAACAACCTATTCAGAATTCAATAGCTCCAATTGATTACTCAAAACTATCTGGTACTCAAAATAGGGCGCTAGCTGGAGGATTAAATGTTCTTGTTGGTGACAAGGCTGAGTTGTTCTCAACTCCAATTAAGAGCAAGCAGGATCTTCTTGCTAGAGGAATTATTGATGAGACTGGTAAAGTTACCGATAATGGCATTCTTGCCAATACTCTTATTGAGAAAGGATTGCTTAATGATGACTTTTCCATCAATCAAAATGGAGCGTTATTTACCAAGAAGCAATCTGAGTACTTTACTCCTGATAATTCAGAGACGTTTCTACTATCTACTCCCACATCATACTTTGAGAAGAATCCAGATCAGTATGACAAGATGCTTCAATGGAAGAAAGCTAAGGATCTAGGTCTATTTGAAAGCGAGCAGGAGCAACAAAGCAAAGATCAGTCATTTAGTGATACCGTAATGGAAAAGGGAGTTGGTCTATGGAACTTAGCTCAAAATTCTGCAAAATTAATTCAATCTGCATCAAAAGTTGCTATGGGATTCCAATCTCCAATGGAGGAGATGGAAGCTCAAACACAAATTGCTGGTGCTGAAGAAGGATTTGTTGAGAATGCTGCTAATTCAGCTGTAAAACAATCAGTCTGGCTTGCTAAAGGGACTAATGGTCTACTTGAGAAAATGGGTGTTCAAACTCCAGAACAGTCACAATTTCAAAATACATTCAATGAGTTTAGAGCTGCATCCTACAAGGATTTCTTTGATAAGACTAAAACAGTTTCTGCACTTTCATCTGCTGTTGGAGTAAATGATGCCGCCGATCAACTACTTGCTTCAGAGCAGATGCTTGGAAAAGAACAATCTCAAAAGATTCAAGAGTCTGGTTATGAAGTTGGAGCATTGGCTGGAGATATTACCAATATTGAATTAGGCCCGATCCTAAAAATTGGTGGAGCAGTTATTGGAGGAGGCTCACAGTTACTAAACTCTGTTGTTAATGCTAAACGCATTGAACAGATCGGAAAAATGACGGCGATGACTGCCCAGTCTGATATGTATGCAGCACAAGCAGCAGAGGCAGGGGCAAAGGTTAACTTGTTCTCAAGAGAGGCAGCAACAGCAGCAGAGTTAAAAAATGCATCTACAGTAGCTGGAGATATTGAGCAATCATTGGCTCATGCATCAAACCAAGCGAACTGGGAAAGACAAACAGCAGAAGCCGCAGCAAAGGCACAGCAGAGTGCAACAATGTCTCAAACAATCCGAGAATCTGCAAATGCTATCGAAAATAATCTTCCTCCAACATTTCAAAGTAAAATCATTGAAGCTGGAAAACTTCCAGTAGCATTACCTCTCAAAGCAGCAGGATTTGCAGCCACTAAATTTGGAGATGCGTTGGCATCCGTTGATCGTGGAGCAGCAGCATTCCTTGGGACATTCGGGCTTGATAAATATCGTGGGTTAGCTAGGGCGGCATCAGTATTTACTGGTCATATTAATCCGGCATCTATTGCGGAAGGAGTTATTGCTTCTAATAAGTTGTGGACTGGTGCGGGAAGACTTCTCGACTCACTCGGTGAGAATATGCTGGTAAAGCAAGGAACTATTCCATTCTTTCGTAGGGTCGCAGAGGATATGGCAACTCCAGCAGGAAAGATTTTTGCCAAACAGCTTGATAACTTTATGCCACCAGTCACTCGGGGATTGAAATCAATTGCATCTGGAATTGGAAAAGCAGTTGCACCAAGTTTGATTTATGAGGCGATCAACCATCAAGGGCTAGATTCAAACGTATTTAAGCAAACTGCTGCTGATGCACTTGTCTTTGGGGGAACTCATGGAGTATTTAAAGCTGCAACTGTGGGTCATCCTACTGACTTTAGGGCAACTCAATTCGCTGATAGATCTATTTTCAATGAGAAACTAAAGACTACGAGTCCTGAGCAGTACGATCTTTATAACTCAAAGGCAAATCCATCTACAAAGGATATCGTATCTTCATTCTCAGCAGCATATCCAAATGCTGAAATCAAGTTCACTACTGAGGGGCCAAGTTTTCAAAGTGGAAATACAGCAACAATCAATCTGAATAATCCATCTTCAATTATTGATTCAGTTCTGACTCACGAACTAAAACACGTTATTCAAAATATTCATCAATCTGATTCACTTATCATTCAGAAGATGGTTGGTGATAAAACTCGCAAGGGTGAAATCTTCATGGAAGATGGTTCTATTGATCCAGAGTTTATGAAGTTTGGAACTGAATATAACGCCAGAATGAGATCAGCAGGAATGCCTGAGCTTGGGATTAACGATATGGCCATTGAGTTCTTTACCGATAAGGGTGCTGAAGTTCTCAAGAGCGATATTCAATCTGGAAGATTTACAAAAGCTGCCCAAGAAAGCCAGTTATCAAGAAAAACAAAGGCAATCTTTTCATCTATCTTTACTGACGTTCCGATTATTAAAAACCTGCATATCACTATGGGTGGTGCTATTGATGCATCTGGAAGGCTTGTGCAGGGTAGCGGTCTTGTGAGCGAGGGTTTAACCCAATCTAAGGAAGTTCAGGCAATGGTACGCAAGATGTATCGTGAGAGTGCCGGCATGAATCGTGAGTCTAGAAGCATGGCTACTGAGGGAGCGTCTACACGCCAACCAAGGGCTACTAGGTCTACCAGAGAAGGGATCAACAATGGTACAGCAGCGGTGCAGGAAGCCAACAGGTCGGCTAGGGCGCAGGGAGTATCAATTCCAAGTGGCGCATTAGATCCATCAACCGCAAGAGGGCGTGACGGTATTCCTACACCAATCCAAGTTAAGGCAATCATTGATAGTGGAGCAATTCACCCAGAACATCTTGGGACATTCCCAACACTTGTTGGGCATATGACTCCAGACTCAACTTCAACATTCTTATTCCACTACAAGCCAGCAGAGCAGGGAAGAACTACTCAGTCAGCAGCAGGTGAGACATTTCACCATGTAAAGCCAGTAGGTGTAAGAGCAAACAAAAAAGGCAATATTCTAATCACTGGATTGGATATCAATCTGTGGGATCAAAACATCAAGAAGGTTGCCAGAAGTGAGGCAGCAAAGAAGCTTGGATATACCGAGAAACAAATCAGAGAAGACTCGCATGAAGCTAGTAAGTATCACTTGAGGAATGAAACTCCTAATCCTTACTTTGAGCAAAAGTATGGCAAAGCTGAAGCACTTAAGAGAAAGAGCTTAATTGCATCTACTTATGGTATGATGACTGAAAGCCAGCGCAATTTTAATCCAGTCTTATCAGAGATTGGCATGGGTAGACCAGATCATGTCTACAGAACATTCTCGCTTGATGACATCAAGAGTGCCACCCAGACCAATGAAAGTGTTCGATTGAGCTTTGCTCCAGACAACTACTACGCACTCAAGGTCAATTTGATGCCAGAAGCACCAAAAGTGGATAGACTTGGCAATCTTATTGAAGACCCTCAGATGAAAGACTTTTTTGAGAATCATTTGCCAAACGGTGAAAGATTTAGAGAGAATCCAGAATCTGCAAAGATTCCAGTTGCTGAAGATGTTGTTAAAGGCAAGAAGAGCGATTATCGCTATATGCCAGAGCCTAATATTAAATATCAAATGGATAAAATGTTGGAAAATCAACCTATAATCCCAAAGGATCTACGAGAAGCATGGGATATTGGATATAAAACAAAAGACTTATCAGATTCAGACGCAGTTAATAGCGGAAAAGTTCCTGATTGGGTTTTTAATTTTGGAAATGATGTAAACGAATTCTATGAAGCCGGAAGGCGTGGAGAAACTCCAGAATATGTTGTTGGGTGGAGGAAGGGAAAAATACCAGATTTAGGAAGAAGTAAGAACTATGCAAATAACTCATTAGAAAATGGTGTATCATTAGCATATGCACATAACAGAACTGATATGGAGACAAGTCCAATGACCATGATTGGCGTTTCAAATAGAAAAAAAACATATGTATCTGGTTGGGCTTTTCCAAAATCCAGATGGGGATCTGATGGTGAGATAGTTGTGGTTGGATCAAAAGAATTCAAACCAATCGAAAAGTCATCATTAAAAACTAAATCTTCAGCAAACGAAATTTCTAATGTTGCCAAAATGAAATAACTTACTACTGTTTGCAACATGTCCGAAACGCTAACACACGAATCACAACCATCCGAATGGTTTCAAGAAGTCTTAGATCGCGCCAAGGCGCATGGTGATCGCAAGAGAGTTGAATTCTGGAATCCACAGGGAGCCGCTAAGGCACTCTGGGGGCTGGCACAGGGCAAAAGCTACTCTGCCATCGCAAAAGAGACTGGGATCGATAGGAAGACCATCAGAAGCCTTGAATGGAGGCACGAGGACACTCTTGAAAGTAAGCGAAAGGACTTCTCGCGTAAGTATGCAATCGCAGCGGAGGAATATACTGACCTGCTGTTCCAGAAGGCAGAACAACTTGCTGACGATCCAGATCAACTCAAGAACATCTCACCAGACAGATTGGCACTCACTGTGGGTATTATGACGGACAAGGCTACGCAGCTTGCTGGTATGGCTGGGGTGGTCATTGAGCATCGCAAGGGAGCTTCTATTGAAGATGCTGCTGCCATGATTGCACAGGCTAAGGCAAAGATTGCTCAGAGAGCTTCCACAGTTATTATTGATATCCCATGAAGTGGCGTTCACACCAGATTCTAAGTCCTCCTACGGATGATGAAGTTGCAGAGATGGAACCAGAAGATTTGATTTCTCTTCATCAGATTTACCATGAGGCAATTGAAAATGCTGAGAAAGATCCATTCAGATATGGGTTTAGACTTCCTCACTGGGGCAAGGCAGAGGAGCAATTGTCAGACGTAACTGAGATTGTAGCTCTTGGTGGTAACCGCTGCCTATCACCGGAACAGGAGATTTATGATCCTGTAGCCAAGAAGAGCACACCAGTTTCTAAAATCATTTCTGATTTTCATGTCCTTGCTTGGAACGGGGAAAAACAAATTCAATGCCGTGCTCTACGACCATTTGTAAAGACTGTTGCCAAGACATACCAAGTCCTTCTAGGAAACGGTGACTCGTTTCAGTGTTCGGCGGAGCATCAAGTTTCAACTCCCTTTGGATGGCGTTCCGTAAAAGACATAGGGCTTGGCGGAGTCGTCTCGATTCTGGAGAAAGATTCATTGGCCCCTTGTTCTTCTGGCCATCACGGATTTTCTTCTTTCCTGCCTCACTCCATTGTGGGATCTGTCCTTTCAAGGTTTCGGCTAAATGCTTTGCGTTGGATTCAAATACTTCTAGATTCTCTGGACGATTGTCAGTCTTCACGCCGTTTTTATGGTGGACAACTTCCGTCTTTAACAGAAATCGACCAAGCTGCTGCTCCATCACTAGACGATGCTCCAGAATATAATGGGTATGTTTCTTTGCATTCGGATGACCAAGAGAGTATATCTCTACATAACCGTCCTTATTCAGCGTCTTGCCACCTTTCCAACCCTTATGAAGAGATCCGCTACGAGGGCCGCTTCGGGGCATTGGAATCTCATGTTTCTTACAGAGTTTTGAAACGCCAGCAGTTGACCACCTTTGACCGCATCTTTCAAATGCTAGGTCAGAAACTTCTTTTAGTGTTTTCCCTTGTTCGATCAGTTGCTTTAATTCGACGCCCGATACAATATATTCTAGAATGGTCTTCATGTGCGCTTACTCAACCATGGGAGACAGTAGTTGTCAAGGTTTACGATAAACAAGTAAGCGAGATATGGGATATTGAGGTTCCAGAAACTGGCAACTACTTTATTGGTAATGTTTTGCAGAAAAACTCAGGCAAAACCCAGTGGGGTGCGTTCTCAATTGTTCGTGCTGCGGTAGAAAATCCTAACTCTGAAATCTTTTGCTTTGCTCAAACGTCTGAGGTATCAATTCGTCAGCAGCAGAGCGCGGTTTATGATTGGTTGCCAGCAGAACTAAAGACAAAGCAAACATCCGCTGGTGCTTATATCTCTTATACTAAGAAGAATGGGTTTACGGATGGATCACTAATCCTTCCAAATGGTTCCCAAATTATCTTCAAGACATACTCTCAGTATCAGAATAACCCTACGATCCTAGAGGGTGCAGAACTTGGTAGTAGATCACCAGTATGGCACAATATCGGAGTATGGTTGGACGAATATCTTCTTGGCCCAGAACTAATTAATACACTGAGGTTTCGACTAGCTACACGAGATGCTAAGATGCTGGTGACGTTCACACCAATCGATGGATGGACTGAGGTTATCAAGGAGTATCTCGACAACGCAGAGACAATTGAATCTAGGTCAGCAGAGCTTCTAAAGGGTGAGCTTGTACCATACATCCAGCGATCAAGGAAGAGAAACGCAAGTATCCACTACTTCCACTCTCAGGATAACCCATTTGGAGGCTATGAACGTATCAAGGAGGCTCTTGAAGGCAGGACGCGGGAGGAGATACTAATTCGTGCTTACGGAGTCCCTGTGAAGTCTCAGGCGACCAAATTTCCTAAGTTTAATACTCTGGTTAACGTCATTGCCCCATCAGCGATTCCAACTAAGAACGTCACACGTTATCAAGTTATCGACCCTGCTGGTGCTAAAAACTGGTTTATGTGCTGGGTAGCAGTTGATGAGACTGGAACCTACTACATCTATCGTGAATGGCCTAGCGTGGAACATGGTGACTGGGCTGAATGGAAGGGTGGTAAATGGATACCAGGAGAGGCGGCAAAGGGTCTAGGATATGGAATTCGCGACTATGTGGAGCTAATCCAGAACTACGAGGAAGAAGAAGAAATATTTGACAGACTCATTGACCCTCGTCTTGGTGCTGCTAGATATCAAGCATCTGATGGTACATCATCAATTATTGAGGACTTGGCCGAAATGGAGATTATTTGCAATCCCGCCCCAGGACTTGAGATCGAAGATGGACTACAAGCGTTAATCAGCAAAATGTCATATGATACATCTAAACCACTCGACTCTGTTAATCGCCCTCATTTCTACATTGCCAATACTTGTGAGAACATTATTCATGCACTGGCAGAATACACTGGGGAGCAAGGATTAAAGGAAGCGTGGAAAGATCCTATTGACGTATTGAGATATGCAGCTATTGCTGACCTAGATCACGTTGACGGTAAGAAATCACAAATAACAAGACAAGGAAATGGCGGATATTAACGATTGGAAACAAGGGGATATTGCAAAGAAGTTGGAAGTCAACTCTGCTGATATCAAGGCATTTAGAGATGAGTTTCTAGTTCATGGAACACACTGGTCAAAAAGTGGTGCTACAATTTATTGGACTGACCATGCATTCTGGATGCTAAAGAAACATCTAGCTACTCCTAAAGAAGACTCGCATGAGATTGAAGTCACTGTGATCGGTGCAGCAAACAATCCTCGCTTTGTATATGGTGACCTAAATGGATGCCGTATCGCAATTGAGTGTAGGGCCAATCAATCTCAAGGAATTATTAAAAAGAAAATCAATGTGCTAGTCCGTGAGGAGAACGGTGAAACATATTACAGTTATAAATCATGAAAACGAATAAAGAAGAATTTACAGCAGAAAACTCCAATGAGGAGTCATATGATGATGAGTCATTGATCTATGCTTCTAACGAACCAGATATTGATGCCCTTAGAGGTGCGTATGACCAATGCTTGCTACAACTAGATGAGTACTTTGAGATTTGTCGCAGAAGTTACGATGATCGCCGCAATATTTGGGACGGTAAAACTACTGACCTTCGTAAGCAAGGATCTAACGCATTCCCATGGGATGGAGCTTCTGACATGGAGGTGAACGTGATTGGTGAACGTATTGATGCATTTGTATCTATCCTAGACCAAGCACTGAGTAGAAGTCATATCAAGGCATTCCCAACTAGCACTACGTCTATTCCTAGAGCGGCACTTGTGTCATCGTTCCTTAAATGGATGAAGTCTAGTTATATCCCTGACTTCAAGAACCAAATGGAACTTGGTGCAAACTATCTGCTGGAGAAGGGCATCATGGTAAGCTATGTTGGATGGAAACGTGAGAAGCGGACATTCCTACAAGAGGCTACAATTGAACAATTAGTCCAAGCGTCTCCTGACATGGCAGAATTGTTGTTGAGCGGAACTGACGATAAGATGCTGATTGATATGATTGCTCAAGCATTCCCTCATATGACTTCAAAGAGAACTAGAAAGTTTCTCAAGGAGATCAGAAAGAATGGAAAGGCTAGTATCCCAATGCCTAGAGTATCCGTAGATTGCCCTGTAGTCCACTCCTGCGCTCCTGACGGTGAGGTTCTGTTCCCTCCATACGTTGTAGACCCGCAAGCCGCTCCTTACGTCTTCTGGCGCACATTCTTAACCGCTCAAGAGCTTGAAAAGAAAGTAACATCTGATGGGTGGGACGAGGAATGGGTGGACGATGCTATTGATAACCTTCGAGGGAAAGATTCCTATTACTTGGATGGTCAGAAGGTAAAGAGATTTACTAAACTTCCACTCACCAATGATAATGAGCTAGTTATGGTAGTCTACGCATATCAACGTCTTATCGATGAGGATGGTGCCGAGGGTATCTATTGCACTGTTTTTAATCCAAACGTCGATGGTTATGCTAAGTCTGAACTGCTTAATGGATATGATAACTATCCATTCATTGTTACTCGCCTATCTAACAACCAGAAGCGGATGTATGAGGTACAGACATTCCCAGATATTCTTCGTGGAGCGCAACTCCAGATCAAGACTGAAAGAGACAGTAGAATCGACCGTGCAAGCCTTGCTACACTCCCACCTATTATGCACCCAGCGGGTAGACCACCTGCTGAGTGGGGGCCAGGGAGACGAGTACCATATCGCCGATTAGGTGAAATCGCATTCGGGCCTACTCCTCCAAGTGATAATGGATCGATGGAAGTTGAAATCTCTATGGCACTACAGGCAGATAGAGCAGTTGGACTTGATCTTAATAGCCCTATTTCAGCAGTTCGTCAGCAGTTCTTTGTTAATAAGTACTTGGATCACGTTAAGGATGTTCTTGGTCTTGCATGGAAATTGTTCCAACGTATGGGGCCAGACGAAGTATTCTTCCAAGTAACGGGTAATCCAAATCCTCAGACGATGACCAAGGGCAGCCCAGACGAGAACTATGCTCTCACAGTATCATTTGACTCGCTCAGTGCAGACCCAGAGAATGCTGAATCACGCATGAAACAGATTGGAAGCCTTGTTCAGTTCGACCG
>Ga0075464_10001575_pt1 | contig 10286 bp, 19 predicted proteins | sample DEB19_08_DNA_5_FD_75068 | JGI IMG/M metagenome (GOLD analysis project Ga0075464, IMG submission 75068) | Aqueous microbial communities from the Delaware River and Bay under freshwater to marine salinity gradient to study organic matter... | ecosystem: Environmental > Aquatic > Marine > Coastal ...
TGATGATGAATGCGGCGAATAAGGGCATTGTGCCGAACCGTAAATCGTTCGGTCAGAACCTGCTGGCGTTTTCAATGTTTGCGAAGAAGCATCCTGATGCGATTCTGTATTTGCACACGGAGCAGTACGGGGCTATGGGTGGTATTGATTTGACGAAGCTGCTGGCCGCGGTTGGTGTCCCGGAGGGTCAATATAAGTTTGTTGACCAGTTCGCGTATAGGAATCAGATTCCGGATCAGGTGTTGGCGGCGTTGTATTCGTCGGCTGATGTGTTGTTGTCGGTGTCGATGGGTGAGGGTTTCGGTATTCCGGTGATTGAGGCGCAGGCGTGTGGGACGCCGGTGATTGTCAGTGATTGGACGGCGCAGCCTGAGTTGTGTGGTGATGGTTGGGTTGTGGCGTCGCAGCCTGATTGGGATCCGATGCAGGATTCGTGGTTCTGCACTCCGCTGGTCAGTGAGATTGTGAATGCGTTGGAGCAGGCGTATTCCCGTGGCGGCGGTCATTCGGATAAGGCCGTCGAGTGGGCACAGGAATATTCCGCGGATCGTGTGTTCGATGAGCATTGGCGGCCACTATTGGAGGCATTGTGACGGGTTGGTTTGACTCGAATCGTGGATTGCTTGGTCATCGAGCACAAGCGTTTGATTTCTTTGTTCAGAATCTGCCTGCTGCGCCGATGATTGTTGAGACTGGTTCGTTGCGTTCACCAGGTGAGGTGATGGGTGACGGTAATGCGACGATGTTGTTTGATGAGTTGACTGCAGCATCAGGCATGGTTTATTCCATTGATATTGATGCGTCTTGTGGCGATAATATCGCGAAGCATTGCGGGAATCAGGTTCAGTTCGTTGAGGGTGATTCGCATAAGGTGTTGCGTGAGCTCGTGGGTTTAGTGAAACATATCGATTTGTTATATCTGGATTCGTTGGATGTTGATTTCGAGGCTGATGAGTTGGCTGCCCGTCACGCGTTACGCGAATGCCAGTATTCGTTGCCGATGTTGGGTAAGAAGTCGTTCGTTGCTGTGGATGATAACGATTCACAAGGTCGTGGAAAGGGTAGACTTGTGCACGAGTTCGCTGATTTGAAGGGTTGGCAGCTCGTCGTTGATGGTTATGTGAAGGTTTGGAGTTGCGCTCATGGCAATCGCTAACGGGTATGCCTCACTGGCTGAGGTGAAGGCTGCTGCCCGGATTACTGACACGGTGGATGACACGTTGTTGGAGATTGCTATCGAGTCGGCGTCTCGGGCTATTGATGGGCATACGCACCGTAACTTTTTTGTTGCTGGGACGGTTGCGACGGCTCGAGTATTTGCTGCTACTAATTCGGATTTCGTGTGGGTTGATGATTTCGCGTCGACCAGTGGGTTTGCTCTTGCCACGTCCGATAACCTTGATGCTGTCTATTCGACGACATGGGGCACCGCTGATTACCAGTTGGAGCCTCTGAATGGGGTCTCTGACGGTGTTTCGTGGCCGTACACGAGGATTCGCTCCACCGGCAATAAAGGCTTCCCGTATGGCTCGTCTTTGGCTGGTGTGCAGGTCACTGCCCGTTGGGGCTGGTCAGCCGTGCCGACTGCTATCAAACAGGCGTGCATCATTCTTGCTGGCCGCCAGTTCAAGCGTTACGACTCGCCTTTGGGTGTTGCTGGGTTCGGTGACCTTGGGGCGATGCGGGTCAGTCGTGTTGATCCTGATGTGGCGACCCTGATTGAGCCGTATGTGTTGAGCCGGAACCTGGTCTGATGGCTACCACATCCGCGACCGTGACTGGTATTCGTACAGGTTTGGCATCGACGCTCGGCACCATTCGAGGGCTTCGTACTGCTGCTGTCGTCCCGGAAGACCCGAAACCACCGATCGCCGTGGTCATGGCACCGAATATTTCTTATGATTCTGCGTTCGGTCGGGGCATGGATTCGTATTCGTTCACGGTACTTGTGGTTGTTGGTCGGGTTAGTGACCGTACAGCGCAGTCAACGATTGATGCTTACTGTTCAGGTGTCGGCACATATTCGATAAAGGCTGCTATAAACTCTGACCCGACCCTCGGCGGTGCGTGTCAGTCGGCGAGAGTTACCGAGATGAGCAACTATGGTTCGCTCAGTATCGGTGATACGGAATACCTGTCAGCTGAGTTCACTGTCCAGGTTTACGCCTAAGAAGAATAAGAAAGAAGGGTCATCGTGGCAAAGTTCGCCGCTACCGACTACAACATCAAAATCACGAACGCGTCAGTTGGCACCGCCATTGACTTGTCGTCGAGCATCGCCAGTGTCGAGCTGAACTTCGGCTATGACGAGATTGATGTGACGGCGTTCTCCAACCCCGGCAAGGTGTCTGCTCAGGGTTTGATCACTGGTGACATCAAGATTGATTTCCATCAGGATTTCGCTGGTGGTACTGCGTCGCTGGATGCTCGTTTGTGGACGTTGACCACTGCCACGACTCTAACCACTGTGATTATCACTCCGACTAGCAGCACTGTCGGCACGAATAACCCGTCGTACACGGCCACCTGCCGTCCGCTGCAATACAGCCCAGTGGCGTCCAGCGTCGGCGACCTGGCGACTGTGTCTGTGACGTGGCCGCTGGTCGCTAACGGCACCGTGTCACCGGTTGTGCGTGCCGTTGTCTAATGCTGAACATTGACCTAGCCGTTACCTACAAGGACGGCACGCAAGGCGACATCGTCTGCAAAACCGTGGACTACATCGCATTCGAGGCGAAGTTCGACAAGCCGGTATCGGTGCTGGAGCAGGGACGTTTGACCTATCTGCTGTGGCTCGCGTGGCATTCGGCGCACCGTAACCAGGCGACCGATCTGGACTTCGATGCGTGGGTTGACACCGTTGACGGCATCGAGTCAAAGGACGGGGCTAATGATGTTCCCCCTTTGGAGAGTCCAGCGCCCACTGGCTGATTACGCATCTCGCGTATGAGTTCGGTCTTGACCCTCGGGTGGTCGCTGCACAATCGGCACGCCAACTGGTGACAATGGAGCGTTACCTGCATTGGCGTAACACGCAGCAGGCTGAAGCCAACAGGAGGCAGAACCGTGGCCGCTGAGGATGCTCGCATCAATATCAGCCTCACGGGGCTTGAGGAAACACTGTCGGCGTTGAAGAAGTATGACCCTGAGGCACGCAAACAATTGTTTCAGGCGGTGTCTGCTGCGACACGGTTGATTCGTGACGATGCCCGGCGCAGCATCCCGAGTGCATCGATTCCGACTGGTTGGCGTCAGCAACGTGGTATGCCACAGGGTGAAGGTTCGTGGAAGAACCGAACATTGACTCGTGGTGGTAAAGGCTGGCCGCCGTGGGAGCCGAGCAACGTGAAACGCCTCATCAAGTCCTACATGGGTAAGCGTCGGGCATCACGCGGGTCAATTATCACGACTCGAGGCATTGTCGTGAATGCATCCGGTGAGGGTGTCATTTATGAGTTTGCGAAGAAGTCGCATCGTTCGAAGCAGTTCCCGTGGGTCAACTCGGTGCCGTTCATCAATCATCTGGGGTCGATGCAGGGTGGTCGTTTGATTTGGGCTGCTGGTGAGCGTCGTAAAGAACAAGTGCGTTCGGAGATTATGAACGCGTTAGCGGTTGCGAACAGTAAACTTCAGACCGCTTTTGATGCTGTGAAGGAAGGTGACCGCTGATGCGTAAAGGCCCAGTCTTCCTTTCAGTCACCTCCAGTGCGAACCTTCAAGCTCTCGACGCGACGAACCGCAAACTACGTGAAGTCGGCAAAACAGCGAAGACCAGTGGCGGCGGGTTCAAATCTTTCGGTAAAGCCCTCGGTGCTATTGGTGGCGTTGCTGCCGTAGTCGGATTAGCGACGAAAGCGGTACAGGAAGCCACTGAGTCGTTCAAGGTGTCCGCGACCACTGAGACTATTTTGCGTAATACTGGGTTGGCCGCATCGGTTTCCAGTAAGCAAATCGGTGACCTTGCAATGCAGATTTCGAACCTGACCGGTATTGATGATGAGCAGGTTCAGGCCGCATCGAATGTGCTGCTGGGTATCAAGGGTCTTGTCCCGGCGGGTAAGGATGCGGCTTCGACTTTGGCGAATCTGACGCAGGTTTCGGCTGACCTTGGTGTGAAGATCGGTAAAGACCCGGTTGCTGGTGCACGGTTGTTGGCGAAGGCGTTGGCTGACCCGGCGAAGGCTGTGGGTGCGCTTTATCGTGCGGGTATCCCGTTGGATAAGCAGCTCGCGGATCGTGTGAAGGCTTTGGCTAAGGCCGGTCAGTTGGAGCAGGCGCGGGCACTTGTGTTGCAGCAGGTTCAGTCCTCGACGAAGGGTTTGGCTGCTGCTGTCGCTGACCCAATGACCAGGCTCACAACCATTTTCAATAATCTGCTGGAAAGTATTGGTTTGCCGATTCTTGAGGCATTGACCCCGGTCATTGGTGCGTTGCAGCCTGTGATTGAGGCGTTGATGCCAGTGTTACAGATGTTAGGTAAAGCATGGGGGATGATTATCAAGCAGATTGCGGATGCGCTGATTCCATATCTGCCCGTCTTTGCTGATTTGTTGGCTGCACTTGTGCCGATCGTGATGGATGTATTGAAGGTTGCTTTGCCTTTGTTGCCGTTGTTCCTTGGGTTGGTGCCGGTCATCACCCTTGTGGCGAAGGTTCTTGGGGCGATTCTGAAACCGGCGTTGTTCGTCATTCAGGTGGCGTTGACGGCAACGAGCGGGATTGTTGCTGGATTCTTGAAGGTGCTGTCGAAGGCTCTGGGTTGGGTGCCAGGTCTGGGCAAAGCGTTGAACACTGCCGCGAATGCTGCGGCTGATACCGCGTCACAATTGTCGAAGGTGTCGTTGGCGTCTACTGATTCGCAGCTCAGTGCCGGACTTGCTGACCAGGCAGTCAATTACAAGGATGCTGCTGCCGCATTGAACGCTGGCGCTAAGAACGCTTCTTCAGCGGCGAAGGCCGTCGGTGCCGCCACTGGGAAGAAGACCGCGAAGGTGAAACCGAAGACGGCCACATCGTCACGCTCGAGGGTCGGCGACCAGTCGTTCACGGTGGCTGGTTCTGGTGGCGGATTGTCGTTATCGGTGACGGTGAATGGCAGTGTCGTTCAGGAGCGCGATATCGCTCGGACGATTCGTGATGAGCTGCTGCAGTTCGCTCGACGTCAGGGCGTTCAACCTAACTTCGGGGTGTGACATGGCGCGGCTTCCTGACCCTGGCGATACCGGGTACACCAGTGTGGTGTTCGTGTCGAATATTGGTTCGGCGGTGTATTTCCTTGTGGATGCGTTGACCCCGTTCCAGCCGGGTGATTCGATTGTGTTCAAAAGCAGTGGCTCATATGCGGACTATGACGGTGACTACACGCTGTCATCGGTGTCTTATGACGGTGTCACGAGCACTTTGACTACGACGTGTATCGGTACGGCTGACGTGTTTGCGGGTACCTGATGGGAACTCTGGGAACAGCGGTCATCAAACCAGCGGTGACCACTGGGCAGTTTGGTATTTTGTTCGGTGCTGAGGACAACACGAGTGGGACGGCGTTCACGACATCTGACCAGTCGGGGTATGCGCATGTTGGATATGGTCGTGTCAATGTCGTTAGTGGTACGACTATCGGTGGGACGGCGTATGGGACAGCGAATAGGAATGATTGGGGTTATGTCGCGACCTCAGGTCGTATCCTCAATCTGTTTCCTAATGATTCGCTGACGGCGATTTCGATTCGTCGTGGCCGTACCCGACCGGATCAGTATGACGATGTCGGCGAATGCACTGTCACGGTGTTGAACACGACTGGTGCTTCCGACCCAGATAATGCCACTGGCCGTTACCAACGATTGTCGACACCGACCGCAGGTACAGGTACGACAGTGCTTGCGGCGTATTCGTCGTGGCTTCAGCCGGGCATGTATGGGCAGGTCATGTGGGGCGGTGCCGGTGGCACACAAATACCCCTATTCACCGGTGTGTTGGAACAAGTCGAGCCGACCGATGACCGCGTCTCGACCGCCACATACACCTTCGTCGACCGCATCGCACTGCTCGGACGGGCAAGCACAGCCGGAAACGTCAGCGTCGGAGCGAAAGACGACATCGGCAGCGTCCGAATCAAAGACATCTGCGCAGCTGCCCGAGTCTCCGATATCATCAATCTCAATGGCGGGACCAATACCATTGAGCAACTGATGAATGTGCGGGGCTTCAACCGTCGCGTCAATGTCACAAGGCTCGGCGATAGTGCCTTGGATTCGTTGAAGACGATTGTGAATGGTGAGGCTGGGCGTATCTTCTGTGGTCGTGACGGTTTGGTGAATGTGTGGGATCGCGCATATATGCAAACCCAAGGAACCACAATGGCCGGCACTTTTACTGATACACCCGCCACCGTCGCAGGATTCGGCTACGACGAGATTCAAACAAACCAAGCACAGAACTTCGTCTATAACTCCGCTGTCGTCACCGCCGGAAGCACTATTAGCGCGACGGCGCAATCAGTGGATTCGGTCGCCCAATACGGTCAACGCAACTATGAGGTTGAGGCGGCGTTGAGCAGTGCCGGTGACGCTGTCGCGCTCGCAACATTCCTTGCAACGGAATGGGCGACACCATCGACGAACGTGGCGAGTTTGAGTGTTCAGGCTTTCGCGTTCACGCAAGCGAACTTCGACACGTTAGCGCGTATCGAGTTACAGCAGGGCATTCGCGTGTATCGACGTTTGCCAGGTGGACGCACTCTTGATGTAAACTGCGTGGTCGAGGGCATTGAGATAGATATAACGCCATCAACGAGGCGTTTCACTTTCTATCTTTCCCCGAGAGACACCGTGTCTTTGTCGTGGCCGAGTTAGTGGGGTAGTTGTATGGCAACGTGGACTCAGGCCACAGCGATTCCGACTGGTCAGCTCATCACCTCTGCGTGGATGAATACGACCGTCGCTGCCATCAACTTCCTCGGTGCTGGGTCAAACCTTCAAGGTAAAGACCTCGCATTATTGCGTCAAACCACGAATCAGACTGGTCTCACCGCTTCGACCTATAATGTCATCAACTGGACGATTGCTGATTTCGATGTGGCTTCTGGTTTCAGTGTCGGTGTCAGTGCCAGCCGTTATATTGCTAAGGCTGCCGGTAAGTACCGTATTCAGGCGCACATGTATATGGCAGCAGGTGGCACGAACGCGACACAGAATATTGTCTTCAGGCTTTACAAGAACGGCACGAGCCAGTCTGGTTTCACGCATAGCGTCCCGAACCGCACCGCCAGCATCGCCGGTCATTATGCGACACCGGTCTGGCTCATCTCGTTGGCAGCGAACGACTACATCGAGCTGTATCTCAACGCTGACTGGACTGCCGCAACCGGCTCAAACACCTTGAACTCCACGTTGTCTATTGAATGGGTCGGGGCATGACGCCTCAAACCATTGCCGCATGGATTGGTATTGCTGTCGGTGGTTTGACTGTTGTGACGACGCTGGGACGTTGGTTCATCGTGGCACCATTGAAGCGTTACATCGCTGAGCAGACGCATCCGATTCAACCTGACGCCAATGGTGGTAAGTCGTTGCCTGATGTGGCGGTGGCTATTACGCGTGTTGAAACAAAATTGGACAATGTTGAGTCATGGTTGACGAAGGTCGATCAGCGGTTCATTGAGCATTTGCAGGATCACAATCAAAGGAGTGCATGATGTTGGATAGGTTGTCGCCGCAGGTACGTCATGCCGTGATTTTGTTGGTTGGTGCGGTGTTGACGTGGGCATCGAGCAAAGTGACTGCCGTACCGGCTGATGTCCGTCCGTTCGCCTCAGCGGCATTGGCTATCGTCACGTTAGCCTGGACACCTTTGACACGGCAGTATGGGGTCGGTGCTCGTGACTGAACACAGCATCAACGGCTGGCCGGCATCCAAAGACCAGGCCGCTATCAACGTCGCATTATTCACCATCCCCGGCACCGCCCGTAGCGTTCGCTTGTGTGCTGATGCGGCACCGATTCTGCTGTGGATAGCACACAAGTTCCATCGCGCCGTCGCCAACTTGAACATGCCACCACTGGCGGTATGGGGATACAACTATCGACCGGCACTTCAAGGCAACGGCAAACTCTCAGACCATGCTTCCGGTACCGCCATCGACCTGCGCTCCGACCAGTTCCCCGTCGGCACCGAACACATGACTTTGAAGCAACGTCTCGCTGTGCGACGAATCCTCAAACGCTGTGACGGTCTCATCATCTGGGGTGGCGACTACCAATCCGCGGCATCCAAAGACCAAATGCATTTCGCCATCGCCCCCGGCGTCACACCCGCACAAATCAAAGCATGGCGGATCCGACGACGAGTCGACACGAACGGCCGCCCCATTCCCTGATGAACACACCGGGGGACAAACCCACCTGCCCAGACTGCGGAAACATAATGGTCTGGGAGAACAAGAAACCCCTAACGAAGACGTCCCTGTATCGGTGGCGGTGTGGTCGTTGCCGCTATTTGGCTCATGCCCATAAGTTGACAGCGCAGCAGTGGCAGGATCTGGTCGCAGCTCAGGACGGCAAATGCGCCATCTGTGGGGTCGCAGAGACGCTCGTTGTTGACCATGACCATTCATGCTGCCCAGCCGGGAAATCGTGCCCTGAGTGCCGTAGAGGGCTGCTGTGCAACACCTGTAACCGGTTCCTCGGGTTAGCCAAGGATGATGTTCGCAGGCTTATAGCGGCGTCCTATTACCTGATGGTCAATGACAACCGCTAGACTCCGTGACTGCCCCTAGGTTGGTTGTCCTCTCACGGCCACCTAGGGGTCTTTTATGACCAGCGACACGCCCGAAAGAACTATTTTGGTCAGGGTACTTGACAAGCCAATATTCCCTACTGCTAATGTTCCTTCCATCGGGTAGCCGCCCGAGAACCTGCTGAGAGGAGCAGAACAATGAACATCACCCGACTTTGGGAAAATCTGCAAGACGGTCGAGTTAGTTGCGACAGTCATGGCGGTGGCTATTTGCAGAGCAGCATCACATATCACCCTCAACGCAAGAAGCATTCAACACCGTTAGGAACATGGGCAATCGTGCCCAAAACTGATATTGCTGCGGATTGGGCAGAATGCGAAGTTTGCAAATTGAGCGTATCAGCATGAGTACGCCGAAGATGCGGACATCTGCGCCGTTGTCCCCTGAGCAGATTCGTGCCGTTGTCGGTCAGCACCGTGACCTTGTGAAGCACCGCCGATACATTCGTGTCCGTACCATTGTGCGAGTCACATTCTGGCTGACCATCTTGACCGGATTGTGGTTGTTCCTTGTCTGCACTGACGCATTGAACGACTACGAGAACACCTGTGAAGCACTTGCACAGGTCTGCAAGAAATAAACCAGCACCAACAACGAGAGGAAACAACCATGTCCGACATCATCAGTAAGACCCGTAAGCCGTGGACAGCGGAAGACCTTGAGCACTTGAAGGCGAACGCGTCAAAGGGTGCCAAGCAGCTGGCCGTCGACCTTGACCGCCCAGAGCAGCACATTCGCGCCAAAGCAACCCGCCTCGGCATCAGTCTGCGCCAAGAAGGGTCAAAGCGTGGACGCCGACTCAAGGCAGCAGATAGCATCTAATGGCATCTAGTCGTGTGGCACGGGGTCGACAAACACAAAGACTCATCGCCGAATGGTTCCGTGCCCACGGCTGGCCAAACGCCAAATCCACTGAAGCGTTCCTACCTGGTGCCGACATCACCGGCATCGACGGCTACAGCATCGAAGTCAAAGCCACCAGCAAAGGTGACCTACTCGCTGCCCTACGCCAAGCACAAGCCAACACCATCGAGTGTCAGACCCCGGTGGTTATATGGCGACCCAACGGATACGGAGAAACAAGACAACACGAATGGGTCGTCGCCATGACCCTGAAAGACTTCACCAGACTCATTGAGAGGAACCAGTAATGCCTAAAGACATCACCCATATCGAAGCTGTCATCATTCAAATGCGTGAGATTCAAGAATCCATCGAGCGTCTCAATGAACGGTACAACCTGCTGAAAGAAACCGTCATCACGGAACTGGCCGGTGACACTGAAGGTTTGATCGGTGAACAGCCGGTCGTCACATACGCGACAGTGAACTCACGCCGATTCGACACGACCGCATTCAAGGAAGCAATGCCTGAGGTGTATGAGTCATTCCGTAAGCCGCAAACATCCGTCAGGTTCCAACTGGTCAGGGAAACACGCAATGCCGAATGAGCCATATCTGTGCGGTGATTGTTTGTACCCGGCACAGTGGAA
>Ga0075464_10001576_pt1 | contig 10283 bp, 15 predicted proteins | sample DEB19_08_DNA_5_FD_75068 | JGI IMG/M metagenome (GOLD analysis project Ga0075464, IMG submission 75068) | Aqueous microbial communities from the Delaware River and Bay under freshwater to marine salinity gradient to study organic matter... | ecosystem: Environmental > Aquatic > Marine > Coastal ...
ACCAGTAGAATCAATCAATGATTCATGAGTATCGCTCAGATATGCATCTTTGGGATAACGAAGATCATCCAAGAATAAGTTATAAGGATCGTGTGTGTCTGTTTTCATGTTTATTGTTTGATTCGTTTGATGATTTCGTCGGTACCAGTAATAATCTCGGTAACATCTTCATTATTCATTACAAGGAGACGAGGAACTCCCTTGATCTGATGCTTTCGGAAGAAATCTGTAGTTTGATCAGCATCCATGTAGGTTACTTTATCATTAAGACCTTCTGCGATAAGTCTAGATTTAAGGACGCGGCAAGGGCCGCACCACGATGCTGTTGCTAGTATTAGTGTTTGTGTCATTATAGTAATTCTGCTGAGACTCTTTTGTAAAATTCTAATTTACTGATTAATGTTTCTGGCGTAATGCCTTCGGAATCATAACAATCATTATCAGATATGTCAAGACTTAAATTAAGTTCTTTTAACCATTCTGAGGCGGTCTTCTTTCGGAAAATAGTATCCCAATTTGACCTTCCATCAGAAGATAGAATTCGTGATTGAATTGAATCTCCAGTAATATCATTCTTCGCTGCCATAAACGTGTTCTCTTAGATAATCGAGATATGATTCGGATCGTCCGCCGGAGTTGTAAACATAATCAAAGATGAATGATACAAGGGTCGGATCTTCTTCTTCCTCTAATTCAAGTTGTTCTATTAGATGATCAAATTTTCGTTCTGACTCAACACTGTTCTGAGTCTCGATGATGCGAAGATTCTCAATTAGATTCTTTTGTTCTTCAGTTAGCTTCTTCATAGTATGTGTCATATAACTTACGGTATTCGTCAATCAAAGACGTAATTTCAGTATTGTCATTCGCAAGTTTATATATCGTGTCAATTAACTTTTGATCTGCAGAAGGAAATTCACGTCTCAGAGAAATGCACTGTTGTCTGAACTGCTTTCGATTTTCTTCGTATCGAATAGCGGCTTCATTCATTTCCTCATCGGTGAATTTAACTGGAGGCCGATACTCAATCAACTCAATATCTCCATGCAATTTACCCTTAACAAATATGGCTTTATATTCAATCCAACCACTTTGAAATCGTGAAGGAGAACCAAAATCAGATTCATATTCTGGATGCTTATATGATTCATAGAATGAAATATCACCAGTAAATGGGCAATCAACGAGAGTTTGAGAAACAACTTCAGTATGACCTTTTAGAATAGGATCACCATCTGGATCTGATACCCATTCAAGTTCTTGGTCACGACGATATAATTCTCCTTCAGAATTGATTATATACAGAACCATTCCCTGTGATTCAGTATCTTTAGTTTGGAAATAAATTTCATCTATTGAGCCCCAAGACTTAATAAGTCCGTCAGGGATAGATGGTAAAGGCATTTCGCATCTGATATAATCAAACATCCCCATCTTCGTATACCTCGTTAAATTTTGATTCCCGTGTTACCAATACCATTCCATGATTATCAACACCGGGTTTAATATCAAGTCCAGGTTTGCGTATCAGCTTATTCTTTTTGAATTTACTGTAGTCAACGTGATGCTGCCATCGATTCCACTTCCATGTGATAGAAGCGATGTCGGGATGTTGCTCAACTAGGGATTGCGCCATTAGTAGACGGCCATCGCCTTGATAAAGAACATCTGTATTACCACCACCCATTCGCATTGTTGCCATCTTGCCAGCAAGGAAAATGTTAAACAGAATTGTGCAATCACCGTCTCTCAGCACTCGGATCGACAAATCGGTGTCTTCATTATATCTCCCGCGCCAGCGATGTTTGCAGGTATTTTCGATTAGAATGCAAGAGTAAACACGAGCATTCAGATAATACGGTGGAGCCTTAGCATCACTAGGACAGAAGAAATCATAATTGAATCCAGCGATTGGAACATTCTCATATCGATCAACGAACATCTCGGCAACTCTAAAGATAGTTCCAGAGTCAACACGAAGTTTTCGATTGTTATTCAATCGTTCAAAGTATCGGATGTTATCATCGAGAATCCAATGGCGTTTTGCCCCAATAGAAATCGAATGATCCCAACACCAATTTCGAGCTGGAATGGAACCTTGACCTAGATTACTGAACGGCAATACAAGGATCTTTTTAGGATCGATTACTGCTGCATAAGCATCATATTCTTGTGGTTCAATTACGATGTGATAAGGGATGTTGCGCAACTCAAGAGCCTTACTGGTATATCTTGAGTCAGCACGACCCTTTGAAATAACATATATTGGATACTCAGGATTCATCGGTATAGAATGTATTGATACGAACATCTCTCACAAGTTGAGGATGCCAGATAGCTTTGGTTTTTGGTGTAATGTTTTGTCCTAGCAACTTTGCGAAATCTTGGACTTCTTCTTCAGTATTAAACCGAACATTGATCATGCGGTAAGCTTCTTTTGCTTTTTGTTTAAACTCTGGCATTCCAACCCATTCTTCTTCCCAAGCTTCATCTGGTCCAAGCTTGCCGTCACTGCCTTCATAAAATCCTTCTAAGTTCATTTCTTTTCTTTTGTTGGTTTGAGTGTGTATCGATCTTTTGATTGATTTAGAGCAAGCGCATAGTTCAGGTGAATAACACGCTCCCTTGTGCTCTGAAGTTCTTTGCCTCTGAATATATATGTTTGTGTTTTTTCCATGTTATTGAAAGTTTGTTAATAAGACATAGCCCCAAATTGGAATCTGTGCGCCAATAATTATTGCAAGGATAGTTTTCATATGTTTCGGTTACGGGAACATACTACCATATTTTGAGGCTATGTCCAGAACTTTCTTCAACTATTTTTAGATAGTGCCACTGACATACTTATCAAACTCCTTTGCTCTTTCGATGATCTTCTCCGTAGTTGGATACAATTCATCGATAAACGAAGGATCAATAGTGACCTGTTTGTCAATAGCTGCTTGTCTAGTCAGTTCCAACTTTTCATGGAACTGTGATTGCATGTCACCATGAGCAATGCTCAGGATGTCAAGTCGAATTTCATATGCGTTTTTGTTACTCATTTTAGTGTATGTGTTTGATGAGCCATTATTGAATCATCTATTTTACTTATACGATGATTTAAACGCATACTGAATAGCCCTGCTTGCTTCAACTTCCAATGGTCTGTTTTTATACCAACCACCAGTATCGTTGTCTATGCTGTGACAAAGCTCAGAGATTTCTTTCGCTGTAATCGGATAGCCTTTTCTGATTGCTGATGAAGCAATACTCAACATGATTGCATACATTTTTGAATACCACCCAGTCTCGGAAATCGATTGATATTCGGCAACTAGGTTGCGATTAATGAATGGACAATCACTGTATGAATTCCATGAGAAACCACGATTGGTCAGCTTCTCTCTTTGCATTGAAAGAAACTTCTGTTGGAATGCTGATGGAAGTTTATCAAGTAAGGTGTTACCAGAAGTTGATTCAGCAAAGGTGTGCTTCTTCATCAGCTCATCAGGATCTAAAAATGGGGCATCTTTATGAGAGAAGATGAATTGATATGAATCTGGATATTTGGCTGGAACATAATACATCCGAGAGAGATCCTTTGTTTGTGGATCACCCAGAGAATTGAACTGTTTATTCAGCGCATACCAGAAGTGCTTAATCTTATCTGCTGGAATAGTCTTTGTAAGCGGAAAGATGATTCTGAATTTAGGATGCTCTTCAGTCGAAGAAGCCGAAGAATAGCAAATGAATCGATTAGATCTAAATGTATTGACTGCTTCTTCAAACAATCCTTCATAATCATCAACATCAAGAGCGCACCAACCACCCCATTCAATTACATTGACATTGCGACGAAGATCGGCATCTTTAAAGATTGCAGGTGAAATTAGTGGAGAACCTTCTTTCATTTCGCCTCTCTTTGGCTTATAACCCTCTTGAGTGCTTAACGAATAAAACAATTCTTCCATCTTATCCCATGAATCAAACTCCATGCGACGATATGTCTTGTTGTCAAAAATTGATTTGAAAATAGTGAGTGAGTATTTCATATTAACAGAAAAAGTCTTCTAGTGATGCGCGAGGTTCGACACTCCAGTTGATCGCATCTAAGATCAGGTTGAGAGGATCAATGAATGTCTTCTGGAACTGTTTATCATAGTCTATGTACTTATGTAAACCTAATTATTTTGGAAGTTCACCAGAGAACGAAATCACATTCTCGTTTATCGAGTTTGGAACCTTCAGATAGCAGAACCAGATGCGATCACCAGATTGGATTTTATGGATCTGCTTATCAAGTCCTGCATCTTTTAGCGCACGATTAAATACAAGCGATCCTCTAACGTGAATAGGAGTTCCCTTAGAGTATATAGTTGATTTGCTTGTCCACTTTTTAAGATTTGAAACACTTCTAGGAAATGAGATCTTCTCTGGTGATAGCGTGTTGAAGTAGATTCTGAAGTCATTGATTGCTTTCTGAGTTTAAATCTCATCTCCAGTCATGATGACTTTGAATAGATTCTTGAATGCATCTCGACAAACAGCAGGCGTTGAACTTTTGATTGCTTCAATACCAACCATCTTGATCTTAGGTTCTGCATATTGAACACCCTCGTTGTTATGAACATTGAGAATATACCGCTTCTTGGCTGTCCAGATAGCACGATCTGCAATAGCTTCCCGCTTCATTACCATCGTGTTCTTATACGCATTGGTAATCTTAGCAAGTTCAGCGAATGACTTTGCAAGTAAAGGTTCGACAGCTTTCGATCCGAATTCATCTAGGAATGCGACTGGATTTACTGGATTGAACTTCTTAATAATATCTTCAACAGAGACATAAAGTGAGTCTGTATCGATTGCAATGATTCGATCCTTTACTGTATCTTCTTTAATGAAATTTGAAATCCAATCGTTCAGATGTTTTTCGCCCCAACGAATAACAAACTGTCCAGTATTGGTAATAGCCGAGGCAATATCAATATCGTAATGTCTGAAGTGAAGATTAGCCATCGCGCCATAAAGACTATTCATTAGTGTCTTAATTGCCATCTGCTCCGTCTCAAACTTAGCAATAGACGATTCGATAACACTTCTTTCTTTCGTGTTCTTCTTATCGATTGTTTCAAGTTTTGCTTTCGCATCAAGCATCGACCTTTTGATTACAACTCTCTTGTTATAGTATTCCTCAATGATCGATGGAATAACACCCATCTTATCTCTGCGGAAACAAACTCCATTCGCTGCAGTAGCCAGATTCGGTTCTGGTGAGATATTCTGCTTGTTCTCAAGAATATAATCGGGATCAATGTTATTCACTCGCATGTGTTTAACGATTGTCTCTGGACTCATATTGTACTGGATAATCAGAGATGGATACAGCGAGTTGATGTCGAATGACATAATCCAATCATACATACCAGGATCTGGATCCTTGACATAGCCGCCTGGATATTCTTCTTTGCTGTGATGTTTCCCTTGAGGTACCGCGATATGATCTTTGGCTAATCGTCGGAAGATAATGCAATCCCAAATCGATGTAGTCCCTAGCGTGTCTCCGTAGTTTACACCACCAAGATATGCCATGCTCAATACAAGATCGATTAGAGCAATCTCATTTTCCATTCTTTCGATTAGAGCAGTATCTTGAATGTTGTAATCGATGAACTTCTGGAAGTCATTCTCATAAAGCTTTGCGAGTGTTCCGTGTTCGCCATAGTCAACTTTACGTTCACCCAGAACCACGTTGGCGATATGATCGAGTTTATATGACTCTTGCTTTCCATACTTGTATGTCCCGAACTTCTGAAACAACTCCAGATAATCCAGAGACTGGATTCCCATGATGTCGTAATATGTCGATTCTCTTCCTTGAATCGTAACATTTCGTTGTTCGATAGAACCCCATGGTGAAAGCTGCTTTGTCTTATCTGCTCCCAATACTCTGGACAATCGATTAACGATATATGGAATATCAAACATTCGAGTGTTCCATCCAGTAATAATATCTGGAGTATTTGCAAGGTCACTCCACCAGATGATGAAGTCATTTAACATCTCGGTCTCCGTCTCAAATTCACGATAATCTACATAGATTCCTTCTGGTGATCTACTTGTATCATATTCCTTTAGTCCCCAGACACGATAGACTGTATCCTTACTGGATTTAAGTGCGATAGTCAGAATGCGATTATTCGCACTACTAGGCTCAGCCCAACCATCTGATGTGTATTCAGTCTCAATATCGATTGAACAAATATCGATCAATCGTTTATCGTATTTGATTTCATCTGGAAACTCTGCCTGAATAAAAGCTGGAATATGTCTATCATTACCATAGATCTTAAAAGAGTCAACTTCTTCATAAGTCTTCATAAATTGGCGACAATCTCCCATTGATTCAAATCGCATAGGTTCAACTGGAATTCCATCCAGTGATTTCCACTTCGTTTCCTTAGTCTTGGATTCAAGATACATCACGGGACGAAACTTGAATTTTTCATAAACCTTGCGGCCGTGTTCGTCATACCCGCGATAAAGCAGGTTGTTCATTTTTCTGTCAATGCATGTGTAAAAGCCGCTGTTTAGCATAGATGTAATTTAGCACAAAAAACCGCATCTGTCAAGTGATAAATGCGGTTTTTGTTTTTTGTTTGTAGTGAATGATCGGTTAGATCATATCACATGGTGGTTTGAAATATTCCAAAAAGGTCAAGAGTGATCGAGATGAGATAATCTCAAAGAATGTCTTGGCTTCTGGATGATTAATTTTGTTATACTCGAAATCAATCTTGCTTTCGATTGGTCGGTAATGAAGTGTTCTAGTTTTTGGAACAATCAGAAGTTGTCCAGTAGTAACCATGTCTTTCTTATCTGGATTACCTGTACGAATAGGATTCATAAAGGTATCTTTATTAGGTTGGTCCGACATGGCCTTTAACAAATCTCTTGGTTCCCTAACATTAGTAATATTAGTAACCACAACTTTATATCTCTCTTCTGAACTCTTTCTTGCTTTCTTACCTTCAGCAGTATCTGAGTTAGGTTGATAACCAAGATTTGGAAGATCAATTCCATGATTAGTTCTTACACAGTGACCATCTTTCTTTTTGATTTCTTTAATATGATAGAAGTATTCACGAGGATTTTCCTTCGTTGATTTGCTCTTCTTTACATTAAATCCACCTTCCAGAAGGAAGCACTGCTCTTGGTTGAAAATGAATGTTGCTCCAGCAAGTTCGGCTTTAATCAAATGATCGATGGCTTCCTTAATGGTTTTGAATTTAAGAGCCTCACGGATGTCACGGCCGTCTGGAGAGAAGTATCCTTGACGATCACGGTGAGAACCTTTAACCATCTTAGCGCCTTCTTTTTCATCATTCTTTACGCTGAATGCTGCTGATAGAATACTAATGCCATACTCATTAATACCTTCAGTCCATCTACTCAATTTGTCATCGATATACAATCTTTGGGTCTCATATCGATTTGACTGAGTAATTCCAATAGTGGTTTCGTAATTGCGGTCACGATTTTTCGCCCCGATCCAACCAAACTTAGGTAAATATTTAACTACTATGCAACACATATGAGTATATTTATAATAATGTGAAATTCACGATTTGTATAAATAGAATTGCTGACCACGATACTCCAATATCCGTCAGCTCTACAATAACCTATTAAGCCAATATGCAGCAAAATTATTTATATCGTCCATATAAAGATGGTCACGTAGTTGAAAGTGGTCGTCCAATCTTTTATATTATTCAGAATTTAATTACTTTAAAGTATTATGCTGGATATAAGAGTAATAAAAAGCCATTCATGTTAAATGGTGGTTATATTACATCTTCTAAAATAGTAAAAGATATAATACGAAATGAAGGTATTTCAGCTTTTCGTATTATGAAAATCAGATACTTCGCAACAGGTAAAGAAGCCCAGTGTTATGAGGAAAGATTCTTGAAAAAAGTTGATGCAAGAGATAATGATAGATTCTATAATTTATGCAATGGTGGTAAATTTACGAATTTAGGACGAAAGCACTCAAGGGAGACTTTGAACAAATTAGCCTTAGTGTTGAAGCATTCTAATACTAATGGAAGAAATTGGTGGAATAACGGAGAGAGCGAAATGATTCAATTTAATAGTCCTGGACCAGAATGGATTAGTGGAAGATTAAAAACAAATATAGATTCTTCGCTATACCCAAATTGGGGAATGAGTGGAAAAACACATAGCGAAGAAACCAAAAATAAGATGATAGCTTCATCAAAAAGTGGTATACCTAGAGATGAAAAAACTAAAGAAAAAATTAGATTGGCTATGATAGGTATTAGATGGTGGACAAATGGAAATAAAATTACGCAATCTAAAGAATGTCCAGGTCCAGAATGGATATTAGGTAGAACACTCAAAAAACACTAAACTTCATTTTGTGCCAAGAACAACTTTATATGAGATTTCCTTATCGGCATTATCTGGAACAATGAACCATTTCATTAGCTGCTTTTCAGTAATCTTAGGTTTATCGTATGTATATTTGACCGCTTCTCCCAACATTATAGTTGCTTTGACTAGATGTTTGCTTTTCATCAGCGATGTTGTAAAATCGATTGGACGATTATTAACAACGGCTAGGCATTTTGCATTTTCAACGAAATACACAAATAGATAGTCTTTAGCAAATATCTCTTTAGGAGTCATTGTCTATTACCCTTAACTTTGCCGATCTGATATTTAACACGTAAATCCCAAGTAGGCTTTTCTTTATGCGAAATAATCTTGATCGATTTCAAAGAGCAGGTATCCTTTACATCGCTTAGATTAGGTATTGTTAATAATCCCCAATCAGCCAATAGGGTAGTAATGGTATTCCTACGGCACATATCGTCATATGTAAATGTAGATGGCTTACCGTCAAGAAGGAACAACTCCTTGAAGTGAACGATTTTATATCTACCTTGCTTATGAAGAATGTGGCAACTCTGATATAGAGTATTTGCTTCACGTTGTGATGCAACGCCAATCCGAGATAATGTCTCCTTGACCTTAAGGAAGTCATCAGGCTCATTCAATACCACTTCAAGCATAGAAGCTGGTGTCCAATCAATAATATCTTCTTTGTTCATAATATGTTAATGAAGTTATTTATATTATTTACCAGATCCGCCCTTATTAGATTTAGCACGAATAGCTTCCAGATCATCTGAACTAAGAAGATCAATTATCTCTCTGGCTTTATCAGATGAATAATTGTAATAGCTCATAACAACCTTAATGTCTGAACTATCATCTTCTTTCTTTGCCCACTTACTGAATCGCTTACGAGGTCGAATGATATTCCGATAGAAATCATACTGCATCTTTGCTGGTAGAGTATGATTGATATTCATCTCATTCGCATAGTGGATTGTATCCGAGAAGTATGAAAGACCACGATTGATCATGAATGCCACATACTGCTTATCTAACGAATCTGGATTGGCACCATCATCGTCATTATTAGCATAACAATCTTTCAGTAGGTTTGGTGATTTCTTGGCATCGTTAATGTTGTTCAAGAAATCGAACGGAGATAATTTAGCACTCATTTGAAATTAACTGCACTCATTAGTTCCGTCATACAAGCAACCAGATTAAGTTCCTTATCAGCTACGAATGCAGACTTGTATGAATAATCAGCAAGAATCAACACGGCTGATGGAATAGTATCTGGAGTAGCAATATCGGATAGTGAATCATAGATCTTTCGGAACATTACAGTTCCATCCAAAGATGTATTATTCGCAACCCAACCTCGCATAGATTTGAAGTCTTTAGTCTTTAGATAACCAACGATTTCTTTCATGCTATCGTCTGACATACCAATCAGAGCAGTTGTTGTCAATTCACCACCAGCGCTGTGACGTTGACATTCATTAATAACACGTCTCCAATCTGGAGCATACTGGATAATAAGTTCAGCAATGACTTGTTCCTTATATGTAACATTCTCATTCTTGAGGATGAACTGGAGTCTCTTCATGAACTGACCTGCCAGTTGTGCAAGTTGCTTCTTCGTTGTATTAAACTCAATTACCGCACAACGTGAATGCAGCGGTTCGATCAGCTTGTTCTTGAAGTTGCAAGTGAGTATGAATCGGCAGTTATTACTGAATTCCTCAATGAAACCACGAAGAGCTGGTTGAGTGCTAGATGCATTTAGGTAGTCGGCTTCGTCAAGAATAACAACACGATAACCACCAGTTAGTGAAACACTAGAAGCAAACTGTTTGATCTTACTACGAAGAACA
>Ga0075464_10001577_pt1 | contig 10283 bp, 6 predicted proteins | sample DEB19_08_DNA_5_FD_75068 | JGI IMG/M metagenome (GOLD analysis project Ga0075464, IMG submission 75068) | Aqueous microbial communities from the Delaware River and Bay under freshwater to marine salinity gradient to study organic matter... | ecosystem: Environmental > Aquatic > Marine > Coastal ...
GAGATGGGTTTTTAGTTAACTTCTCAAGTACTTCAACTTCAGCTGCAACCAAGTCTCCAGCTGCATGAGGTAACATTTTTGCTAGCTCAAATACAGATGAATGCTTGCGATGAACTGCGCCAAAGCCATCGCCTACATAAACTTTTCCATACCTAGCAAGTTTTTTCGCTAGCTCAATTCGTTCCGCTTCATCCTTGCTTGTTTCAGCTGATTCAAACCTAATATTCTCAAGTAGCAGAATTTGTCCAGATTTTAATTCACTAACCTTGGCATCAGCGCCAGTAATGTCTGAAGAAAATTCAATGTTAATTTTAAGCAGTTCACCTAGTCGCTTTGCCACAGGTGCTAATGAAAGTTCGCTCTTTAGTTCCCCTTTAGGTCTACCCAGGTGGGCAATAATTACAATTGAGCAGTTAGCATTTAACAGCTTCTTAATTGTGCTTAATGAAGCCACTATTCTGCCATCATCAGTAATCAGACCATCTTTAATTGGAACATTTAAATCACAGCGCAAAATTACTTGCGTATTTTGAGGGTCTAACTGAGAAAGTGTTTTTATGCCCATCTAAATTAAAGAGTCTTACCAATATATTGAATTAGATCAACTAAACGATTTGAGTAACCCCATTAGTTGTCATACCAGCCAACAACTTTCACAGTAGTTCCGATTACCTTTGTTAGACCAGCATCTAAAATACATGAGCTTGGATCCGTCACAATATCTGCTGAAACTATTGGATCTTCTGTGTATGTTAAATACCCCTTAAGTGAACCTTCACTCGCTTTCTTAAGAGCAGCATTAATCTCGGCAACTGAAACCTCTTTTGAAAGTTCAACAGTCAAATCGGTAGCTGATCCAGTTGGGACCGGCACTCTTAATGCATAGCCATCTAATTTGCCCTTTAATTCTGGCAGAACTAAGGAGATTGCCTTTGCTGCACCAGTTGAGGTTGGAATAATTGAAAGCGCAGCAGCTCTTGATCTACGAAGATCTTTATGGGGAAAATCTAAAATAACTTGGTCGTTTGTATAAGCATGAATAGTGGTCATTAATCCACGAACGATCCCAAACTCATCATTTAGAACCTTTGCCATTGGAGCTAGGCAGTTAGTAGTGCAAGATGCATTGGAAATAATGTTGTGCTTTGTTGAATCATATTTTTCGTGATTTACGCCCATAACAATTGTGATGTCTTCATCAGTTGCAGGAGCAGAAATAATAACTTTTTTAGCACCAGCTGTTATGTGTTTCCCAGCATCGGAAGCTTTTGTGAAAATTCCAGTTGATTCAACAACTACATCGACACCCAATTTACCCCAAGGGATATTTGCTGGATCGCGTTCAGCACTGACTGAAATAGTTTTTCCACCAACTGTGATTGTGGTGTCTGTAAAAGTTACCGGCTGTTTTAAGCGACCTAAAATTGAGTCATATTTAAGTAAGTGTGCAAGGGTGGCGTTATCTGTTAAATCGTTTATTCCGACAATCTCAAATTTGGCACCTGATTCAAGTGATGCTCTTAAAAAGTTACGACCAATACGACCAAAACCATTAACGCCAACTTTTAACATATTTTCCCCGCTCAAATTTATAAACCCAGAAATACCAGTCACACCTTTGTGAGGTTCTTATCTTACCAGCCTAGAAGTAGCGACTAATTCAATAAATCTGGGCTAATACTTGCCTCAGTATCTGGTACACCTAACTCACGAGCACGCTTATCAGCCATTGCAAGTAAGCGACGAATACGACCAGCAATCGCATCCTTCGTCATTGGCGGTGTCGCAAGTGAACCCAACTCTTCAAGGCTTGCCTGGCCATGATTAACTCTTAAGTCACCGGCTTCCTTTAAATGATCTGGAATTTCAGGACCCAGTATTTCCATCGCTCTTTGCACTCTAGCTGAAGCGGCTACTGCAGCTCTTGCAGACCTACGTAAATTCGCATCATCAAAATTTGCCAATCTATTAGCAGTAGCACGAACCTCTCTTCGCATGCGACGTTCTTCCCAAGCTAATACTGTTTCATGCGCACCAAGTCTGGTTAATAGCGCACCAATTGCATCACCATCTCTTATTACAACTCGATCAACACCTCTAACCTCTCTAGCCTTTGCTGTAATTCCCAATCTGCGTGCTGCCCCTACTAATGCCAAAGCAGCCTCTGGCCCAGGACAGGTAATCTCAAGGGCTGAGGATCTACCAGGTTCAGTTAGGGAACCGTGAGCAAGAAAAGCTCCGCGCCAAGCAGCCTCAGAATCGCAGATTGCAGCGGAAACTACTTGTGGCGGCAACCCTCTGATTGGACGATTATTTGCATCTACCAATCCAGTTTGTCTGGCAAGTGCATCCCCATCAGCTAAAACTCGCACGATATATCGGCTACCTTTTCTAATCCCACTTGAAGAAACTACTGATAATTCACTTTCATGACCAAAAATTTCGGATATATCTTTCCTTAACCGACGAGCACTTTGTGCGGTATCTAATTCAACCTCAATAATAATTTTTCCAGCTGCAATATGAAGTCCACCAGCAAATCTAAGTAATGAAGAAACCTCTGCCTTACGGCAGCATGGTTTAGTTATTGAGAGCCGACTTAGCTCATCTTTAACCGCTTCGGTCATTGCCATTTATTCTCCTCTTGTTACTAAGGGGTTATCTAAGCAGGTATCAGCCAAAAATGTGGGCGAAAGCAGAAATTAATTTATCTCTATCATGGTGGAAAGTTTGCTTGTTATCTGCTAAGTCAAAGGCCAGAACCTGTCCACCGCATTTAGCCACTAAATCGTTAAATCTTGGCTCAGTATTAGATAGCGATTTATCAATCAAAGCTATGTCAATATTCAGATCAGGTATGTGATCCAAGATTAGTTGCAGGTGGGCTTCTAGCGAAAAACCTGAGAACTCATCAGAAATATGTTTATCGGGAAGATTGAAAATCATAATCTTCTTTGCCCTGCTCATTTTTATTTGCTTAGCCTGCTCTTTAAGTAAAAAATGAGGCATAACGCTAGATAGCCAGGAACCTGGACCAATAGTTATCCAATCAGCATCAGTTATTGCAGCTAAGGCTTCAGGCGTTGCTTTAGGTGTATCAGGAATTAGTCGTAATTCTTTTACTTTACCAACTGCAGCAGCAACCTGAACTTGGCCTCTAACTAAATTAACTCCACCCTTACTCTCAAAACTTCCTTCGATATCTAATGGCTCTAGTGCCATTGGCAGCACGCGTCCAACTACCTTCAGTAATTGACCAACTCGATCTAGACCTTTAACTGGATCACCATCTCGATCCCAAAGTGCAGTTAAAAGTAAGTTTCCAACTGCGTGGTTATCCATCTCACCCTGACTGGTAAATCGATACTGCATTATCTGTGCCCAGCTTTTTCCCCATTCATCATCTGCGCAAAGTGCGGCAAGTGCCATACGTAAATCTCCAGGCGGAAGGGAATTAAATTCTGCTCGAAGCCTTCCGGAGGATCCGCCATTATCTGCAACAGTTACTACAGCAGTAACTTGATTAGTAAGAGTTCGCATTGCTGCAAGGGTTGCAGCAAGTCCATGACCTCCGCCTAGGCAGACAACCTTGGGATTTGAATTCATGACTAAATCTCTCTGCCTAAATCTCGATGCAAAGCCTGCGTTTCTATTTTGAAACTACTTAATTTTTCACACTGAGTTAAACGTTTAACTAATTCAACTGTTACTGCTACCGATCTATGCTTTCCACCAGTACAGCCGATTGCTAAAGTTAAAAATTTTCTACCCTCGGTTATAAAACCTAACGCCATAGTTTCAAATAGTGCTTGATATCTATCAAGAAATTCTTGTACATTTTCGTTACTCAGTACAGCATCGCTGACTGGTTTATCCAAACCTGAAAGTGGTCGAAGCTCTGGTACCCAATGAGGGTTAGCAATAAATCTGCAATCCACTACAAGATCTGCATCAACCGGAATTCCATACTTATAACCAAAAGAAAGGATATTAACTCGCAAGTCAGCTCCGGAATCCTCATGAAAGTTATCAGCAATCTTTTTTTCAAGTTGATGAATATTTAAAGCAGATGAATCAATCACTAAATCTGCTGCATCACGGACTTCACGTAGCCAGTCGCGCTCTTTTGCAATTCCATCCAAAATTCGATCTGACCCCTGAAGTGGGTGAGGTCTTCTAGTTGATTCAAATCTTCTAACCAAAACATCATCAGCGGCATCAACAAAAAGAATCTTTCTAGAAATACCTTGCTCCGCTAGATCGGCAAGTGATTTAGTTAAATCTCCAAAAAAAGCACGTCCTCTTACATCGACAACCACTGCAACTTTTTTCACAGAGGTAGTTACTAATTCAATTAGATTGCTAAGCAAGGCTGGTGGCAAATTATCAACTACATACCAACCTAGGTCTTCTAAGGAGTGCGCGACCGTTGACCTACCAGCACCGCTCATGCCGGTAATGATTAGGATTTCGGTATCACCTTTCATGCCAATATCTTGCTATACCTGTCAAGCATCCAATATTTCGCCAGTTTGCATATCGATATTTAAAGGTAAATCCTGATTTTTTATCTGTTCAATAATACTTTGCGCCATTTTTGCACCAATCCCAGGCACACTTGCAAGCTCATCAACTGTGGCAGCCTTTAACGCTGTTACCGATCCAAAGTGAGTTAGCAAAGATTTTCGCCGAATTTCACCAAGACCTACGACCTCATCGAGAAGTGACTCAAGCATTACTTTGGATCGTTTACTCCTATGAAAGCTTATTGCAAATCGATGTGCCTCATCCCGTAGCTTCTGCAATAAGTAAAGAGCTTCGCTATGTCTTGGAAAAATTATTGGCTCGCTGTTGTTAGGTAACCAAACCTCTTCTAATCGCTTTGCTAGTCCGCAGAGTGCAACATCTGTAATGCCTAGTTCCCGCAATGCTTTCGCAGCTGCATTAACTTGTGGTTTTCCTCCATCAACGACTACTAATTGCGGAGGGTAGGCAAATTTTGGACGTTGACCGCCTTGCGCAGTGGCTTCAGCAATATCAATATCCTTCTCATCTAAATAACGCTTGAATCGACGAGTAATAACATGATGCATCGCCCGAGTGTCATCAAAACCAGCTTCGTCTGATATAGAAAATCTTCGATAATCACTCTTCTTTGGTTGTCCATCCTCAAATACGACCATTGAAGCAACCATGCTAGTTCCTTGTATATTTGAAATATCAAAACATTCGATTCTAAGTGGCAGCTCTGCTAATTCTAATTGTTCAGCAATTTCAGCCAGTGCAGAACCACTCACTGCAGCATCGTTTGCCCTTTTGCTTAAATATTGAATCAGAGATTGGTGGGCATTTCGCTTTACAGTTTGAACCAACTCTAATTTTTCACCGCGCTGTGGCTGGATCAAAGATACATTCTTCCCGCGCTGCTCACTTAACCACTGCTCTAGTACTTTCGTATCCTCTGGTAGGTAGTCCACCAAGATTTCAGAAGGTGGCTTACTATCAGCATAAATTTTTCCAAGCATTGCTGAGATTATGCTTTCATCCTCAAGCAAGTTTGCCCGATCTACGATCCAAGATCGTGATCCAGTTATTCGACCAGCAGTGATAATAAATTGCGAAAGTGCAGCATGAGTTATCTCTTCATGGATTGCCAAAACATCGGCATCGATATTCTCATTCAAAAATCTATCAGTTGATTCAAAAGCTTTACTTACTGCCTCAAGCTGATCTCGCAATTTAGCTGCCTTCTCAAATTCTTCTGCCGCAGCTGCTACCTTCATTTCACCTTCAATTCGAGTTGATATTTCTTCTGGGGATTTTTCTAAAAAGTTGACTAGATCATTTGCTAATTTACGATGCTCATCTGCACTTACCCAATTAACGCATGGTGCAGCACATTTACCAATATCTCCCAGTAAGCACTGTCTTTTGCTTCTGACTGCAGATTGAAAATTTGACTCACTACAAGTGCGAACTGGATATATTTTTATCAGAGTTTCAAATGTACTACGCAGTGCCCATGCATGAGAGTATGGTCCGAAGTATCGAACTCCAGGAATCTTCTTTGATCTAGAAATAAATAATCTCGGAAATTCAGAATTTAGGTCGATTGCCAAATGAGGATAGGATTTATCATCTTTAAATTGCACATTAAAATCTGGGTTGTACTGCTTAATCCACGTAAACTCTAATTGGAGTGCTTCAACCTCTGTCTTAACTAAAGTCCAATCAACACGTACGGCGGTATTTACCATTTTCCTAGTTTTAATCTGCAAATTACTACCAAAATATGAATTAAGCCGATTTTTTATGTTCTTTGCTTTTCCAACATAAATTACCTTTTCATCCTTATCAAAAAATCGATAAACACCTGGATCACTTGGTAAATTACTTGGGCGATAACTCTGTGGGTCGGCCATGATCTACTTCTTTAATACTTGTGCTAAAAACTTTCCGGTATAACTCTTACTGTTTTTAACAATATCCTCAGGCCGTCCTTCAGCCACTACTAATCCTCCACCTGAACCGCCCTCTGGACCTAAATCAATAACCCAATCTGCGGATTTAATTACATCCAGATTATGCTCAATTACGATAACGGTATTACCAGTATCAACTAATCTATTTAAAACGAGAAGTAATTTACGGACATCTTCAAAATGCAAACCAGTAGTTGGCTCATCTAACACGTAAATAGTTCTTCCAGTTGATCTTCGCTGTAATTCAGTAGCTAGTTTTACTCTTTGAGCTTCACCACCAGAAAGAGTTGGCGCTGATTGACCGAGCCGTACGTAACCAAGTCCAACATCACATAGTGTTTTCAAAAATCTAGCAATCGCAGGTACCGATTCAAAAAAATTATTTGCTTCCTCTATCGGCATATCGAGAACTTGAGCAATTGTTTTTCCTTTGTAATGTACTTCTAGGGTTTCACGGTTATACCTAGCGCCATGACAGACCTCACACGGTACATAAACATCAGGCAAAAAATTCATTTCGATTGTTATTGTTCCGTCACCGGAGCAGTTCTCACATCTACCGCCTTTAACATTGAAGGAAAAACGTCCTTGTTGGTAGCCACGTACCTTTGCTTCACTTGTCTCAGCAAAAAGTGCTCTTACCTTGTCAAAAACGCCGGTATAGGTTGCAGGGTTTGATCTTGGAGTTCTACCAATTGGTGATTGATCAACATGAACAACCTTATCGAGTTGATCAAGACCAGTAACAGTCCTATGTCGACCAGGAACTATCCTTGCTCCATTTAACTTATTAGCAAGAACTGAATACAAAATATCATTTACTAAAGTAGATTTACCTGATCCACTAACTCCAGTTATAGCTACAAATGCTGCTAGCGGAAAAGTCACATCTATATTTTGTAGATTATTCTCTTTTGCCGCTTTAACTGTCAAAGATTTCTTTTCATCAATTGGCCGTCGCTTTTTTGGAATCGCAATTACTGATTTACCAGATAAGTAAGCGCCTGTAATTGAATTCTTGGCTGCAATTAATTGCTCATAACTACCCGATGAAACAACCTCTCCGCCATGCTCGCCTGCACCCGGACCAATATCAACGATCCAATCTGCAGTTCTTATTGTGTCTTCATCATGCTCTACAACAATTAAAGTGTTACCTAAGTCGCGTAATCTTGTTAGAGTTTCAATCAATTTTCGATTGTCTCGTTGATGAAGGCCAATGCTTGGCTCATCCAACACATATAGAACGCCAGTTAATCCAGAACCAATTTGAGTTGCAAGCCTAATTCGCTGTGCTTCACCACCGGATAAAGTTGCAGCTGGCCTTGCAAGAGATAAATAATCAAGTCCAACATCAAGGAGAAAACCTAATCGAGCATGAACCTCTTTTAATACTCGTTCTGCGATCTTTTTCTCCCGCGCTGATAGTGAAATCTCTTTCAGAAAAACTGCGCATTCGGCAATTGAAAATTCGCAAATTTGGGCAATATTTTTTCCACCCAATGTTACGGCGAGTACCTCCGGCTTTAACCGACTACCATTACATACTGGGCAAGGTGTTTGACGCATATATGCCTCATATTTATCGCGACTAAAATCGCTATCTGTTTCTGAATGCCTTCTATGTATAAAAGGGACAACTCCTTCAAAACCTGTTGTGTAATTACGGACTCGACCGTAACGGTTTTTGTATTTAACATGTACTTCATAATCCCAGCCATGCAGAATTGCCTCTTTTACCTTTTCAGATAATTTCTTCCATGGATTATCAAGGGAGAACTTAAGGTCAGTTGCAAGTCCTTCCAATAATCGTAAGAAGTACTCTGAAGATTGACCGCCAGACCAAGGAGCAATTGCACCCTCATAGATTGAAATTGAATCATCTGGAATCAATAACTCCTCATCAACCTCAAGTTTTGTGCCAATTCCACTGCACTCAGGACAGGCTCCAAAGGGTGAGTTAAATGAGAATGATCTCGGCTCTAACTCTTCGAAAGATAACTCACAATCATGGCAAGCCATGTGCTCGCTAAATGATTTTTCCTTATCAGCTGAACCAACTTTTAAATCAACAAAATCTAATATCACTAAGCCACTGGCTAATCTAAGCGCGGTTTCAATAGAGTCTGTAATACGTGATTTACTTTCCGCCTTAACACTTAGACGATCAACAACAACCTCAATTGTGTGTTTCTCCTGTTTTTTAAGTTTTGGTACCTCTGAGATCTGATAGACAATTCCATCTACTCTTACTCTCGAATAACCTTGAGTTGTAAAATCTTTAAATAAATCAAGGAACTCACCTTTTCTGGCCCTAATTACTGGAGCTAAAACTTGAAATTTACTCCCCTCATTCATTTGTAAAATCTGATCAACAATATTTTGTGGTGTTTGCTTTGCAATTTCTTTACCGCACTTCGGACAGTGAGGTTTTCCGGCACGAGCAAATAAAAGACGTAGGTAGTCATAAACTTCAGTAATTGTACCGACGGTTGAGCGTGGATTTCGATTTGTAGATTTTTGATCAATTGAAACTGCCGGAGATAACCCCTCTATAAAATCAACATCGGGCTTATCCATTTGCCCTAAAAATTGGCGAGCATAAGCAGAAAGTGATTCAACATATCGGCGCTGTCCTTCAGCAAATATCGTGTCAAAAGCAAGGGAAGATTTTCCAGATCCGGATAAACCAGTAAAGACAATTAATGCATTGCGGGGCATATCTAAGGAAACATTTTTAAGATTATGCTCACGAGCACCACGGACTATTAAACGGTCGTTCATTAGTTGCCCGCCTCCTGCATTCCTTTTAGTTCCCGCTTTAACTCTCTAATCTCATCCCGCAATCTAGCGGCTAGTTCAAAACTTAACTCAGACGCGGCTGATTTCATTTGCAGCGTCAACGATTCGATCAGGGCAATTAACTCCTGCCTTGGTAGTGAGTGGGCATTCTTACTATGAATACCGCTGGTAAAGCCAATTTTCTTGCTGGTAGCGGTTAAATCATCTGTGTCATCAATTTCTTTTGCAATCAAATCTGTAATATCCGCAATTTTTTTGCGAAGTGGGGTTGGATCAATTCCATGCTCGGTGTTATACGCGACCTGCTTAGCTCTTCTTCGATTAGTCTCATCAATTGCATTTGCCATTGATTTTGTCATGTTGTCGGCGTACATATGAACCTCACCGGAAACATTTCTAGCGGCTCGACCGATAGTTTGAATCAATGAGGTTGTAGACCTTAAGAAGCCTTCTTTGTCGGCATCTAAAATTGCAACAAGAGACACTTCAGGTAGATCTAATCCTTCTCGTAGAAGATTTATTCCAATCAAGACGTCATACTCACCAGTTCTTAGCTCTCTCAATAACTCAACTCTTCGCAGGGTATCGACCTCAGAGTGTAAGTATCTAACCTTCACTCCGAGCCCCAACATATAATCGGTTAGATCTTCAGACATTTTCTTAGTCAAAGTTGTAACAAGAATCCGCTCATTTTTCTCTGCCCTAATTCTAATCTCATTTACTAGATCATCAATTTGGCCTTTGATAGGTTTTACAACAATTTTTGGATCAATTAATCCGGTTGGCCGAATTACTTGCTCAACTACATCATTTTTACATTTTTCTAATTCATATTTTCCAGGTGTTGCAGATAGGTAAACTTTTTGTCCGCATCTGTCCAGAAATTCGGCAAATTTAAGAGGCCTATTATCCATTGCACTAGGTAAACGAAAGCCATGTTCAACTAATGTTCGTTTTCTTGCCGCATCACCTTCATGCATTGCACCAATTTGCGGGACC
>Ga0075464_10001578_pt1 | contig 10280 bp, 7 predicted proteins | sample DEB19_08_DNA_5_FD_75068 | JGI IMG/M metagenome (GOLD analysis project Ga0075464, IMG submission 75068) | Aqueous microbial communities from the Delaware River and Bay under freshwater to marine salinity gradient to study organic matter... | ecosystem: Environmental > Aquatic > Marine > Coastal ...
CAAAAACTATTGAGGAAGTAGCTTATACTGTGGTGCATAGAATTTTAGACCTGGCTGGATTAGATACTAAAAAGAACCCCAGCTATAGATGGGGCGAGCAAAACTCATAATATTTAAATTGAACTAGCTATATAGACTTTCCATAAAAAAGGCCTCGTATCAAATGATGATCGAGGCCTTTTAATTTAATTGTCTTTTGGTTCCTTTGGCTCTTTTGGCTCCTTAGGAACTTTTACTACTTTTTCCTTTTCTTTTTTCTGCAAAGTGAAAACTAATAAGTTTTTCTCTTTGTCTAAGTCGCCTACTAAAGTGTCCCCTTGTTTAACGGTACTATTTAATATTTCTTCCGCTAATGGATCCTCAATATATTTCTGAATGGCTCTGTGTAAAGGTCTTGCACCAAATTGTGAATCATATCCTTTGTCTGCAATGAACTCTTTAGCTTCTGTAGTTAACACTAAGTTTAAGCCTAGATTAACTAAACGTGCTAACACATTCTTCATAATGATGTCTATGATTAAATAGATATTTTCTTTTGTCAAAGAATTAAACACAACCACGTCGTCAATTCTATTTAAGAATTCTGGAGAGAAGGTTCTCTTCAATGCTTTCTCAATTACAGATCTATTATTCTCTTCCGTTTGTTCCACTCTTGTTGCCGTTGCAAATCCAACTCCATCACCAAACTCTTTTAATTGACGAGCGCCAATATTAGAAGTCATAATGATTAAAGTGTTTTTAAAATCTACTTTACGACCTAATCCGTCCGTTAAAATTCCGTCATCTAATACTTGTAATAAAATATTATAAATATCTGGATGTGCTTTTTCTATCTCGTCTAATAATATTACACAGTATGGCTTACGACGAACTTTCTCCGTTAACTGACCACCTTCTTCATAACCCACATATCCTGGAGGCGCTCCAATTAAACGACTCACTGCAAATTTTTCCATATACTCACTCATGTCAATACGAATCAAAGATTCTTCTGAGTCAAACATATTTCTTGCTAATGCACGCGCTAATTCTGTTTTACCAACCCCTGTTGGACCTAAGAATATAAAAGTACCAATTGGTTTTTTAGGGTCTTTCAAACCAACTCTATTACGTTGAATTGCTTTAACTACTTTTCCAATAGCATCCTCTTGACCAATTACTTGACCACGCATGTCTTCCGCCATTTTACGAAGCTTTGTTGTTTCCGCTTCTACCATGCGTTTTACAGGAATACCTGTCATCATGCTAATTACTTCCGCAATATTTTCTTCGTTAATTGGGAAACGCGCATTTTTACTTTCCTCCTCCCAATTCGTTTTTGCTTTTTCTAAAGCTTCTCCTAATTTCTTTTCAGTATCTCTTAAGCTTGCAGCTTCTTCGAAGCGTTGACTCTTAACTACTTTATTCTTCTCCGTTTTAACGTCTTCAATTTGCTTTTCTAATTCCACAATATCTTGCGGTACGTTAATATTTTTCAAATGCACTCTAGCACCTACTTCGTCCATTACGTCAATTGCTTTGTCGGGCAATAGACGGTCTGTCATATAACGATCGCTCAATTTAACACAAGCTTCAATGGCTTCTTGATCATATACTACACTGTGATAGTCTTCATACTTGGACTTAATATTATTCAAAATAGTAATCGTATCTGCTACACTAGGTGGTTCAATAATTACTTTCTGGAATCTTCTATCTAATGCACCATCTTTTTCAATGTGCATTCTGTACTCGTCTAATGTAGAAGCACCAATACATTGCAATTCTCCTCTAGCTAATGCAGGCTTAACAATATTTGAAGCATCTAAAGAACCGCTTGCTCCACCAGCTCCAACAATAGTATGAATCTCGTCAATGAACAAAATAACATCTCTGCTCTTTTCCAACTCGTTCATAATTGCTTTCATTCTTTCCTCAAACTGACCTCTATATTTAGTACCTGCTACCAATGCAGCTAAGTCTAATGAAATAACTCGTTTATCAAATAAAACACGACTTACTTTTCTTTGTACAATTCTTAATGCTAACCCTTCTACAATAGCCGTCTTACCCACACCAGGCTCCCCAATTAAAATAGGATTGTTCTTTTTACGACGACTTAAAATTTGGCTTACACGCTCAATTTCTGCATCACGTCCTACAATGGGATCCAATGCGTCTTGTTCTGCCAATTTTGTAATATCCCTTCCAAAATTATCTAGCACTGGAGTCTTAGATTTATTTGCAGTTCCTGGTTTTGCTTTCGCAGCACCCGCTCCAAATGGACCACCTCTTTTCTCTTCTTCAAATTCGTCGTCCCCTTCTTCAGAAAACTCTGAACTTGGTGATTCACTTGACCTTCTGCTTTCGCTAGAAGGACTAGAAGGGGAAGAACCCACCATGCCTAATTCATTTCTGAATAAATCATAGTCAACGTCAAATTGATTTAAAATTTGGGTTGCTATATTTTCCTTATTCTTTAAAATACTTAATAATAAATGTTCCGTTTCTACCATGGGGCTTTTTAAAGCTTTGGCCTCTAGTACCGTAACGCGTATCACTTTTTCTGCTTGCTTAGTTAAAGGCAAGCTATTAATATTAGCTACGTTTTTACCCGACTTGTCCTTTACAGCCAATTCGATCTCTTTGCGTAACTCTCCCATATTCACATTCAATTGCTTCAAAACACGGATCGCCGTATTTTCCTGATCTCTTATCAAGCCCAACATTAAATGTTCTGCACCAATAAAATCATTCCCTAATCTCAAAGCCTCTTCACGACTATAAGAAATGATTTCCTTAACTTGTGTTGAAAAATTATTATCCATAAAATAGTTTCTACTTGTTATAATGTAAACGAATATTTTTACCCAAAAGTATGTCTAGCACCTAGTTATTAACCTTTATTATTAGTACCCCATGCAATACAAAACAGCGCCCAAGGAAAAATTTACCGTTATTAAATTAACCGACCCCATTCTTAGTTCAAATCTCGTGCCAGAATTGACAGTTTTAACCAATTCTATACTTGAAAAAGACCCTAAAAACCTTGTTTTGGACCTATCTGCCGTTACAAATTGGGACCTTGCCATAATTGAGCAATTAGCCGAGGCTCAACAGAAATTCTATGACAATAATGCCAGTTTTGTCATTTGTTGCCTATCTAGCAGCCTACAAGACAGTTTGGACGCTAGCGATTTTGCCGAAATGATGAATACCACCCCCACTGAATCCGAGGCTTGGGACATAGTTCAAATGGAGGAAATTGAGCGAGAATTGCTAGATAGTGACGATATGGAGTTTAATACCCAAGATTAGCAACAGATTAACTTAAGATTAGTTATTTTCGCCTTCATTTCATGATTACTTCTCAAACCATACAGCAAATTACCAGCCGCATTGACATAATCGATGTAGTGGGCGAATTTGTGAAATTGAAGAAGCGAGGGACCAATTTTTTAGGAAATTGTCCATTCCATAACGAGAAGAGTCCTTCTTTCACCGTATCTCCAGCTAAGGAAATCTATAAATGTTTCGGTTGCGGTAAGAGTGGCAATACCATCACGTTTTTGATGGAACATGAGAAATATAGTTATGTAGAAGCCCTAAGATGGCTGGCAGCTAGATATAACATAGAAATTGAAGAAACCGAGTCTAGCCCTGCTCAAAAGATAGCACAACAAACAGCAGACAGTTTATATGCCATTAACCATTTTGCAATGGAATGGTTTGCTAAACAATATTGGGATACGGAAGCGGGTGCTTCTATTGCACAATCCTATATGCAGCATCGTGGATTCTTACGCCCAATTGTGGAGAAATTCAAAATTGGATACAACCCTTCTGATAGAGATTTATTAGCAAAAGCTTTAATAAAAAATCAATTCAATCCTGAGTTATTTGCAAAAACTGGATTGGTAGTGGAGCGCAATGGCGAATGGCAGGACAATTATAGGGACCGTATTATATTTCCTATTCACAATACGACTGGAAAAATTATAGGATTTGGAGCAAGACAAATTGCCAAAAACGATAAGTCACCTAAGTATATCAATACGCCAGAAAATGATATCTACATAAAAAGTAGAATTCTATATGGCTCTTATTTTGCCAGGACGGCAATTGACAAAGCCAATGAATGTTTATTGGTAGAAGGATATACAGACGTAGTTAGTTTACACCAAGCAGGTATTGAAAATGTGGTAGCAAGTGGTGGTACGTCTTTAACTATCGATCAGTTGAGATTAATAAAGAAGTATACTCAAAACCTTACTATTATTTATGACGGTGATGCTGCAGGTGTTAAAGCCGCATTGAGAGGATTGGATATGGCTTTGGAAGAAGGTTTAAATGTACAATTAGTTTTAATCCCCGATAAAGAGGATCCAGATAGTTATGTAAACAAAGTTGGACCTGACGCATTTAGAACTTTTGTTCAAACTGCAAAAAAGGATTTCATTTTATTTCAATTGGAAGTTCAGTTAAAAGAAGTGGACGGAGATTTGAACAAGAAGAATATTTTGGTGAATCAAATTGCGGAGACTTTAAGTAAGATAAATAAGCCTGAAGATTTTACTAAACTTCAGGAGTATATCTTAAAATGTTCTTCTCTTTTACATATTGACGAAACTGGATTGACTCAATTGGTCAATAAATTTAAGCGTGATAAAATTGTAAAGGAAGAAAAGAAAATGTCTTATGACGAAGCGGCTATTTTAATGCCAAGCTTTAGTCCTGAGCAACAAGAGGTTGACAATATTGATATTTTAACCGACAAGGATTTAAAATTTGAGAAGCAATTAATGAAAATGTTAATTGAGCATGGCACTGAAAAGTGGGATGAGCAAAAAACAACAGCAGCATGGATTTGGGAGGAAATAGGTTCTTTCCCTCTTGAAAATACGGAGATGATTTTATTAATGGACGCCTATAAGCAATGGTATAATGAAGGCAGGATGCCAAATGGCAAAACCATGCAATACCATGACGACGAGCGTGTGCGCAACTGGGTAGTTACCTTATTTGAACCAGAACATGAGATAAGCTTAAGATGGAATGAGAAATTAAATATAACCAAGAAAGTAGTTGTTAAAACTTTTCATGGAGACGTAGAGATGAGCCTTTTATATTACAAACTACGTAAGATCAAAAAGATGATTGACTTAAATCAAGCCGATATGGAACACGCTAAGTCTGAAGACCAAATTCTGCTTTTACAGATACATAAGCACTTAAAAGATGTGGAGCGTGAACTCACACAAACAATAGGTACCGTAATTATAAAATAATTTTATTTCTCTGAAGGATTATTCTTACCAGCCATTAATTTCTCCATGGTTGCTTCTAACCTTTTCAGTTTTGTTTCTTCTTTCTTTGCTCCCTGGATCCAACTTAAATATTCCTTTTGGTTTATTATAGTTAGAGAGGTGAAAAATTCTCTAGCTTCTTCGTTATGAGAGAATAGCTTATCTAATTCTATAGGAAGTGCGATTAAACGCTTCTCAAAATCGTCTACTTTAATATTGGAAACTTTGGTACCTGCAAATGATCTGTCTTTATTTGGTAATTGATCATATTTCTTAAAACGCATTGCAGTCCAAACATGGTCTAAGGTAACTTGTCTTATTGCTTCGTATTCATTGTCAGAAAGTACTTCCCAACTTGCATCACGATTTAAGTCTGAAACAATCTTTGAAGTAGTCTTAGGATAAGCAATCCATAATTTACATTCTGGATGTAAAGCTGAAAAAACCTCTTTTAAGATATTATTCAATTGAAATTGATTGATTGCGAAAATTAGCGCAAAGTCAACTTTTCTTGTTTTCAGTAACGGAGTAAGGTTCTTATTGTAAGACAATTTTGCAAATTGCTTCTCTACAGAAGAGGGTAAACCCTGAATTAGTAAGTTTTTCTCATCCTTCAACTGCAACTTCTCTAAAATATTCAAATTACTAGACATACACTATTGGGATTTAAAGGAGGGCAAAGTTACGAAAATTGTGCCGTTTTAGATACAGAAATAGGTATTATTGTAAAACATGGCTTGTAACTTATTGATTGTCAATAAATTACTTTTTGTCTGAACGGTCTCTATTTTTAAAAATAGGCACTTTATTTTCGGTACCCTTTAAAAGACGACCAATATTCTTTTGATGGGTCATGATGACCATTAAGGCAACTACTATAGCAAATATTCTATAGGAAGTTTCCTTCTCATGGTATATAAATAGAATTAATATCATGAATGCAACCCCTGCTATCATTGAACTTAAAGAAACAAATCGAGTTAAAAACAACGTAATTAAAAACACTATAATACAAGAAAAAGCAACAGCAGGTTGAATAGCCAGGGCCATTCCTAAAAGTGTTGCCACCCCTTTTCCGCCCTTAAAATTTGCCCAAATTGGGAAAATATGACCTAGCACTGCGAATAAGCCTAATGCGATCATAAAATTGGTTCTAGCTAATTCGTCCTGTAAATAAGAAGGAATAAGTACCCATAATGAAGTTGCGATAACTCCTTTGGCAACGTCCACCACCATTACAATCGTTCCCCACTTGGAACCCAATACACGGTAGGTATTAGTTGCACCCGCATTTCCACTACCGTAATTTCTAATATCAATGTCAAAAATGGACTTGCTAATCCAAACTGAAGTAGGTATTGATCCTAATAAGTAAGCAAGAATAACAAGCACAATTTCAATCATATTAATAAACTTGGGGTAGGCAAATATACAACCAAAAAAGGTAAACATCTGTTAACATAGAATTGATGCTATATTGCTTATAAAGTAGTAAACAATAAACTAACCCATCCATTTAGCGGTTTAGCTTTAACAAAACTAAATTGATGAGCTGCGGCCAATTTGACCATATCTTCTTGATCCTCAATTAATAAGCCACTAAGAATTAAAGTGGCACCTGGACCGGCTACTGCTGCTAGTTCAACCATATTAGCTTCAATAATATGTCTATTTACATTGGCTAAAACTATCTCAAACTGTTCGCTTTGAATGGCTGTTTCTACTTTTTGGATGCTTATTACTGTACTATCGTTATTAAGGAGGTTCTCTTTTGAGTTCTCTATACACCAGTCGTCGTTGTCTACTGCAAGTACTTTTGAAGCACCTAATTTCTCGGCTAATATGGCTAAAATTCCAGTTCCAGTTCCAAAATCATACACTGTTTTGCCTTCAAAATTAATATCCTCCATTAACTCCATCACCGTAAATGTGGTTGCATGGTGCCCTGTTCCAAAACTCATTTTAGGGGTAATATTAATTTCATATTGGACCGACGGTTCAAAGTGCGGATGAAAATTTGCACGAATCCCGGCGAAATCACCTACCCTGACTGGAGCAAAATTTGACTCCCAAAGGGCATTCCAATTTTGTTCTTTAATTATTGATTTAGAATAAGTTAAACCTATTTGATTAAATATATTATTTAAGCTTTCTTCCACATTATTCTCAATATACTCAGTACTTAAAATAAAGGTTTTGCATTGGCCAGCCCCCTTGCCTAGTTCATTAACCATTTCCACCCCGTCGTTAATTCCCAATCCTGCTTCCTCCTCATTAAAGCCATCAAATCCAAGATCGGATAACTGGGCAACCAGCATTTCAAATTGGTCCTGGGTATTAAAATTGAACGCTATTTGAATGTACTCTTTAGACATATTAGAACTGCTCATAGGAAATAGTTGAATTGGGTAGTAATTAAAATCCCCTCCCGTAATGGGAAGGGATTTAGTAATATAAACTAAGGTTTGACCCTTGTGTTGTTTAATTAACCTTGTTGAGGACCGCGGTCTTCACGAGGTGCTTGTTCTGGACGAGGTAAGAATACTTTATGACTCAATTTGAACTTGCCTGTTTTAGGATCCAAACCAATCAATTTAACTTTAACAACGTCTCCTTCGTTAAAGATACCATCCATTGTTTCCAAACGCTTCCAGCTTATTTCACTAATGTGTAATAAACCTTGTTTGCCTGGCATAAACTCAACGAAAGCACCAAATTCTTTCACACCTTTCACAACACCCTCGTATTCGTCTCCAATTTCTGGAACAGCTACGATGCCATTGATCCATTTTACAGCTGCGTCAAGGCTTTCCTTGTTTGCAGAGAAGATACTTACTTCGCCATGGTTGCCAACTTCCTCAATGTTGATAGTCGCACCAGTAGTTCTTTGCATTTCTTGAATAATTTTTCCACCGGGTCCTATTACAGCACCAATGAATTCCTTATCAATTATAATCTTAACCATTCTTGGAGCATGTGGCTTCACGTCAGCGCGAGCTGCCGGTGTGCACTCATACATTGCATCCAATATGTGTAAACGTCCTTTTCTTGCTTGAGACAATGCTTCTCTCATAATGTCCATGCTTAAGCCGTCTACTTTGATGTCCATTTGAACACCGCAGATACCGTCGCGTGTACCAGTTACTTTGAAATCCATGTCACCTAAATGATCCTCGTCTCCTAAGATATCTGTTAAGATTGCATATTTGCCGTCTTCTCTTGAAATCAATCCCATTGCCACACCACTTACGTGTTTTGGAATAGGCACACCTGCATCCATTAATGCTAATGAACCGGCACAAACTGTTGCCATTGAAGACGAACCGTTTGATTCTAAGATATCAGATACTACACGTAATGTGTAAGGGAACTTTGTACTATCAGGTAACATTTGCTTTAATGAACGCATTGCTAAGTTACCATGTCCTACTTCACGACGACCTACACCACGCATCATTTTCACTTCACCTGTTGAGAATGGAGGGAAATTATAGTGTAAATAGAATTTTGCATATTCTGCACTTGCTGCAGTTTCTTGCATTAACTCATCCAATTTAGTTCCTAATGTTACCGTTGTTAAAGACTGCGTTTCTCCTCTTGTAAATAAAGAAGATCCGTGTGGTGTTGGTAATGGTCCAATCTCCATAGCTAAAGGACGCACTTGATCTAATTGACGACCGTCTAAACGAATACGACTGTCTACCATCATATCTCTTACCACTTCCCACTTAAGGTCCTCATAATACTTACCTGCTAATTTCTTTTGCAAGTCGGTAATTTCAGTTCCTAAATGTGCTAATATTTCTTTTTTCAATGCACTGAATGCATCGCTTCTTTCATGTTTTGCAGAACCTAATCTTGCGATTGCGTCTACTTTTGCTTTTGCAAATGCATATACACTTTCACGGATTGTTTCGTCTTGTTCTGGTTTTTTGTAATCACGTAATTCTGTGATTCCAACAATCTTTCTTAATTCAGCTTGCGCTTTAATTTGCTTGCGGATAGCTTCGTGGGCAATTTCTAAACATTGAACTAATTCTTCTTCAGAACATTCTTTTGCTTCCCCTTCTACCATCATCAAGTTCTTGTCTGTAGCAGCAATAATAAATTCTAATTCACATTTAGCTAATTCAGCTTTAGAAGGATTGATAACAAATTTGCCATCAATCTTTGCAATTCTTACTTCAGAAATAATTTCTTTAATAGGAATATTAGAAACTGCTAATGCTGCAGATGCTGCTAAACATGCTAATGAATCTGGCATTACGTTCTCATCGCTAGATACCAATGATATTAATACTTGAACATCACATAAATAATCTTCAGGAAATAAAGGTCTTAACGCACGGTCAATTAAGCGGCTTGTTAAAATCTCGTAGTCATTTAAACGTGCTTCTCTTTTAAAGAAAGATCCTGGGATACGGCCTGCAGAAGCAAACTTCTCTTGGTAGTCAACGCTTAATGGGAAAAAGTCTTGTCCTTCTTTAGGATCTTTATTAGCTACTACGGTGGCTAATAAAATACAATTTCCTTGTCTAATGGTAACTGCTCCGTCTGCTTGACGAGCTAATTTACCTGTTTCTATAAAAATTTCTTGACCAGGATTGATCTCGAATTTTACTGATTTTGGTTGTGATAACATTTTTAATTTTTTTGGTGCAGGTACAAACAACTAATCCCAACCGTGTTGTACAGTTGGGACAGCTATTATAAATTGTTCTTGATTATTTTCTTAAGCCTAATTTCTCAATTAGCGCACGGTAACCAGTAAGGTTATGTCTTTGTAAATAAACCAATAAACGCTTACGCTGACCCACTAATTGCATCAACCCTCTTTGAGTTGAATGGTCTTTGTGGTTAGTCTTTAAGTGACCTGAAATGTGCGAGATGCGTTGTGTTAATAAAGCAATTTGACCTTCAATAGAACCTGTGTTTGTTGCTTTTCCACCAAATTCAGCAAAAATGCTTGCTTTTTTCTCTTTTGTTAGTATAGAC
>Ga0075464_10001579_pt1 | contig 10279 bp, 8 predicted proteins | sample DEB19_08_DNA_5_FD_75068 | JGI IMG/M metagenome (GOLD analysis project Ga0075464, IMG submission 75068) | Aqueous microbial communities from the Delaware River and Bay under freshwater to marine salinity gradient to study organic matter... | ecosystem: Environmental > Aquatic > Marine > Coastal ...
TATTTTAGAATTTTTAACCCTTACGAGCAGGTAAAAAAGTTCGATAAAGATTTAAGATATATAAAAAAATGGGTGCCAGAATTTGCTGATCCTTTTAAATATCCGCAACCCATTGTCGATCATAAATTAGCCAGAGAGCGTTGTTTAAAAACTTACAAAGCAGCCTTAAACTAAAAAAAGCAGCCCAAAAGGCTGCTTTTTTTTATCCCTATTAAATAAATTAATTGGTTACTTTTTTTAATTCGACGTCGAAATCTAAGATAGAATTTGCTGAGATAGATTGTTGTGCTGAGCTTCCGTAAGCATATCGAGAAGGAATAAACAATCTAATTTTTCCACCCTCTTTAATTAAAGGGATTCCAATTCGCCAACCCTCAATCGTATTGGCTAAACCGATAGTTAGAGGAGATGTACTCGCTGCTTTATCGAAAATAGTGCCTGTTAGCAATCTACCTTCATAAACGGTTTCAAGAGTTGCAGTTGTAGATGTAACGGCAGTTCCTGTTCCCATTGTAGAAATGATATAGTAAATTCCGCTACTGTGTTTTGTAGCTGTTAAATTATTTTCTGTAAGATATTCTCTAATCAAACCATCTTCGTAAGTTATTCTATCTTCATCATTAGACACATTTATTTTGGTATCTAAAATGGCATTCCCGGGTATCGTACTTCCTAAACCATCTTTACCATAAGCCATATAACTTGGGGTAATCACCCTCACTTGTCCCCCTCTACTGATTTTTATCAAAGCTTCTCTCCAAGATGCTGGCGCAATATAACCGGTGTAATTAAATAAAGGGCTGTATTTAGAGACCTCGTAATCTACATCCTCGTTTATAGAAGTAATATGGTAATAATAGCCAATGTAAGTTGGGTATTTAATTTGCGCACCAGTTCCTTGGCTCATTATTTTATAATAGAATCCGGTTTCATCTTTCACAAAACCTGTCAAATTATTTTTCACCAGATAGGTCTGTATTAGCTCATCTTCAATTTCTTTTAAGGTTCTGGTTTCTCGCTTACAAGATCCCAAAATAACCATTAACAATAGCCCTAGGCTCAAAAATCTTTTCATTATATTATTGTGCGTTAACTAATTCTATATCAAAATCTAACACAGAGTTGGCCGGAATACTTCCGCTGCCCCTTGCGCCATAACCATAATAACTAGGAATAAACAACCTAATTTTACCTCCCTTTTGGATATAAGGAATACCAATTTGCCAGCCCGCAATTAATTGCCCAAGCGTAAAAGTAACCGCTGTAGCACTTTGATCAAAGGCGCTACCACTCAATAATCTACCCGCATATTTTACGCTCACTTGTGTATTTGCGGTATAGGTTAAACTCCCACTTCCTGGCGTTATTACCCGATAATAAACCCCAGAGGGATCTTTAATTGCTGTAATATTATTGGTTACCAAGAATGCTTTTATCAAAACATCATCCTTGTCTAATTGGGCTTGAATATCCAAATTTGGATCCGTTGCAGATTTTACACAAGCACCAAAACCAAATAAGATAATTGCAGAAAGTAAAAGCAGGTATTTTTTCATTTTTTATATCGTTTGCAAATTTATCTATCTTTTTCTCAAAACCTAACGATTAACATTATTTAACTTAAAACAGGTGTTAAATTTTAAAAGATGTACTAAAAATGATTTAGATTAAGAAAAGCAAAGTAATTTTCGCTTTTGTTCATATAGCTTGGGTTTCTGCTATATTTTATTGTTTTGGCCAGGTGCTATTGTAGATTTTGCAACTGGGGCTATCTATAGACCAGAAGTAAAAAATTAATACATTTAGGCAGCGGACAATTTCGCTGCCTTTTTTATTAAGCATTAACCTTACTTAGTGCAATTACTTCTGCGTAGAAATCCTCGTACATGGGTAATATGATACTCAAATCAAAATCCTTTGCCCTTGCCAAAGCGTTTTCTTTAAAATCGGCTAATCTTGTATCGTCTTCTAAAATATAAATGGCGTTTTTAGCCATTCCATCGATATCTCCTACATTATTCATAAAGCCAGTTAGGCCATCAATATTTAACTCGGGCAATCCGCCTGTATTAGAAGAGATCACGGGCACTTTGCAAGCCATGGCTTCTAATGCTGCTAATCCAAAACTTTCTGCTTCAGAAGGCATCAAAAACAAGTCTGCGACTGAAAGGATTTCTTCGACAGCATCTTGCTTACCTAAAAAACGTACATGATCCGAAACTTCTAAATCTCTACACAACTGCTCGCAATAAACACGCTCTGGTCCATCGCCAACCATTAACAATTTGGCGGGCACTTTTTTCAAAATCTGATTAAAAATATGAACTACATCTTTGGTCCGTTTTACTTTTCTAAAGTTAGATGTATGTACCAAAATCCTTTCTCCTAAAGGTGCAATGGCTTTTTTAAAATGATCCTTGGCCTTTAAACTAAAGCGGTTTAAATCTATAAAATTGGGAATAACTTTAATTTCTTTATGGATATCAAAATGGTCGTAGGTTGATTTTCGCAAATCTTCTGAAACCGCTGTTACCCCATCAGATTTATTAATTGAGAAGGTCACAACCGGTTTATAGGTTAAATCTTTACCCACCAAAGTAATATCGGTACCATGCAAAGTAGTGACTACCGGAATATTTATCCCATAAGTTGCTAAAATTTGCTTGGCCATAAACGCTGCTGAAGCATGTGGGATTGCATAATGAACGTGTAAAAGATCGAGCTTTTCGAATCTTACCACATCAACCATTTTACTGGATAAAGCCAATTCGTAAGGGGCGTAATCAAACAAAGGATAATTGGCCACAGAAACCTCGTGGTAAAATAAGTTTTCGGAAAAAAAATCTAACCTTGCCGGCTGGCTGTAGGTAATAAAATGCACTTGATGACCATGGTCTGCAAGGGCTTTCCCTAATTCAGTTGCAACAACACCACTACCCCCAAAAGTAGGATAACAAACAATTCCGATTTTCATCTGCAATTTGGTTTAATAAACAAGAATGCAAAGTAAAGAGTTTAAACGGGGATTTATGTTAGCTAATTGTAACAAAAACCGCCCATTATTAAAGCTTAAATCTTACTTATTGAATAGGAACAAATTGTATTTTGGCATCCAAATCTGCAATTTCTTTTTTTGTTTGTTCAATATTTTTAAGATATTCTTCAATTCTTTTATTGGAATCGCTTAATCGACTATTCTCTTTTTCAGCATTTTTAGCGTCTTTTTTGGCTCTTTTTGAAGCTCTCAACGCTTTATTAGCTAATTTGGCATCTCCGGGATGATCCATCAAATCACTAGAAAGCTTTTGTGATTTATCGGCAGAATTATTAGCAATTTTATTGGCATTATCTACCTTTTGAGCGATTGAAATAACATTCACTTTTTCTCTTTCTAAGGCTAAATTAAGTTTATTTAACTCGGTGTTTAAAGCCAAAATGGTTTCCCTAGATTCTAGGTTTTCAATTTTAGGATTACTAACTTTTCGAGCGCAGGAGCCAAAAATAAAAATGAATCCTAAGAAAATGATTGCACAATAGAATTTTAAGTTTTGCATATATTTTTTATCCATATGTTAACAAAAACAATGCCCTAATCCTATTTTACTTTCTCAATCGCTCTATAAATTACATCCTGTATACGTGGGCGTATATTTAATTCAGAAAGTTTATTGCTAACCTGAGGGTTTACTCTATTTGAAAGTAATATATAGACTAAATTTTCTTTTGGATCGACCCAAACGCAGGTTCCAGTATAACCGGTATGTCCAAAAGTTTGAGGAGAAGCCAATTCCGAAGGATATTTTTTAGTCGCATCTGGATCCCACCGATCAAAGCCTAATCCTCTTCTACTTAAATTGGATTGTTGAGCCGTAAATAATTCTACGGTTGATGCCTTAAAAAATCTTTTCCCACCATATGTTCCTTTATTCAGTAACATTTGATAAAGGGCCCCTAAATCTGTAGCATCAGAAAACAAGCCTGCATGACCAGCAACACCACCAACCATAGCCGCACCTTGGTCGTGCACATAACCCACAAGCAGTGTTTTCCTAAAAGTCAAATCATCTTCGGTTGGTACAATTCTTGATTTTAAAAATTTATACCTCGGATTATATCCCGTTGTTTGCAAACCCAGTGGCTCGTAAAAATTCTGTCTAACATAGGATTCTAAAGGTTGTTGGGTGATAGTTTCTACAATTTCTTTCATAAAATACATGCTCAAATCACTGTAAACATATTTTCCTTCTGTTTTTACAGGGCTATTTAACATCTGACTCCACATCACATCTTTGTAATATTCCTTTTTCATGTAAAAATTATCTGCCACCTTAACATTAAAATCTTCGGTAGAATCTCTACTAAAATCTGTTGATTTTAAAGTATTATAAAAAGGGATAAAAGGCACAAAACCAGCTTGATGTAACATTACTTCTTTAACCTTTATGTTTTGCTTATCGGTATTTGTGGTATTAAAAATATAGGTGCTTATGGCTGTATCTAAATTTAAAAGCCCTTTTTCGTATAGGCGCATTACTTCTAAGGTAGTTGCTGATGTTTTGGTTACAGATGCCAAATCAAAAATATCATCTACTCTTTCAGGAGTTTTTTGATCGTAGGTATGAGATCCGTAAGCCTTATTAAAAATCACTTTCCCATCCTTTGCAACAAAAACCACCATCCCCGGAGCCGCCTTTTCTTTAATAGCTTCGGCAGCAATATCATCTATTGCTTTAAAAGCATCACTATTTATTCCTACATCTTCTGGTATGGTAAATTTAAACCGGATGTTCCTGTAGGCAAAGCCCATACCTTTTTGATATTTTTCTGAATAGGTTTTTGGCAGCGTAGCGCTGGCATCAACCCCGCCAAAAATAAGTTGAGCGGCAAAATTAGCAGCATCATTTGAATGTTGAGGACACCAAATAACGGGGGATTTAAGCATATCTAGTTGCGATAAACTTCTTCCATCGCCAAATAAAGTTACTATTACCTGCTTTTTATCTTCCATTAATTTGATAAATTTTAATACTTCTGGATTAAAAACAGACGCATCAGATAAACACAAAATAATGGTGTTGTAGAATTTCAAATCATCTACCAAAACATTTAACTGCTTGTTAGCGGCATAAATGTTAGCATTAAAATGGGTTACATTGGTGTATTTATTGGCGATACTGTCAAAAGTGATTTGATGGATAAAGCCTAAATCAATGCTGGCAATTTTCTTTTGCTCGAGCGCTGTAACAGGTAATAGCCCGCTTTCGTTATTAAGTACAACGCAACTTTTTTCAATTACTTTAAAGTTTGTAAGCCATTGTTCGTTTTGCTGATGCATTTGCCCACAAGCAATTGTTGAACTGACAGACATTATCGAAAGTAAAAATAGAACCCTTTTTATCATTTTTTATGAACGTTTTATCTTGTTATATAGTTTATAATCATAGATTTTTTAAAAAAATATTCCTTAAAATATCACAAAATAGGTAATGATTCGCTAACTATAAACCATTCTAATATAGAGAAGCAGATCGACTATCCAAAGAGATAAATATTAAATCAACAGAAAATATACTTCATTGAATTTACACCACAAAAATTTGTTTATTTTTACAACCTCATGCCCGATATTATAAAACTTTTACCCGACGCTGTTGCCAATCAGATTGCAGCAGGTGAAGTGGTACAAAGGCCCGCTTCTGCAGTAAAAGAACTCTTAGAGAATGCTATTGATTCTGGTGCCGATAAAATTCAACTCATCATTAAAGATGCAGGAAAATCATTGATCCAAGTGATTGATAATGGTTGTGGAATGAGCGCCACCGACGCAAGAATGTGTTTTGAGCGCCATGCAACCTCAAAGATCAATAAAGCAGAAGATTTATTTGCCATAAGAACGATGGGCTTTAGGGGCGAAGCCATGGCTTCTATAGCCGCAATTGCTCAAGTAGAACTAAAAACAAAAAAGCACGAAGATGAGCTAGGCAGCACCATCACTATTGAGGGCTCTATGGTGATCCACCAAGAAGCTTGCGCTGCACCCAATGGCACCAGCATTAGTGTTAAAAACTTATTTTATAATATCCCCGCTAGAAGAAACTTTTTAAAAAGTAATTCGGTAGAAACGCGACATATCATTGACGAATTTCATCGGGTAGCTTTGGCACATCCAGAAATTTATTTTACCCTGCATCATGATGGGCAAGAAGTTTATCATTTGCCACAAACGCAATTAAAGCAACGTATCATTCATTTATTAGGCAGCCATTATAACGAAAAATTGGTGCCTGTTGACGAGGAAACCAGTATTATGCAGGTAAAAGGTTTTATCGGAAAACCATCGAGCGCTAAAAAAACTAGGGGTGATCAATTCTTTTTTGTGAATAATAGGTTTATAAAGGATGCCTATTTAAATCACGCAGTAAAAATTGCCTTTGAAGAGCTTTTGCCCGATGATTATTTTCCGCTCTATTATTTGTTTATCGAGATAGACCCGGCGAAAATTGACATCAATGTTCATCCCACCAAAACAGAGATTAAATATCAAGATGAAAAAGCGATTTATGCCATCATCAGATCGGCGGTAAAACGAGCTTTGGGAAAACACAATATCACGCCAACTTTAGATTTTAATCAGGAAACTGCATTTCAGGGAATGATTTCTGCAAAACCTTTTGACGAGATTACCCCTCCTTCTATTAAGTTTAATCCTGATTTCAACCCTTTCCAAGAACAACAAAATAGCACTAAAGAAATTCCTTTTTTAAGATCCATTGGCGATAAAAAAAGTATCCCATCGCAATGGGATACGCTTTACCAAATTGCATATGCCAAAGAACAGCTACAAAGTAGTTTTGATTTGAATGAGGATAAAAAAATCACAACCGGAGATGATAAAATAGAATCTATCAATGGTCGTCAGGTTTTTCAGCTTCATCAGCGTTATATCATCACCCAAATCAAATCCGGATTGATGTTGGTCGACCAACAAGCTGCACACGAACGCATCCTTTACGAAAGATTTTTAATCCAATTAGAAGAAAATAAAGGCTCTAGTCAGCAAAGTTTGTTTCCGCAAACCGTAACTTTAAACACCACAGATTTTGCCTTAGCCATGGAATTGCTTTCTGATTTACAAGCCTTGGGTTTTCAAATCAGAGCCTTCGGAAAAAATACCTTGGTGATAGAAGGTGTTCCGGCAGATCTACAAGAAAACAATGATCTAGCTGCAATGTTAGAACAATTGATAGAAAGTTTTAAAAATAACCACACCATTTTAAAACTCGAAAAAAGAGATAATTTGGCAAAAACCTTGGCAAAAAATTCGGCAATAAAAGCCGGAACAACCTTAAAAACAGAGGAAATGAATGATTTAATTGATCAATTGTTTGCTTGTAAATTGCCAAATGCATCCATTTATGGTAAACAAGTGATCATTAAAATTACTTTAGAAGAATTAATAGAAAAATTTAATAAGCATTAAAAAATATAGAAATGAGAGGGTTTAGTCCATTAGGAAATACTTTATTCCCACCGGTAGTTAAAAATCTTTTGATTATCAATGCCATCCTATTTTTTGCCACCACCATGTTTATATCTTCCTTCGGGATAGATTTGACAGAACATTTGGCGCTATTTTATTTTACCTCTTCTAAATTTAGAATTTGGCAATTGTTTACGCATCTGTTTATGCATGCAAGTTTAATGCATCTGTTTTCAAATATGTTTGCCTTATGGATGTTTGGATCAATTTTAGAGAATTATTTAGGCGCCAAAAAATTCTTAAATTATTATATCCTTACGGGGATTGGAGCCTCTATCCTATTTATGGGTGTGCAATTTTTAGAGATTTCTCCTTTGCAAAAAAATGTAGATCAATATATATCTAATCCTTCCTTAAGTAGTTTCACCACCTTTATTCAAGACGAAATACCTGAAAAAATACAACCTGATTTTATGCAGGTTTTAGACTATTGGGAAAGTCACCCCAATAGTTCAGAGGCAAAAGCGGCTTCCGTAAATTTAGCAAAAACCTACGTAGAACATAAAGTGGATACGGCAACATTGGGCGCATCTGGCGCTGTTTTTGGCATACTATTGGCATTTGGCATGTTGTTTCCAAACACTTTAATTTACATCTATTTCTTTTTCCCAATGAAAGCGAAATATTTGGTGATTCTTTATGGATTGTTTGAATTATACAGCGGAATAGCCAATAATCCAACAGATAATGTAGCCCATTTTGCACATTTAGGCGGAATGCTCATTGGATTTATTCTGATTAAAATGTGGAATATTAAAAGACCAGATCAGTTTTTTTAATCTTTATCATTAAATTGCAAGATGCGTATTTACGATGAATTGAAGTTAAAGGTATTCCAATCTGGCAGTAGTGTAAATCTATTGATAGGCATCAATGTGCTCATTTTTTTGCTGATTTCCATTATTAGCGTATTCGAATTCTTATTCAATAGGCAACATACCATATCAACCATAATCAACCAATATCTAGCTGTTCCTACAAATTTATCCACTTTATTACAAAGAATCTGGACACCATTTACCTACCAATTTTTACATGCTGGCTTTTTCCATATCTTATTCAATATGCTTTGGTTGTATTGGATGGGTAAATTATTGGAAGAATATCTCAATAGTAAAAGGGTACTATTTATTTATCTTTTAGGTGGATTATGTGGCGCATTCTTTTACATTTTGTGCTATAATTTATTTCCAGCGTTTGCAGAAACCAAGTTAATCGCGTCGGCCATTGGAGCTTCTGCCGCAGTAACCGCAGTGGTTATTGCCACCGCAACATTATTGCCAGATTATACCGTTTTTTTAATGATCATTGGGCCAGTAAAATTAAAATGGATTGCCATTATCTATCTATTAATTGATTTGATCAGTATTGCCGGACCAAACGCAGGCGGACATCTGACACATATTGGAGGTGCAATTTTTGGTTTTCTATTTATTAAATCGTTACAAAATGGCAACGATTGGAGTAAAATTTTCAGCAGCTTATTTACTCCAAAAAGGAAATTAAAAGTTGTTTCTAAAAACAATCACCAAATGGCAAGTGCTACAAAAACTGCCAAACCAAATCAAGAATTGGTAGATCAAATTTTAGACAAAATCTCTAAATCCGGTTACGATAACTTAACTAAAAAAGAAAAAGAAATTCTTTTTAATGCGAGCAAAAACAATGAGGAATAAGAAAACAGGTGTAGTAAAAGGCATATTTCTTTTTTTTAATTCCATAGCGATTTTAGCGATTTTGTTCAGTTATTGCGCCACCATTATCAACCCACAAACATTTTGGTATTTCGCTTTATTTGGATTGGCTTATCCTTATATTTTATTGCTCAACATCCTTTTTGTTATCTCTTGGGCGATTTTCAGGAAATGGTATTTTTTATATTCTTTAGTGGCGATATTATTGGGCTATCCATCACTTAACCGAACCATAGGGTTTAGAGCAGCCGAAGTAAGTAATTTTGATGCTGATAGCAACACCATCAAACTCATGACTTGGAATGTACATTATTTAAAGAAATTTGGATCTGATTTAGATTCTTCGACAAGATCTGGAGTTTTTAACGTGATCAAAGAAGAGCAGCCAGATATCTTAGGATTCCAAGAATTTTTTACCCGAAAAAGAGGCATTTATGATATAAAAGATTCTATCTTACAGATTTTAGACACCAAACATTACCATTATAGCAAGTCTATTGATAATGGTTATGAGTCTACAGGCGTAGCTGTTTTTAGTAAATATCCAATCGAAAATAGTGGGAATATTAAGCTAGAAGATGAAAATAATGGAAATCAAGGAATTTGGATAGACATTAAAAAAGGAGATAAATTGATGCGAATTTATGTGGTTCATCTGGCTTCAATTTCCTTTAAGCAAGAGGATTATTTATTCCTAAAGAAAATTAAAACCGATATCAATAATGGCACAGATGTTGTGTCTTCTAAAAGAATACTAAAAAAACTGAAGGTAGGTTTTATCAAAAGAAGTCGCGAACTGGCTATCTTAAAAACAGAATTATCCAAATGTAATATCCCATATATTTTAATGGGAGATTTTAACGACACGCCCGTTTCTTATACTTTAGGCACGCTATCTAAAGATTTGAAAAATGGATTCTACGAAAAAGGGAATGGCTTTGGATTAACTTACAATGGTGCCTTTCCAAATTTCCAAATTGACTATATTTTGGCCACACCAACGTTTAATTTTAGCGCTTACAAAATCATCAAAAGAAAATATTCA
>Ga0075464_10001580_pt1 | contig 10271 bp, 9 predicted proteins | sample DEB19_08_DNA_5_FD_75068 | JGI IMG/M metagenome (GOLD analysis project Ga0075464, IMG submission 75068) | Aqueous microbial communities from the Delaware River and Bay under freshwater to marine salinity gradient to study organic matter... | ecosystem: Environmental > Aquatic > Marine > Coastal ...
GGGTGGAGATCAGCACGCCGATCCTGCGGTGCAACAGCATCGACCGCGTGACGCTGCCCACCAAGCACGAAGGCTGGACGCTGGCGATCGACGACGGCATCCAGGGCGACACCGACCCCATGCTCTTCGGCCCGGTCAAGGTGGACAAGCTGAGCGTCGAGCCCAAGCAGGGCGGCAGCATCGTGCTGCGCATGCGCCTGGGCACCAGCGACGTGGATGCCGACAAGCTGGGCTGGCTGGGCATGCACAACGGCGAGGAGATCTGGATCAAGCTGACGCCGCCGCCGAAGCCGGCCGACGTGATCGACGGCACGGTGGGCCACCCGGGCGCCGCGGCTGCAGCTGCAGGCCAGCGCGACCTGCTGGACGACAGCGCCGCCGGCGATGCCTTCTCGGCCGCGCAGGGCGGCCAGGCCGGGCCCGACGACGAGCAGGGCCAGGGCGAGGACGACGGCAGCGGGCACACCGACGTCGACGGCGCGCCGGGCGCTGGGTCGTCGGACGACCAGCTGGGCGCGAACTGGCCCTTCCCGCGAGACGGGACGGAAGGCCCATCCGGCGCAACAGAAGGCGCTCAGGCTGCAACGGAAGGGGCCTCCGGTGAGACGCCGGCCCAGGAAACCGGGACGGCGCCGCGCGTGCGCCGCGGGCGCAAGGCTGCGGCGCAGGTGGAGTGATGGACTGCCACGGCCTCGACACGCCCGAGAGCGTGTGCTTCTACGAGCAGGACTTCTACGTCCTGTCGAACTTCAGCGCGTTCAGCATCGAGTTCAAGGGCGTGCTGCACCCGACGTCCGAGCAGGCCTACCACTGGCAGAAGTTCGTGGTCGGCCAGTCCCCCTCCAATGTGCTTCGGCTCCTGTTCGACGCTCGATCAGCTCACGACGCCTTCAAGATCGCCGAGGCCAACAGACACCTTCGCCGCCCTGACTGGGACGCGGTGAAGGTGCCGATCATGAAGGACATCCTGCGCGCCAAGGCGGCCCAGCACGAGTACGTGCGGCGCAAGCTGCTGGCCACCGGCGACCGCGAGCTGGTCGAGAACAGCTGGCGCGACGACTTCTGGGGCTGGGGCCCGAACCGCGAGGGCCAGAACATGCTGGGCAAGCTGTGGATGGAAGTGCGCGCGGAGCTGCGCGCAGGAGACCCATCGTGACGATCTCAGCCCACCCCCTCGCCTGGCCCGAAGGCTGGAAGCGCACGCTGTCCGCCTTCCGCGTCGAAGCCACCTTCGGCAAGGCGCGCGACTACAACAGCCGGGGCAAGGTCGCGCTGTCGATCGCCGATGGCGTGCACCGCGTGATGCGCGAACTCGACCGCATGGGGCTGGGCCGCGATGACGTGGTGATCAGCACCAACCTGCGCACACGCCTGGACGGTTTGCCGCGCGGCGACCAGCGGGCGCCGGACGATCCCGGCGCCGCGGTCTACTGGCAAGAGAGCACCGGCGAGCGCCGCTGCATTGCCATCGACCAGTACACCAGCGTCGAGGACAACCTGGCGGCCATCGCGGCCACGCTGGACGCCATGCGCGCAATCGAGCGCCACGGCGGCGCGGCGATCCTGGCGCGCGCCTTCACCGGCTTCACGGCCCTGCCGGCGCCCGCTGCGACTCGCGAGTGGTGGGATGTGCTGGGCGTCCCCCGCACCTGCACCCGCGAGGAACTGAAGCAGGCCTATCGCGCGCTGGCCAGCCGGTGCCACCCCGACAAGCCAGGCGGGTCGCACTCGTTGATGGCCGAGCTCAACGCGGCCCAAGAGCAGGGGCTGAAGGAGCGGTTCACGTGACCGACAACCTCACCGCCGTCACCGCGAGCTACCTGTGGGCCGGCCTGGTCATCGGCCTGGCCGTTGGCATCGTTGTCGGGCTGGCCGTTGGGTGGCGGCTGCGATGGCGCTGGCTGTCGATCGCAACGGCACCGCGTGATGGGACGGAAGTGCTGGTGTGGCGCGAGGACTGCGGCCAGTTCATTGCTTCGTACACAAGCGCCGACTCGTTCCCCTTGCTGCAAAGCGAGATTGACGAGTTGAGCGAGGAAGCTCTGACGGCCAAAGACTGGTTCATGCAGTGGCCGTATGCCCGGCGACTTGAGGGCTCTGAGGTGCCGACCCATTGGGCATCACTTCCGCCGCCGCCGGAGAAGCACTGATGCCCATCAAGCCCGAGAACCTGAAGCGCTACCCTGCCGACTGGCCGGCGAGCCCATCGAGCGCATCCAGCTGCTTTGCGGCCACGCCGACAAGACCACCACGGAGCGCTACATCAAGGCCCGCTGGCGCGAGACGGCGCAGCCGAATCAGGTGCTGATCGGGTAGGCGCGGCGCGGCAAATATCCAGTGGATTGAGCCGATCCGTCCGGACGGGAACGCAGGTTTCAGGCCTTCGAGATATTGGACAGGCGCCACCCGGAAACCCAGTATCGGCGCGGCTCAGCGGGCGTTTTCAGCCCCCGCCTGTTAATCCGTAGGTCCCTGGTTCGAGCCCAGGTCGGGGAGCCATATAAAACAAGGGGTTAGGTGCAAACCTAACCCCTTTGCTTTTGGCCGATATTGGACGGGTATTGGACGCTGTCCAATATCCAGTACCGCCGGGCGCACTACTGCGGCACCGGCTTCTCGACCGCCGCCACCATCGGCCCCAACGCCACCCTGATTGCATGCGCACCCACCGCGTGGTTGTCCGACCGCGTGTTGTCGCGCATCACGCAGCTGGTGCCGTCTTCGTAGATCACGAGCCAGGCCACCGCCGTGTCGGCGCGGAGCTTGGCAAGCTCGGCGGCTTGCTGCGGGGTCACGGCGCCGCCCTCAAGCCGCCGGCGCGCCGCCGCGCTGATCGAAGCCCAGGGCGATGCCCTGGAAGGTCCACCACGGGTATTCCAGCGTCGACAGCTCCCTGAGCAGCGCCAGGAACCCGTACTGCTGCTGGAAGGCCCGGTCGTTGCGCTCGGCGACGTAGACCACCTCCGCCGTGGTGTCGTGCAGCCGCAGGATCTCGTGCAACTGGCTGGACTCGGCCTGCGACAGCCCGCCGTAGACCAGGTTCGCCGCGCGCAGCGGCGCCCGCCGGTAGATCCAGTCCGCCCCGCCTTCGGTGCGGTCGACGGCGCTCAGGCCGATCCAGTCGTGGGTCAGCTTCGTCGGGCCATGCTCCGGCGCGAACAGCTGGCCCAGGAACGGCCGGATCACCTGGACGTAGCCCGCGGCGTTGCCGGCGTCCTTGATGCGGATGCGGGTGTAGCGCGCAGTCGTTGCAACCGGCGTGACGATGGTCACCCCGAAGTGCCGGCCGTTGTAGACGTTGTCCAGCGGCGTGAACGGCCAGGCCGGCAGGTCGTCGCCGGCGTAGACGTCGGTGCCGCCGGCCGTGGTGCCACGCTCCAGCCGCACCGTCGCGGCCGAGCTCAGGTTGTGCGCAGGGATGAACAGCACCTGCGCAGCCTTCGCTGAGCCGTGGTCCATGTCGATGATGGTGTCGGCCTCCGCGGCGCTGGAGCTGCGCGCGATCGACATGCCCAGCGCGCGGCCGGAGATGGCGGCGTTGAGCCTGGTCAGCGGGTAGGAGACCGTCCAGCTGCCGCCCGACAGGTTGCTGGTGTCGATCAGGTTGCTGTGCGCGAAGCAGATTGCGGTGGACATCGGGGGTTGCCTCTTGCTTTCAGTACGGCCCGGTGGGCGGTGTGAAGTCGCCGCGGGGGAACGGGCAGGAGTTCGTCACCATGCGGAACGCGTCCATCGAGCAGCCGCTGGGCAGCGGGTTCGGTGAGTAGTCGGTGTCCAGGATGCACACCGGCGCCGCGTTGTCGTGCAGGGTGCCGATCGAGGTCGACGCGATCTGATGCGACACGCCGTTGATGGCCCCGTAGGTGCTGTCGAGCGCGCTGGCCTTCGTGCGCCACATCGCCGCATGGAAGAACGCGTCGCGCGGCACCGCGCCAGCAGAGGCGACGAGGAACGCGCCACCGGTCAGGGTCGTGCCGTCGTGCGAGAAGCCGACGGTGAGCCGGCCGAAGACGTCGATCCCCCAGAAGATCGTGAGCTTCGTGCCGCCCGTGGTGGTCCATTTGCACGCGATGCAGTTGTCGGCCGCGAACGTGACCGAGGTCGGCACGTACAGCCAGCACTCCATCGCCCATTCGAGGTTGCCGAGCCGCAGCTCCGGCGCATCCGGCGTCTGCAGCCGATAGGTGCCGTCGGTGGTGATCCCGTGCGTGCCCCACTTCGCGCGCGTCGTGCTGGCCACCGCGCCGTTGTGGCCGGTGATGGTGCGGCCATACGGCGAGGTGTCAGTGAGGCCAGCCTCGAAGTTGAGCAGGATCACCGACGGGTCCGGCGCCGCCGCGGCCGGGATGTAGTTGATGAACATCACGGCAGCGCACCCTGCCTCACTGGTAGCCCGTCAACGTCACCGTGAGGCCCTCGGCACTGCCGTCGCCGACCTGCGTGACGTGCACCGTGAAGTTGTCGTGCTTGGCGATCTCCAGCGTCGAGAGCACCGGTTGCACGGCCGCCTGTGTGCTGTACTGCTCGCCGTTCTCGATGGTGATGAGCGTCGAGAAGACCGACGCGCCATTGATCTTCACGTCGATCGTGAGCGTGCTGCCCGCCCCCTGCGGCGTGGTCAGCGCGGCGCTGATGTCCACGAAGCGCATGCTCTGCGGGAAATCGGGGATGTCCTGCACCAGCCCCGTGTCCTCCACCGGCGTGTTGTGGTTGCCGCACTTGATGCAGATGGACTCTGGCAGGCGCACGTTCTTCGTGCCGCGCGAGGTGGCGCTGCCGCTGCCGGCCGTCGACGCGTCGTCGATCGAGGTGAGCGCAACGGTGCCGGGCTCGACGACGTGGTTTGGCACGTGCACCCAGATGCCGAAGCGGATTCGCCGATCCTTCAGCCGGCGCTCGATGGAGATGACGCGGCCCTTGGTGACCCCGCTCACCAGGCGATCGCCGGTCAGCGTCACGCGGTCCATCAGCTTCACCGCGGCCATTTCAGCGCTGTACTGCGCCGTCAGCCAGTACCAGACCTGCCGGCTGCCGAACAGCGCCAGCATGCCGGCGACGTATTCGAGCATCGCGTCCATGTCGCCGGCGAAGTGGTTGGCCTCGATGTCGATCTCCATCCGGTCGGGGTTGGAGTCGTCGGTGGCCACCCAGGCCGAGGAGCCCACGAACGAGGTCAGCCACTGCTCGCGGCTGATCGCCTCGGCCGCGGCGCCGTCGAGGTCGGGGATCTTGGCCAGCTGGCCCTGCGTGGTGGCGCCGGCGTTGACCTGCAGCTCGCGGATGCGCCGCGCCAGGCCGCCCGGCGTCGCGATCTCCCAGTCGGTGGAGTTCACGCCGAGCTCGAAGGTGATGTCGGTGTCGTAGTCCTCTTCGGTCGCCGGCAGGATGTAGCGCTGCGTGAGCTCGTCGGCGCTGTTCAGGCCGATCACGCTGAGCGTGGCCTTTGCGACGTCGGCCAGCACCTCGGCGTAGGTCTGCGACTCGATCACGCGGCTGCCGACGTCGAGGTCGGCGCTGTCCGCGGCCATGGCGCCGGTGATGCCGGCCGCGGCGGCCAGCGCGGAGATGGTGATCGTGCCGCTCTCGGCGCGATACCGCAGGTCGACGCGCACCTCGGAGCCCAGCCGGATCCAGGTGCCTTCGTTCTCGGCCGAGGTGCCGCCGTCGTCGTAGAACCACTTGTAGCTCGACGGGTTCGGCGCCGCTCCGGTGAACAGGTCGCCGAGCGACGAGGCCTCGCCCTGGTTGATCAACTGGTTCCCGCCGTCGTACACCGCATCCAGGGCCGTCGGTGCGTTCTTCTGCACGTACCAGACATTGCCGATGGCAAAGGGCAGGTAGAGGATCGGCGCGGGGTAGCCGGGCGTGCCGTAGGCATACGGCCGCTTGCGCGTGCCCGCGGCGTCGCTCAGCGCGTGGTTGAAGCCCTGCGGCGAGACCTGGGCGTCGAACAGCTGCGCCCGGTCGCGCAGCTTGAAGGTCACCGTGCGTTCTGTGATCCTCGGCAAGCCGTCGATGTAGGCCACGTAGTCGATGTTGAAGTCGGTGGGGAACACGCCATCGGGCGGCCCGACGTAGCACGTCACCTTGGCGCCGTCGGTGGGCGTGCCGATCAAGGTCAGGTCGAAGATGCCGGCCGTGTTGTTGTAGACGATGTCGCCGCGCGTCGAGGTCACCAGGCCCGGCTCGCGGCCGGCCCCGAAGGCCTCCAGCCGCACCAGGCCCGGGTCCATGATGAGTTCGGGGATGATCGAGCTGCCAACGATGGCGACCGTCGAGACGTGGAACGTGTAGCCCGGGATCTCGACGTAGTGCACGAAGATCGGGTCATCCAGCAGGCCATAGACCGGCGGGTTCGTGCTGCGCGTGACGGTCGGCGCGTGGCCGGTGATCGTGAGCGTGCCGGCGCCCGGCACCAGGCCGGCCGGCGTCTTGCTCGGGACGAAGCGCGAGCGCGGCCGCGGGAAGAACGGCGCGTGCCGGGTCGGCGGCTTGGCGCGCCGAAAGATGGACACCGCCCGGCCTTAGATCAGCTCGCGCACGTACAGCGTGCCGCTCATGGTGAGCGCGTCGGCCGGAGCCGTCTGGCGGACCACAATTGACGTGTTCGCCTGCGACGCCTTCGGGCCCATGCCTTCGGGGAACCAGTAGGTGAGGCCCGCGCGCACGTTCCACGTGCCGGTGTGCAGCGTGGCGGTGGTGCCGGTGGTGGCCAGGCTGGTGTTGTTCACCTCGGCGGTGAAGCTGGCGGCCGCGTCGTTGGGGTTGTTCGGCGCGGGGGTGGCAGAGCTGCCGCTCGACCCGCTCGCAGTAAAGCCGCGGATGAAGCTGATCTGCAGCAGCTCGTCGGCCGAGTCGCCGGCGTCGGAGGACTGGCCCAGCTCGATGCCCACGATCTCGATGGGCTTGTCGTCGGCCACGAGCAGTTCGAACAGATCCTGCGCGGCAGCAACCGCGACAGCGGAGAAGACGACGGTGTAGAGGCGACCTTGCATGGTGTGGTCCTTCGGTTAGGGCTGTGAGGCGGTGAGGATTCCGCCGGAGTTCGGCGACACGGCCAGCGTGTTGCCGCTCGTGGTGGTCGGCTCGTCGACGTCGGAGGCGTTGGTGAGGAAGTGCCCGACAAGGGGGTTGACCTTGCCGTTCAGCGTGCCGCTGTAGTACACGACCCCGCGGCGCCAGGCCGGGATGCCGGCGCCCGATGCGGTCCATGTGAACGGGGAGGCGGTGAACTTCGTTTCGCCGGCGCTGTGGCTCAGCGCAACGCCGGTGAGCGCACCGCCGCCGGTGACGTAGCCGTTGCCGTTGGCGACCTCGTGCGCGGAGACGTCGGCCCACACCTCGTCGGTGCTGTCGGCCGGCGTCCACGTCGACTTGACCAGCGCGAGCTTGTAGTTGCTGGTGTTGGCAGCCAGCAGGTTCGTGGCGTTGAAGAAGTTGAACGTCGCCAGGTCAGGGAAGACGAATGCGCCTGCTGCCATGTCAGCTCCTGTCGCGCACCAGGCGCCCTTGGTCGGCGATCTCTTGCAGAGGCTTGCGCACCTCCTCGAGCCCGGCCTTGTTGTCGCGCGCGGCGACCTGGCTGATCGTCGCCAGGGCGTTCAGCGCGGTCACTGCGTCGGTGAGGCGATCGACCTGCTTCTGCAGCAGCGCCACGGCCTCCGGTGACGCCTCGGTTGCGCGTGTTGCCGCGCTGGTCTGCTGCAGCCCACCTTCCGTTGCGTCGGGCAGGCCGTACCGCTGGCCGGCGCTGGGATCCGGGGCGGCGGTGGCCGCCGGCTCCGGCAGCTTCAGCGTGTCGCGGATCTCCACCAGGGTGTCGAGCACCTTGCGGTCGTTGCCGAAGATGTCCTCCAGCAGCTTGATCTGCGGGTCCAGCGCGGCGCCCTCCAGGCCGAGCTGGTCGAGCACCGCCGTGACGCGGTCGAACTCGCGCGTGAAGTTCGGCCCGCTGGCGAACGCGGCGCTGAGCTCCTCGAGGTAGGCCTGCGCGTTGCTCAGCAGCGCGCCCTGCGCCGTGGTGTCGCCGTCGCGCGCCTTCGTGAGCGTGGTTTCGAACAGCGCCTGCGCCTGGGCGATCTGCGCCTCGGCCGACAGCGGCGACAGGTCGGAGAACTTCAGGCTCGCCGTGAACTGCGCGATGTCCTTGGCCAGGTCGCGCAGGCCCTTCATGCCGGCGATCTGGTCTTCCAGGCTCTTGCGCTGATCCTTGGTGAGGTCGGTCTGCAGCTGCGTCAGCGCGCTGTAGGAATCGAGGATCGCCTGCTTGCCGGCGTCGCCTACGGCGTTCCACAGGTCGACGATGTCCTCGGTGGTGGCGCCGATGATGTCCTCGATCGACACCGTGATCCCGCCGCCGGCCAGCGTCGTCTGGATGCGGCTGGCGCGGAACTTGGCCAGATCCTCGCCTGACACGAAGTCGCCGATCACGTTGTCCAGGCCGGCCAGCAGGCTCGCCGCATCGGCGGCCTTGTAGATGCCCTCCTGCAGTCGAGTGAAGCTGCCGGCGGCCACGCCGAGCGAGGCCTCGAGGTTGGCCAGCGACGCGATTTCCTTCGCGCGCTCGAGCTGCACGGCCTGCAGGCTCTTGCCCTGGGCGCGCAGCAGCGCGATCTCCAGGTCGCCGCTCTGCTTGGCTGCTTTGTCGCGCAGGTCGAACAGCGCCGACGCGGCATTGAAGACTGCGGCCTTGGCGGCATCGCTCTCCGTTCCCAGCGCGATGAACGAGCGCGCCAGGGCGAGGATCTGATCGCGAGCGGCGCCGATCAGCGACTCGGTGAAGGTGTCGCTGACGCCGGCGCCGCGCAGCTCGGCCCGGATCGGCTGGAAGGTCGCGATGCGCTTCTCTTCGTCCGAGCCGAATCGTGACATGCCATCGCGGATCGCATTGACCAGATCCTCGGCCGCCTTCTCGGCCGCGCCGGCGACATCGTCGAAGGCATCCGCCAGGCCGAGCACCTTGCCCAGCAGCTTCTGGCCGGCCTCGGTGGAGTCGTCAATGCCGGCCACCAGCGCCCGGAACTCGGTGCGCGAGCCCGGCAGTTCGAGGCCGAGCGCCGCGAACTCGCGCGCCAGCGCGGCCGTGGCGACGGCGCTGCGCTCGGTGTCGCTGAAGAAGTTGTCGAAGTAGGCGTCGGCCGAATCGGCGAGCGCGTCGAGGCCGCCGGCGCTGCGCAGCAGCGTTGAGGTCAGCGCGTCGCCCGCAATGCCGACGACACCGAGCACGTCGCGCACGTCGACCAGGCGGTCGTAGGTCTCGGCGATGTCGCTTGCCGAGCCGTCGACGCCGCCGATCAGCTGACCCACGCTGGACAGCACGCCGGCGGCGGTTTCCGCGGCCTGGATGGACTGGCGCACGATCTCGGCGCCCACGTCGCCCTGCTTGCGCAGCACCTGGGTGTAGTCGATCGCAGTGAGCCCCAGCAGTTCGAGCTCGTAGTTCGCCGTTTCGATGCCGCTGGCCACCTTGATCAGCGTCTCGAAGTAGCCTTCGCCGATGGTCTGGAAGTCGTCCAGGCCGGGCAGCACGGTCAGCGACAGGCTGTCCGCCGCGGCGCCGATGGCGGCGTTGATGGCCTCCTGCAGCTCGTCGCCCTTGAGGTCCTTGAGGGACAGGCGCGGGATGTCGACCACGAAGGCCTGGATCGCGGCATTGAACTGGGTCGCGTCCTTGCCGAGCACGCCGGCGGTCTGCAGCAGGGTGTCGGCGATGCTCTCGAACACGAGGCCGAACTGCGCCGCGATCTGATCGTCGACGCCGGCGAACACCGTGTCTTCCGAGGTCTTCTTGCGCAGGCCGAAGAAGCTGCTCGAGGTGGTCTTGACGTCGGCGAACTGGCCGACGCCCTGCCCGGCCGACAGCGAGGCGATGCTGCCCATGATCGACAGGCCGGAATCGACGATCTCCTGGGTGGTCTTGCCCCACAGCGGGCCCAGCACCTTGTCGACGGCGGTCAGCAGCTTGTCGGTGATGAAGCCCAGCGCCGGCCCGCCCAGCGCGGTGGCGCCGACGGTCGCGATGCCCTTGCCGACCTTGTCCTTGTACGGCGTGGACCCCTCGAAGATGCCGAGGTTCTTGCCGGTGGTCAGGCCGCCGGCCGACGTGCGCACCACCAGGTTGCCCAGGCCGGCCAGGTTGGCGTCGATGCTGCGCAGCGCCTGCAGCATGCCGCTCTGGTAGTCCAGTTGCAGGTCGGCGCTGTCGGCGATCATCTCCAGCGCGTTCTGGATGCTTTCCGACTTCGCGTCGACGTCGCCCAGCACGGTGCCCA
>Ga0075464_10001584_pt1 | contig 10260 bp, 7 predicted proteins | sample DEB19_08_DNA_5_FD_75068 | JGI IMG/M metagenome (GOLD analysis project Ga0075464, IMG submission 75068) | Aqueous microbial communities from the Delaware River and Bay under freshwater to marine salinity gradient to study organic matter... | ecosystem: Environmental > Aquatic > Marine > Coastal ...
CGACGGATTATAATCTCCAAACAACACATCCGCAATTGCATTACCTGCTTCAGTACCTAACCACCAAGTATATAAAATAGCAGGAGCTGTATCAGCTGTTTGATTAAAAACAAGTGGTCGCCCAGCATTAATTAAAACCACCACTGGTTTCCCTGTCGCTTGAAGTGCTTGAACCAACTCTTCTTGTACGCCTGGAATGTGGATATTGCTTCGGCTTTTAGCTTCTCCACTCATATTGCCTCGCTCGCCAATACTCACAATAACCACATCTGCTTGATTGGCAACCGCAATTGCTTCAGCAAATCCGTCTTTATTATTGCCTTCTATTTCACAACCTTTAGCATACAACAATTGGGTATTTTTGCCTACTTTATTTTGTAACCCTTCCCATTGTGAAACTACATGTTTGTTGTAATCTAAGTCCGGTAACTCAACTGCCCAAAAACCCATATTCTCTTTATGTTCTTTTACCAAAGGACCAATAAAGGCAATCTTCTTCAACTCTTTTGATAAAGGCAATAATTGTTTTTCATTTTTCAACAAAACAACACTTTTAGCCGCCATATCGCGTGCAATTTTTCGATGCAACGGATTATTTAATTCTTTGGCTTCACGCTTTGGATTGGAATATTTATAAGGATCTTCAAACAATCCTAATTCCATTTTCTTTCTTAAAATACGCTTCACTGCATCATCAATCAAAGCTATATCTACTTTGCCTTCTTGCACTAATTGCGCCAAATTATAACGGTAGGCATTACTTTCCATATCCATATCGCTTCCTGCCGTTATGGCTAATTGAGCGGCTTCTTTGTTGTCTTTTACATTCCCATGGTTCACCATTTCGCCAATCGAACCCCAATCAGAAACTACAAATCCCTGAAAATTCCATTTGCCTTTTAGAATGTCACGTTGCAAAAATTTATTTCCAGTGGCTGGCACCCCATTCAAATCGTTAAACGAATTCATAAACGTTGCAGCACCAGCATCCAAAGCGGCTTTGAACGGAGGTAAATAGGTTTCCCATAACATTCGATCACTCATGTCTACCGAATTATAATCTCGTCCACCAACAGCCGCTCCATAACCAACAAAATGTTTCACACAAGCCATCACCGAATTCACATCGCCTAAATTTCCTTGAAATCCTTGTACTCTTGCAATCGCAATTTTAGACCCCAAATAGGTATCCTCTCCAGCCCCTTCCATCACACGCCCCCAACGAGGATCACGAGCAATATCTACCATAGGAGCAAAAGTCCAATGAATCCCACTTGCTGAGGCTTCAACAGCTGCAATTCTTGCACCTAATGCAATGGCTTCCATATCCCAACTCGCTGCCTCAGCTAACGGAATTGGAAACGTAGTTTTATAGCCATGAATGACATCTTGACCAAACAACAACGGAATTTTTAATCGGGATTGCATGGCCAATTCTTGGTATTGTCTAGTATATTTAGTACCAATAACGTTTAGCATTGATCCAATCAAACCACTTTTAATTTCGGCTTCTTTATTAGGATTGATGGTGATCGGGCCGGTTGCCTGATTGTTACCAGTATATTGATTCAACTGACCAATTTTTTCTTCCAAAGTCATTTGCTTAAGCAATGACGCTACTCTTTCATCAATTGTTTTTTGTTGCGAGAATCCTAACAAGGAAACGAATAACAACCCAAGAAAACTTACTTTTTTCATGAATGTGAATTTAATTTTCGATTTTGTTTGTTTTATTTTTATTGCAATAATAATGATTCCACTTTAGAAAATCCGTTTAATCCCAAATAAATGTGGCAACAGAACCGCCTTCTAATTGTACTGAAAATGATTGCTGATTGAACCTAATAGTACTAACTTCATTAGTTTCTCCATCATTCTCTAAAATTAGTACTTTTTTACCATCAGGAGTTTTAAATGCAACCGAATTTAAATTTCCATTTTGGGTAGAGGCAATACGAACGGAACCTGGAGGAACAAACTTTGAAGCATGTGCAATAATATAATACCCAACATTTCTTTCAATACTGTCCGATTTGTTTATAGTTAAACCCCCTTTACACGTAGTACACCCCCCTGGGGTATGTGGACCAAAATGAGCATCATTAGCTAGATTCCATTCCAAAGCTACTTTACTCCAATTGCGCATAGATCCAATTATAACATTTTTCATATGCCACTTTAGATCTCCATCAAAAGTGCCTGATGTCCCAGTATATTGTTCGGTAAAGTAGAGATTTTTGTTTGGAAAAGCATCATGAACTATCGACATCGCACTGATATCACCAGCATACAAATGGAAAGCAGAACCATCAACATAAGTATTAGCTTCTGTATCATTTAATATGGCCAACGGATAATCAGGACGGTCACAATTATGATCATAAATAATTATTTTAGTATTTAGTTGTGCTTTTGCAATAGCCGGTCCCAAATGATTTTTAATAAAAATTGCTTGTTGTTGTGCCGACATAAACATACTTGGGTCATTCCCCGGATGCAACGGTTCGTTCTGAGGAGTAATTGCGGTGATTGAAATCCCTTCCTCATTCATTTTTTGAATGTATTTGACAAAATAATTAGCATAAACCTCATAATATTCTGGCTTTAGACTTCCGCCAATAAAGGAGTTGTTGTCTTTCATCCAAGTTGGTGCAGACCAAGGAGTCGCTATAATTTTAATTTTGGAATTGATTGCCAAAATTTCTTTTAGCATTGGAATAACATCCGTTGCATCGTTTGCTAAACTAAATTGAGACAAGTTAACATCCGTTTGCCCAGCAGAAAGGTCATTATATGTAAAAGGGATTGCATTCAAATCGGAGGCCCCAATACTGATTCGGAGGTAACTGATCGAAATGGAATTCTCTGTTTTACCAAATAACTCTTGAAGCAAGTCATTGCGCTTTTGAGAATCTAGTTTATTGATACTTTGAACACTTCCCCCTGTTAATGTAAAACCAAAACCATCAATAGTTTGATAGGTTTGAGTTGCATCAACTTCAATGGCTGGGTTAGTCCTAACATCCGATTCAAATTGCAGCCCCAACGTTTGTTTATGCAGGTACACTTTCTTATTGTTATTAGTTAACCAATAATCAACATTATTTGAGGCTTTAGATGATTTGGTATTTGACTTGTATGAAGAACAACAAGACAGAACTAACGATAGGAATAATACTAAAACGTTTTTCATATTTTTCTATTCTTAAAGAGGTCCTAAAAAAACTTCAGCGTAAACCGGAAAGTGGTCTGACGGGTATTTCAAATCTTTTGAATCCGTTAAGACTGCATATTTCTTCACTTCCAATGGCGTATTTTTAGACACAAAAATGTAATCTATTCTTTTGTCAACCGGTTTGTTAAATTCAAAATTGTTAAAGGTGCCATTGGGTCCAAATGGCTTTTGTAAACTCACTTCACTTGCATCCTTCATAATCTGGTGAAGCGCTAAAATCGATTCATCATCGGGTTCTAAATTAAAGTCACCCATAAAGAAAACCGGATAATTTTTGGTATTGAATTGATCAATTTTTGACAAAATTAATTTCAATCCTTTGTTGCGTGCAAGTTCGCCAACATGATCTAAATGGGTATTAAACACCCAAAATAATTGATTGGTTTCAATAACTTGAAAAAGTGCAAAAGTACATACCCTATGACAGGCCGCATCCCAACCTCTGGAAATAATGTCGGGTGTTTCCGAAAGCCAAAAAGTATCGGTATTGATTACTTTAAATTTTTCTTTATCATAAAAAATATTAGATGATTCTCCTTTACCTTGTCCTTCCCTTCCAATACCAACCTGGTTATATTTAGGCAGCAATTGTTCTAAATCAAGAACTTGATTTGGCATAACTTCTTGTACTCCCATGATATCAGGTTCGTAAAATTGAATTTGTGAAGCAAAAAAATCTTTACGAAATGGCCAAGCATTAACGCCATCGGAGGCAACATCTAGTCGAATATTATATGTCATTAGCTTTAAAGTTTGCCCATAACTACCGAAGGGCAAAGTAACAAGCATAAGGATTACTAGAATTGTACTAAATTTTACCATTGTCTTTTTTTCCAAAATAGTGAAAAACGTCATTATAAACTTTAATTATAAACACGGATGTAATCTACTTCAAAAGTTGATGAGATAAAATCCGGATCAATTACGCCCCCAAAATTACCTCCCATAGCACAATTAATAATGAAGAAAAAATTCTGATTAAAAGGCAATGCCGAAGTATTACTAAAGGAATGAAACAATGTATCATCAACATAAAAATTAATAGTATCTGCACTCCAGTCTAAAGCATAAATATGAAATTCTGAAGAAGCATTTGAAATAGCAGCCGTTTTAGAAACTGCATTACCCCCTGAAAAATTGGGATAATGTAACGTTCCATATATTTTGTTTTGTGTATTACCCACATGTTCCATAATATCAATTTCACCACATGCAGGCCAACCTACTGTTGTTATAGTATCGCCTAGCATCCATAGAGCAGGCCAAGTTCCTTTGCCAAAAGGCAGCTTTGCTTTTATTTCTACTTTACCATATTGGAAGGAGAATTTGCCTTGTGTTTTAAGTCGTGCCGAGGTATAATTACTACTTAGGTAGGATTCTTTAATTGGTGTAATGATTAACTTACCATTTAATACTTTGACATTTTCGGCCCGATTGGTATAGTATTGAGCTTCATTATTACCCCAGCCCCAATCACCTGTCCCTAAATCATATGCCCATTTTGAAGCATCTGGGGCACCATCAACATTAAATTCATCTGCCCATACCAATTTTTGATATTTATTATCTATTCGGTCGTTTTGACTATGAGCTTGAGTTATAAATAATAAAAAACCTAAAATACATCCTACTTTCATAACTATTGTTTTAAATGGCAACTGAATCCAAATTATTATTTTACAACATCTAAAAATAGATTAAAAAAATCAATAATAAATATATCCATGGCAAATAATATAGATTGGATAAGTTTATAAAAACAAAAAGCGCTAATAAACTCGTGTATTAGCGCTTTTTACTACTTCTTTTTTAAGGTCACAAAACATCCAAAACTCTTTCTAAAGCCATACCTCTAGACCCTTTAATCAAAAGGGTACTAGCTACAATCGGTTGGGTTTTTAAATACAAAGCTAAATCCTCGAAGGCAAAATGAAAATGAAAATTTACTTTATTCAATCTTTGGGTATAAAAATCAGCGCCAACAAAATGGCAAACAATATCTTCTTGATGCAATAAAGAATCTACAATTTGTTTGTGTTCTTGAAAACTTTCTTCTCCCAATTCAAACATATCACCTAATACTACGATCTTGTTTGGTTTGTCTAATTGTTTGAAATTTTCAATTGCTACTGCCATACTGCTAGGATTAGCATTGTAAGCGTCTAAAATAATTTGATTAGTCCCTTTAGAGATCATTTGTGATCTATTATTTTCCGGAACGTAACCTTCTAAAGCTGATTTAATTGCAATATTAGGGATTTCAAAATATTTCCCTATAGCAATTGCTGCATTAAGGTTGTTTGCGTTGTAGAGCCCAATTAAGTGCGAGGTGATTATTACATCTTGAAATTCAATGGTCACAAAAGGATTTGCAGTTACTTTTGTAATTGAAACATTAGCTTCTTGTTTATTAATTCCAAAAGTATACTGATTAAAGGACTTCGTTTTTTCAACTTGAATTGGGTCTTCTAAATTCACAAATGCCCGTTTATTATTTTCAGATAAAAAATGATACATTTCACTTTTACCTTCAATCACTCCAGCTACACCTCCAAACCCCTCTAAATGCGCTTTACCAAAATTAGTAATATACCCAAAATCAGGTTGTGCCAATGCACACAAAAACTCAATTTCTTTTTTATGATTGGCGCCCATTTCTACTATACCTATTTCTGTTTCAGAAGTAAAAGACAGTAAGGTTAACGGAACTCCAATATGGTTATTTAAATTCCCAACGGTTGCTTTAGTTTTATATTTAGACGAAAGTACCACATGAATCAATTCTTTAGTAGTAGTTTTCCCATTACTCCCTGTAAGCGCAATAATTGGCAGTTTCAAATAATTTCTATGAAACTTTGCTAATTCTTGAAGTGTTGAAAGACTATCGCTTACCAATATAGTTCTATGGTCAATAAAATAATCCGAATTGTCAATTACAACATAAGAAGCGCCTTTTTCTAATGCTTCTTTAGCAAAAGTATTAGCATCAAAATTTTCCCCTTTTATAGCTACAAAAAAGGAATGTTGCTGAATTTTTCGAGTATCAATTGAAACCGATGTACATTTTAAAAATAAATCATGAATTATTGCTATATCCATTTTAAATAAAAATTTATAAACAAAAAGCCCTTAAAAGGGCTTTTTGTCGGAATACTTTAAAAACTAATTTCTAGGTCTTTTCTTATTTTGTGATTTTGAACCAACTCTTGACATTGCACATCTAAATCCGATATAATCGGTTGCCATATCTTGAGGGAAATATCTTCTTTGGGCTGGATCCAACCAATACGCTCTATCTCTCCAAGAACCACCTTTGTAGACTCTAACTTTATCATCAATCAATGTAGTTCTCTTGTTAGATTTATCAAATTTTCTTACCATTTTTCCTAAACTATCAACTGTGACATTATGTTTAGGAGAATTGTACATGTTTTTTGCATCTTTTGTTGACTCTGATGAACCAAACTTAAATTCTTTACTTGACTGTTGATCTCCATCTCTATAATTCAAGTTATTACTTCTGTCAAAATTTTGTCTCAAGTAGGTTTCATTTTCATCTACTGGAACTTGAACTAATTGACCTGGCAAAGTTCGAGCAATTACTTTTCCATTACTTAGCGTATCAAACTTCATAGTTTCTTTGGTAACAATCTCAGCCTTGCCTTCTTTGCCTATTTTATTTTTAGTATATAAATTACCTCTAAAATAATTAAAATCATTAAACTCGTTATCTACAATAGGTCGGTAAACATCCGCGACCCATTCGGCAACATTCCCCGCCATATCATACAAACCAAAATCATTAGCCGGATATTTTTTTACTTCATTAGTAATATCAGCACCATCATCTGACCAACCAGCTATTCCACCATAATCGCCGTTTCCTTGTTTGAAATTAGCCAACTGATCGCCTTTTGTTTGACGTTTCCCAGAACGTGTATATTGACCAGACCATGGGTATTTTTTTTGCCCTTTATAAACGTTATATTCTCTTTGTCCTACATCTGCAGCTGCTGCATATTCCCATTCTGATTCTGTTGGCAATCTATATTCTGGTAATAACAAACCTGATGATCTTTGTACATATATATTTTTTTGAGCAATCACTTTTCCGTCTTTACCGGTTTTAGTTCCTTTTGCAGCAGCACCTTTTCTCCCTTTTAAAACAATTTTTTCATCACCGCCGAAAGAAGAAGTTGGGGAATTTAAATAGGTCTCTGTATTAAAAGAATTTTCTGCAGTTACGTCTAATGTTTTTGCATCCTTTTTTAAATAACCATTTTTCTCTAATAATGCTTCATTGACACGATCTGTTCTCCATTTACTAAACTCATTAGCTTGAATCCAGTTTACTCCCACAACAGGATAATTAGAATAGGCAGGGTGTCTTAAATAATTATTCGTCATATTCTCACTGTAACCTAATCGATTTCTCCAAACCAATGTATCAGGTAAAGCTCCTTCATAAATATTTCTATAATTTTCTTCACTGGGTGGAAATACATCTTTCAACCATTGCAAATATTCCAAATACATTAAATTTGTAACCTCAGTTTCGTCCATATAAAAAGATTGGACGTGTTGCTGATTTGGTGAATTATTCCAATCATGCATAACATCATCCTGAACTTTACCCATGGTAAAAGTTCCACCTTCAATAAAAACCAATCCAGGACCAGCATCCTGATCACCCGCTTTTTTAAAACCGCCTTTTTTATTTTTTACATTCCACCCAGTAGCTCTTGAGCCACCTTTTCCTGAGCTTGATGACTTTTTATTACAACTTGAAACACCTAACATTATTACTAAAGACAATAGTAATTGTAAAAATTTTCTGTTATTCACTTTCATATTTTTATAAAATAAATTTGTCGTCTGGTTGTTTGTATATAACGATCTATTTAATGTTACTTTTTGATCAAAAGTAGCTATTATGGTCAAACTTGAGACAACAAAACGCAAATTTATAATATTTATTATTAAAATTAAACTTTGAACTATATTTTTACTTACAAAAACAACTTAAAATACACTATATTTATTGATTCCTGCGTTAAAGCCATTTATTTATAATTGATTTACAATAAAAGATTAAAAACTAGGTTATAGTGTAGGGCTATTTTTAAATTAAAACTCCAATTACATATAATACTTAATTTAAATATTTTTAAGGTCGATAAATCACTATCTTGTATCTTGAAAATAATCTAAATTTAAATTACTTTTGTTTACTTAATATCATTTTAAAATGAATAAAAATCTCATTTTCTTAATCTTTTTACTTGCTTTTTCAACCGGACAAGCACAACAAAGAGTAATTACTACAAGCACCCCCTTCTTGATGGTAGCGGCCGACGCTAGAGCAGCCGGAATGGCTGATATTGGAATTGCTACTTCGGCTGATGCTTTTTCACAACAATGGAATCCCGCTAAATTTGCCTTTTCAACTGTAGAACAGGGATTTTCAATAAGCTACACGCCTTACCTTACCGATCTAGTTAATGACATATCATTAGGTCAAGTATCCTATTTTAATAAAATCAATGAACGAAGTGCGTGGGCTACAAGTTTACGCTTTTTCGGGCTTGGAAATATTGAACTACGGTCGGATGCATATGAACAAGCTAGGATAATTTCTCCCAATGAATTTTCATTAGACGGTTCGTATTCATTACAACTTAGCAACACTTTTGCTATGGCTGTTGCTGGAAGATACATTCGGTCTAATCTGAAAATCCCAACAGAAAACACAGATGCATCCTCAGCTAACTCATTTGCAGTGGACGTTGCAGGATTTTACCAATCAGAAGAAAAGGTGTATACTAATTTTAACGGGATTTGGAGAGCTGGATTTAATATTCAAAATTTAGGTCCAAAAATAAATTATGATAATGACGAGTTTAGCTCTAATTTCATTCCTGCCAATTTAAAAATCGGAACCGGATTTGAATTTATTTTTGATGAAGACAAGAAGATCAGCACAAATATAGAATTGAATGAACTTTTGGTTCCCACGCCACAAGATCCAGATTTAAACGGAGATGGGACAATCACCGCTTCAGAAAACGAACAAACAAAAAGCAAGTATATACAAACAGGATGGGTGTCTGGATTATTTCAATCCTTTGGTGATGCTCCAAATGGATTTAGTGAAGAAATTAAAGAAATTACCTACGCATTAGGAACCGAATATGTTTATAAAGATGCGTTTGCAGTTCGTGCTGGCTATTTTCATGAGAGTCCTGACAAAGGGGCTCGCAACTATTTCTCCATGGGGGCCGGATTTAAATACACATCTTCTAAAATTGATGTTTCCTATTTGTTTTCAACTTCAAAAGTGAGAAACCCCTTGGAAAACACACTTCGATTTTCTCTAACATTTAATTTTGGAGACAACTACAGCACAAAATAATCTCATGAAAAACGATCCTGGTTATAAAATGAAGACAATAACAATTGAGACCCATTTCAGTATTTTTGAATCAATTCAAGAATTGCCAAAAGACATCCAACGTTTAATGCTTGAAGCGATTTCAACCAGAAAAACAGCTTACGCACCCTATTCTAATTTTAAAGTTGGAGTGGCACTAGAATTAGACAATGGCGAAATAATTTTGGGTTCCAATCAGGAAAATGCGGCTTACCCTTCTGGACTTTGCGCCGAAAGAGTTGCAGTATTTTACGCAGGAGCAAAATACCCTGAAGCTAAAATTACCAAAATGGCAATCTCAGCTGCTTCTGAAAATACAACAACTGGGGCTCCAATTCCGCCATGTGGTGCGTGCAGACAATCTATAGCGGAATATGAAATAAAACAAAATAGCCCAATTGAAATCTATTTCATGGGAGAAATTGGATCTATATACAAATCAGATTCTTTAAAAAACTTACTCCCTCTCCTTTTTGATAAAAAGTTCTTATAAAAAAACTCAAAAAATAGCATATTAATTTTAGTGCTAAGTTGGAATGTCTTATTTTTGCACTTCGCAAATTTGTGTGAGGAAACTATTTTGCGTTATTAGGTA
>Ga0075464_10001585_pt1 | contig 10255 bp, 17 predicted proteins | sample DEB19_08_DNA_5_FD_75068 | JGI IMG/M metagenome (GOLD analysis project Ga0075464, IMG submission 75068) | Aqueous microbial communities from the Delaware River and Bay under freshwater to marine salinity gradient to study organic matter... | ecosystem: Environmental > Aquatic > Marine > Coastal ...
CGGCACTTCTTGCGCAGATTTCAGCGCCAGCATTTCCCGCTTCAAGTCTGACGCTATGCCCGTCCATAGGCCGCTCTTGTCTGCGTCCAACTCTTTCGCTCGTTGCCAGGCGTAGTCCTTCCATGCTGTGGATTGAGCCATTGTGATTAGCCATGCTAGGTGGTCGGTGTAGGTCATTCATGACCTCTTTTTAGCACCCTGATTTTTACAGAGCCCACCACATAGACTGCATTTTCGTGTCATTCTGAAATCTACATGCTTTTTTGTAATTTCATCACTCCTTCAATAGCCGCCTTAACCCTAAATTCAAGATCATCAAGCCCTTCAACCTCGTGACAGTCGTCACCATCTATCGTATCCAGCACCGACAACGACTCGCTCAGCAAGTCAATCAAGACTGATTGCTGTCCTTTGAGTTTTTGAATTTCAACAGTCTGCCGTTCAATAGTGTTTTGAAAGTCGTTGATCTCATTGCTCAAGCCTTGCATTTGAGATTCAAACTCATAGATACGGCAGTACGGGCAATCAGCAGCGGTATTATTGGTAAGGCCAGATCGAAAGTGCTTGCACGGAATGATGTTGTCCCGTCGCTCGCATCCTGATTTTTTGCAAAAGCCACCACAAGAATTGCATTGATTCATTTGGTTTTGTACAAGTGAATCGCAGCATTTGCGAAAACATGGATCTCGTTGCCGCTCAACTTCGGCCATACATTGCCGGTTGAATCTCCCGTCAATCTGAGGGCCGTCATGGACTCCTCGAATGTGATGTATTGCGGGGACGAAATTGCAGCCAACATTTCTTTGGCAGATCGGTAAATGAGTTGTTTTGTTTTCATTCCACGCTCCCAATCCTATCGAGACAAGGCGTGGATTCCAAGAAGTTAATGCGTGCCGATTCTTTGCGCAACACATAATACTCCACTTGCACCTTCGCGCTACCGATCATCTTTCCGGCAAGGTTTGCCAGTTCAGCGGCTTCGCTCGGCTTAATTGCACCGGCTTTCAGTTGCGCAAAAGTCAGCGCTAGTTCTTTTCTTAGTTCGTCACAGTTCTGCATTTCCATATCTCCCGTTTGAGTTTCAATAATTCCCGGTGAACATCGACCAAAGAGCTAGGTATAAGCGCGTGCGGTATTGCGTACACCTGCGCTATCTTCCTTCTCACATAACCGTCTGTCAGCGTATCTCGTTCTTTTTTCGCTTGTGCCCTAACTTTGTCAGGGTTCGCCGTCTTGAACTTCGCTTTTATCGCGTTGCTTCTGGCCCTGTTTTTAGTGCGCCACTGAAGCTGATTCTTCCGCTCCTCATCAAGATGCGCAGCCCTGTAAGCTGCGTTCCTTGCGTTTATGCGATCTTTGTTGGCCGTGTAGTAGGCTTTTCCATTCGCTACCTTTTCCGCTTTGTCTTTGTATGGCATGCTGTATTTTCACCGACAATCGGCGTGATTGGTATAGGGGTTTTCCCTTGGTTTGTCATATTGTTTTGCTGATGTCGAACGGTTTTTCACGATCAACCAATGTTTTCCGGTGCGTATTGGCCATTTCTGTACAAACCTCAAACGTCCCTATCATGATTACGATGTAATCATGCGATGTATCCGCAATAAAACAATTTTGATTTTCCGCTAGCGTGTGAATTAGTTTTTGAACATGAAAGCAATTTTGCTTCTTACTCCATTCGAGACAATACATTACATCCCCCTTTGTTTAAATTGTTCCTGCTTTTTTGCGGGTGGTTCGCCACTCCACTGGCCGAACTTTGTTTGTTCACCGACATAAAACAAGTGAACATCGCCGCATCGCCCTTGCCGGTTTTTCGATACCCTAAGTAATGCGTAGTTGGTGTATTCTGACCCCAAGTCTGGGTTTGCCATGATAGGCCGGTGAATGAATGCAACCACGTCGGCATCCTGCTCAATCGCCCCTGAGTCGCGTAGCTCATGCAGTCCAGGCGGTTGATTCCCTTTGTCCGCTGCACCTCGGTTCACTTGGGCCAGGCAGACCACCACAATGCCCATGTCTTTCGCCATTGTTTTCAAGCCACGACTGATTTCCTCGATTTGGTAGGCGCGGCTCACTTTGGAATCCATGCCCGACATCAGCCCGATGTAGTCCACAATCAGCACGTCCAACCCTTTGCGGCGCTTGAGTGCCTTGGCCTTGGCCTTGACTTGCAGGATATTCAACCCGCCTTGTTCAACCACGTAAAAGCGGCGTGACTTGCTGGCCTCCACCGCGTCCACAATCCGGTCGTATTGAAGCCCGCGTGTTGGTCGTTTTATGTCCGAGATTGAAACTGATCCGAGAATAGCCGCCTGCCTATCGCTCACGTCAGACCGGCTCATTTCCATGCTGATAAACCCGACGCTGTAGGTTTTAGCCATGCTTAGGCCAATCGTCAACCCCAGCGCAGATTTACCCATGCTGGGGCGTGCACCAATCACCACCATGTTGCCACGCTGTAGCCCTCCATCGAGCATTTCATCAAGGTCGTTGATCCCTGTAGCCATTCCGACGATAGACCCGTTCTCTCGCTGCTCAATCAAGTCCAGGTGCTTGATTGCAGATTCGTGCGCGTCGATCCACTCGCCAAAATCGTCTTTGTCCTCCAGATCCATCAAAGCGCTTGAGACTTGATCGAGCCTTTCTTGAATCGGTGTTGTTTCAAAGGCTAGCGTCTGTACCAAAGCGCTCATGCCGTACAGTTTTCGGCTCTTGAAGGCGTCAATCACTCGGGTGACGTGCTTTGACATTGCCCGACTGCTATGGTCGTTGTAGCGCGATATTTCCAGCACCTCAGTTCGGTCGATACTGTCACTCAATGCCTCGGCGATGGTCAAGATGTCGTAAGCGCCTCGGCCGTGCTGTTTCCGACATTCGGCATAAATCATCCTAAGTTGGTCGTCGGCGAAGTGCTCAGGAAGCAACTTATCACAATCGTCATGCGCTAGGTGAAAATTCAGAAGGATAGAAACCACCGATTGCTCTGACGCTCTTGCACTCACAATCCCGCCTGTTTTCAGGATGTAATCCGAGAAGTTGATTTCATCGTCCATAAATTGTGCGTTCATGCTGCCGCCTTCTGGTTTTCATAATTCCCTTGAACAACCTTCGAGAAGTTCTCAGACTTCACAAGCCACCCCAAGTCACATGACCATGATCCTCCGCGACCGGTCAAAAAATCACTTTCTCCAACATAGGCAAAAAACCGGGCGAACCAGTCCAGCCCCTCAGATTTGTCGATAGCGTAGCGCTCTCCCGTCTTTTTCTTGGCCGTCAGAAGCCAGGCCCAACGCTGGCGCAAAGCTGTTGCCCTTGCCCCAGACCACAGCTCTGCCTTCGGCTGGGGGAGGTTGGGCAGGTGTTGGGCATAAAGCTCGATGATTTCAATGTGCGGACAAGGCGGCGTTGGCGTAGCCGACGACAAAGAAGCGTTAGCTTCTTCTGTATTAATGGTGTCTGGTGTCTGGGGGGTGCTCTGTTCGTGCTCTGTTCGTGCTACGGATGGTGCACGGTTCGTGCACGGTTCGTGCTCTGTTCGTCTATCTTTCGTGATACGTCTTTGAGCTTCTCGTGCTAAGGCAATATCACGGTTCGTGGTCGAAATTTCACCTGCTTTATGCAGTTCTGCCTCTATCCGGTTATGCATCAATCCACTGTCAACCATAGTGAAAAACCCCATGGCTACCTTGACGGCATCACGCTCTGGTTTGGTGAATGCTCCAGCTACGCGGCACAGAGATGGGTGATCTTTAGGTAGCGGCATCTCTGTCGCATAGTAGTGGTGTATCAAAGCAAGATACGCCCCGCGCTCTGTCAAGCTCAGATGCCCTGTATCCCGCTGGAAGTCACCAATATAGTGTTTGTAGAAGTTCATTTAGATCACCAATCCAAGCGCGTTCGGACGTGCGAATTCTCCGAAGTTCACTTCGGCGGCGGTGTTGTATGCGTTTGCAGCTTCTGATTCGCTGGCGAAATAACCAAGGTGGCTAGCTTTCCCATTACACATAATCCTCGCCTGAAATTTACCTGATTGCTTATCAAGCCTCACCCCTTTTGCCATAAGCCCATATTTGCGTACTTTATTGGGCATGCGGTTCCCACCGTTTTGTGAACGAGTGCAAAGCCGTAGATTTGACGGTCGATTGTCTGCCCTGTTCATATTGATATGGTCGATGTCGGATTCCGGCCACTCACCGTGCGCGAGAAGCCAGACTATGCGATGCGACCTAAAGTTGACGCCGCCTAGCCAAACTGTTGCGTATCCGCTTGGACTAAGACTGCCAGCCCTACAACCTGCACGAGCGTTTGAGTTGGCGTCAACCCGCCAAAACAGAACACCATCCTCGTGTCTCAGCTTTGCCGAAACAGCCTCATACGTTGGAAGTTCCTTCTTCATTATTTTCCCAATAAAAAAGCCTAGCTCAGAATCTCATCCTTTCGGAAGTTGGGGAACGGAATAGTACCGTCAGATTCTGAGCTAGGCCCACTATAAAACCGCCCCACGCGGTTACCCGTACGATTACGGGTTCGATGATGTTACACCAATTTGACCTAGATCAAACCAGAAAACAGATAAATTTTTTTACGGTAAATGAGGCCATGTCTCACGAGAGAGTACCTTCTCAATCGTGCGCTCATGCACTCCGTAGAGCTTCGCCAGCGCTGCATTACTCAGGTTATCAGCGATGTGCTTGCGTAGGCTTTCACGCTGTCTTGCTGCGCTTCGAATGCTGATAACATCAATCTCTAAGAGCTTTGAATGGGGTAGGTCTTGGCCCTGTGGTGAAAACTCTTTTGCGCGTAGCAGGTACTCGCTACGCTCAAGTGTTCCCGCTTTGCGTGTGGCTTTGCCGTTGGTCTTTGAGTAGTTGGTCTGGGCCATGTCAGTCCTTGACAAACACGCCATTGGGCATCATTGTGCCTTTGCGATCCTTGATCTTTTGGTAGGCCATATCGAAGCACTGGCACAAATCAAAATCCTCTATCGCGGCCAGAATGACAAGCGCCACTACCACGTCGCCAAATTCCATTTTTATGTTGTCTCGGTTACCTTTTATTAACTCGTCGGCAAGCTCACCCATCTCGCTCACGGCTTTGAGTATTTGCACTTGGCTCGATGCGTTGGGGATGATCTTTCGGGATTGCGCCCATTGAATTACTTTCATCTCGGTTTGTGCATAGCTCATGAATCTATCTCCATTTTTAAGTGCCAAAGTTTTGAAAGCGCAATGAGAATTTCTTCATATGGCTTTACGTCTCGAATATTAACTGGAACCAAGTGGAATTGCGGTATGGGTACAACGGCGATTTTTGCATTTTCAGCCATTGCATAAGCTACTAACTGAAGTTTGTATTCAAGGTATAACTTCCCAGTGAATCCGCTTTTGTAGTCAACAATATATTCATCAGAGCCAACACGAATCTTTGCATCGTAACGGCCAACAAACCACTCTGTTTCAATCTTCTTTTCAATAGAAACAATAGATTTTCCAAACATGAATCTATTAAAGCTGTCTCTGTCAATTTCTCTTTCAAAATCACCCGTGCCATTACAGTAATTCTCTATCTGCGAATGTAGTGAAGTTCCAGCTTCCATTGCTTTTTTACGAGATTCATTAATATCTATTCCCAACAAGCCTTGCTTATTTGCCCAATTAATAAGGGCTGGTTTTGCTAAGAGATCAATCAATTGAGTTACGCTTGGTTTTTTCATGTGTTTAATTCCTCATTAAAGATATTCCACGTCTTGCGCCGCTTCGCCATTAAGTCGGTGTATTTTTGATAGGCGCTTGTCTTGGTCGGGCTAAAGCCGAGATATTTACACCAATAATCATTTCGAAGCAATGTTTTGCAAATTCTTCGCCAGCTTGGGGCTTTACCTGTATTCTCGATCTTCAATATTGATTCGTCTGGTATCCCGTCTGGATATCCCCTAGAAGTCCACCATTTAATATAAACGGCTATCTTGTTTTTATAGTGCTGTGCTGTCGCTGGAGGCGTGCTATTCAGCAAAGACAAAGCGAAGGTTTCCCATGTATGGCCAGCAGGTAAAGTGATCGTATGGTTCCCCATGACGTTACCGCGTTCATTGCTGTACATCTTCCCAGTATTGGCACCATTCACTCGCAGAACAAGCCGCGCCCAAATTGCAGGCTCAATCACTTGGTACAGCCAAAGACCCTTCCTAGACTCATCACCAAACGGTTCGCATATCCGCATCTGATGAACCGTAAGCCCGGCCTGGTGCATGCGGTCATACAGCGTGTTGTGTGATAGCCCTGTTTTTCCGTGATACGTCCATATGTCCTCAGTTTGCCAATCGTAAATCGGGTACACATTCCATACATTTTCAATGACATTGGTAGTGAATCGTTTACCATGATACATTGGTTTTTCACGCGCTAGACTTCTCCAACGGTTTAGACTCTCTTGCGTGCGAATCCCAACAAATGCTGCACACAGTTCTCCTTTGGCATACCATTGCCCGAATGTTGGGACGAACTCTTCAAACATGATGCCGTCATACCAAAATGGGAACTTACTAGTTTCTGTGATGCTGAGCGGGTCTTTCTCGCGCACCCACAAATTGCGCTTGTCTTCATCCCATGCCGTCCACTCTGGTTGAAAGTTTGAAACGGCGTTCCATGTCTTGATTGGAACAGCACACCAGTACGGCTCGGTACAGTCGGCATACTCTGTGAAAATCTCCCGTGCAAAATCGATTGTTGCAGTGAACTGGGCTTCCCAATCAAGAAAGAAAAGCCCAATCTTGCGGCCACGTTTGCGTGCTTCCTGGCAAACAAGATGGGCCATCACACCAGAATCCTTGCCTGCGCTAAAGCTGCAATAGATTTTGTTGAAGTTGTCGAATGTCCATTCAATACGCTCTTGTGCAGCTGTGAGTACATTCATTCCGAGTTTGCGCTTAGGCATTTTCAATTCTCCAAAGTTCAATTGCGTTGGTTGCTTGTTGATTAGCAGCATCTTGCTGCTCTTTAGTTAGATGCCCCCATGCTTCTCGTACAATATCCTCTGGACACTTGATAGCCAACGCTACAGCGGCATGTCCGATCCATGGTCGCTTATCGCCTGCTTTCGTCAGATTGTGTTCGCATGAGTATTTCCAGTTTGCGACCACTTTTTTCATCCACTCTCCGTAAAGCTCATGGTTTCCTGTAAATACCTTAGCTATTTCAAGCCAAGTATTTCGGTGATTAACGACTCCCCACATATTGCTTTCAACCTCTTCCAGTAGCCAATAGGGATGCCATATCTCGCCTTCTGCCGGTGGCTTGCCATTAATCTTGAGCATCTTCACCCTCTATTTCTTGGAGTGTTTCAGCTTCCCATGCCTCAGAAAATTCACGATCCGCAAATAAGCCAGCAAGGCCAGTTACTTGAGTCAGCCGCAATACCTCATCCGGCTCCATTCCTAACTCTTTGGCAATTTTCTTGTCATCCCAAAATCGGCGCTTCAACTCGATCACAATCTCCGCCATTGAGTCCACCCGGTGTTCCCCCCTGGCTCGGTTATGCCTGATGGTTGAAGCCATTCGGTCATTTTTATCATGCTGCGAATCACGGATTTGAACGAGTGGCAGATAGCCGTGAATCCTTGATTGAATGTCTTGGCACTCTTTGCCAACACGATGACGATGAAAGCCATCAATGACCTCGTAAGCCCCGCTAACAGGCATTGAAACGATTGGCTGTGTGTATCCGTCTGCGCTGATAGACAGTCGCAAAAGCTCCATTTCTGGAGGTGCAACACTATTCGGGTTATAGTCATTGGCATGGACTTGGTCAGACTTGACCCACTTAACAAAGTCCACGGGCTCGGTATTGAATGGGCTGATCTCATGGAGTGCCTGACGAATCTCATTCAAAGCACTAACCTTGTCGGCCAGAGATAAATCGACAAGACAATTTATTAGCCTACATATCTCATTTGTAGGACTGTTAAATATGTCCAATTGACTATCAAATACAGAATCACTCATATCGCCACCCATCCTAAAGTTTTAGTGTGATTGCCCATAGACCGCGAATGCACCGTGTTTGATCGCACGATGTAGCCATCCTTAGCCGCTTGATTGAAAATCTTGCCCCACTCCCGAAGGTCATCGGGTGCGAGTCCTTTCTCCATTGCCGATAGCGTTACATCCTCCGCGCAAAATGGTTTTCCCTTCGTGCGTTTGGCAAAGTGGATCAAGAATCCGAGTGCGTCTTTGTCAAAGTTCATTGTGACCTCGCATTGTTTTGTTTACCCAGTAGGCGTGCTGTTTTGTCAGCATCGCCCTGCGGTAACTTGCTGAACGTGATCGAGTTCTTCGAGTTGTCGCGCAGTACCTTCGCCTGGCGTCGTTCTTTGCGCTCTTCAAACGACATTAGCGCCGTAATGGATTGTTCTCGCGCCGATGGCTTGGGGCCGCTCTTAGCGGTCAGCTTAGGCGCCTCTCGATCATCGGGGATGATGTCCGGATTAAAGGGATGCCACGATAACCCAAGGTAAGGCATGGGCGGTCTATCTTTCAAATAAATCATTCTTTCTCCTTCGTTGTAAAAAATTGGCACTTCGCCGGGTCTAGTCCGTGTGTGAGCATCTCCACTTCGACCGCCGAAATCAAAAGCGCCAGTCGAGCGGCGTCCATGTCGGTGGGGATTGAGTAAGATGATGCGAGTCCGTCAGCACAGCGCAGCAGGGTGATTACTGCGCTGGCCTCGTGTTGGGTATGTGTGTTCATGGGCTAGACTTTAGCGAGATTTTCAATAAAAGTAATAAGTGTTTACCCTACCTACTTGCATATAGGGTAAACACCTAGTAAAATTATCTTGTCATTGGCGCAATCTCTGACAGAATAGAAGACCCTAGTTTCTGTTTTCACTTCTTAAATGAAGAACACGATTGCGCCGTGGAAAGCAGATACTAGGGTTTTTTTGCTTTCTGAGTACCGCGCAAATCTGCCAAACCGATAGCGCATAGTCTGTAATCCGGGCAAGAGGTTACAGGGACTGACTGGACATGGTGAGACCGCTTTAAAGCCGCCGTAACCGTGTTAAGAGGCAACGGGGGAACCTTCCCAAGCCAAGCCCATATGAGTAACGCGTAAGCGGTGCAGGAACGGGCAGAAGGGCCGATCACAGTCGGGTAATCCTGCAAGCTATGGAATGTGTAAACCATAGTCCTGATTCCGTCCTAAGCTGTCCCGACGAGCATCATGGCACTACTAACCTTGTTCACTCAGGGCTAGGTGAGTAGTGCCTGAAAGAACCTAGCGAACCCTCAGAGCATTTATCAAGTATCTAGGGAAAACCCCTATTCGCAAGCTCATAAATCTGTTTTAAAGTTCACCCATCGCAACAAAGGAGATTGAAATGACAACAGACCCCATGGCAGACGCTGGCACTTATTACGACGAGCTTGCCCGCAAAACCGAGAAACAAGAGCAGGCAGAGATTGCCGCTTCAATTGAGTTTGTCAAAGCGTGCGCCAAAGGTGACGCGAACGCGATTGCCAGCTTTGCGCCCATGACTGTGGATTGGGCATTGCAACAAAAGCGGCCTTTCGTGCATGGCGCAATCATGCCCATGCGAACCAAGACCGTGAGCGAGTGTATGAATGATTCGCTTGATCTTGGATCTGGCCCAAGCATTGCAGAGTTGATGCAGCTTGTTATCAATGTGGCCTTTGGTGCTGATTCAGTCAACACACCAACCCAAGCCCGTGACCTTGTTTCGCGCATGGCCTCGACATGGGCAGCGCACAATGTGGAGGTGACAGGATGACCCGCGCCCGCTTGATTACATGGGCACTCGCGGCCATCATCGCTTTCATTTTGTCTAGCGCTTACTTGCTCGATGGCCCGGATGATATTGCAACGGCTCAGGCTGTAGCCGATGATCTTTACTCAATAACCAAGGAAACAAAATGACAAAAATTGAAATTAAAAACCAATGGAATAGCGCTGTAATTTATTCGTGCGATGTTCCGGATGACGTGCCTAGCGGAATGGCTTTGCGTCATGCATTTGAAAAGGCTGTGGCAAACGGTGCGGACTTGAGTGGTGCGGACTTGAGCGGTGCGAACTTGAGCGGTGCGAACTTGAGCGGTGCGAACTTGAGCGGTGCGGACTTGAGCAGTGCGGACTTGAGCGATGCGTACTTGCGCGGTGCGTACTTGCGCGGTGCGGACTTGAGCGGTGCGGACTTGCGCGGTGCGAACTTGAGCGGTGCGAACTTGAGCGGTGCGAAC
>Ga0075464_10001586_pt1 | contig 10252 bp, 7 predicted proteins | sample DEB19_08_DNA_5_FD_75068 | JGI IMG/M metagenome (GOLD analysis project Ga0075464, IMG submission 75068) | Aqueous microbial communities from the Delaware River and Bay under freshwater to marine salinity gradient to study organic matter... | ecosystem: Environmental > Aquatic > Marine > Coastal ...
TCTGCAATGAGCGACAAGCCTGCTGGTATATACAAGGCTTCACTTACACCCATTATAGCTCTTAGCCAATAAAGTTCATTAAAAGTTGTTGCATAACCCATAAAAAAAGTAACTCCTGACCAAACAAATAAGCTACCAACAATTAACCATTTTCTATTAGTTCTGTCAGCAATTATCCCAGACAATGGACTCATGAACCCATAGACCCATAAAAAAATAGCCATTAAATACCCAAAGTTGGTAGCAGTTTGTAATTCTACAATATCTATCTGCAGTGCAGGTTTCATTGTGGACAGAATTTGCCTATCCATATAGTTTAGCAAGGCAACGCCCCAAAGCAATCCGACTACAACCCATGGGTATTTTTTTGAAGCATTCATTACTGTAAAAGTTTACCTGATAATATATATGGTGCACGCACCCCTGCTTTTATCTCTCCACTTGTTATAAAAATTTCATTATTCTTTATAAAGGTATTTGTTGTTACGGGAACTACAAATGGAATTATCCCTATTGAAATACATGTATCCTTTATACTATCATACAAAAGCAGCTCATTACTAAAACCTGGATGAGTAGCTTGTATCTTAATTTTTTGTGTATTTAATAATTCCTTTTTTTGTACGTCTGCTTCGGTATTGATTGCAGCAATTAATGATTCTACTTTATTAAAAGTAGTACCCTTGTCTCCTCCAATAAGTAATATTTGCTCATCGTTAATTGCAACGCCAGTTCCCGCCGATAGGCTATATGGTAGTTTTGCTTTTTTCTCCCAAGTATTGGTTGCAATATCAAACGAAAAAATGTTATCATACAAATCACTTATTCCAGATGATGTTTTTTTACGACCACCTAGTAAATATAATTTATCATGAAAATTAATTTGTTGAAAAACCATCACAGTATGTGACACGGGTAAAGGAAGTGATGGTAGTTTTTTCCAGCCGTCTTGTAAATTGTTTAAATCTAGTACAATGAGTTGATCGCATGTTCCATTGAGCGACTCTCCACCAGCTAAGTAAACTTTTTCCTTTACAATAACTAATGAGGCATTAGCATTTGCAATTGGTAAATCCGGCAAGCTTTTTATTTCAAGTATGCTGTCATTTGTAATTTGAACAACAAATACTTTATTACTTAATCCACTATCCGACTCTCCGCCAGCATATATAATCCCACGTGAACTTGAGGCACAAGCGCTGTAAGCAATTGGCTCGGGAAGCCGATAGTTTGAATTTGTTATTTTTAAATGCCCGTCTTGCTTTTTATAGATATAAATATGGTCATAATAAACTTTCTTGCCACCATTCCAAGGCATTTTATTGGGAAAATTTGCCCCTCCTGCGACAATCACATTTCCATCACAATCCCCACTAATAGCTCCGGCGAAACCCAATGAAACTTCTTCGTTAGGTTTCGCGGGAAGCATTGCAGCAATTTTCCAATCCATAATAATATTATGTTTTTTTTGTGCTGTCAAATCCATTGAAAAAAATAATACAGAAACAACTAATAATCTTATATGTAGTTTTGTTGTATTCAATGCATATTATAGTTTCGAAGAAAACGAAGAAAAATGAATATCGTTTGCATCTTTTTTAAATAATTCAAAATCTGCTTCACTCATATTTTTTACAGGCAATCTGAATTTTCCACAGTCAATACCCATTAATTTCATATAAGCTTTACCTGTAGAAATACCTCCGTATTTTCCCAGTAATCGAATCATTTCAATAGATTGTTGTTGCAAAGAGGCTGCTTGCTTTAACTCATTATTATTAAAGGCATTTATTATATCATTGTATAAAGGTGCAGCGTAATTAAACGTACTACCTACAGCGGCCTTTGTTCCTAATGACAAAGCTGGTAACATATTTTCATCTCTTCCCCAAAGCATCTGATACTTACCGTTTTCGTAATTCATACATGAAAGGAAATCCATAAAATCTTCATGCGTATACTTAATTCCGGCAAAATTTAAAATTTTGTTATTTATTGCTTTAAGCAAATCTAGCATTTGAAAATTTACTCCATTTAAGACAGGAATATGATAGTAATAGAAGGGTAAGTCGGGCACTACCGAAGCAACTTCCATACAAGACTCCGCGAGTAATTCTGGAGAAGCTGGCTTGAAATAAAACGGAGCTGTAAATGAAACAGCATCAAGTCCAACATTTTTTGCATGTATAGCTAATTCTTTGCAGTCCGTCAAGCTTGTCCCTCCAACTAGTGTCATTACTGTAAAATCATCGTCCTTTGCAGTACATTTAGCCCATGCCTCTGCTACGTGTTTTTTTTCACTTGTCGACATGGACGCGCCTTCTCCAGTTGAACCACATATAAAAGCACCAGCTACTTTGTTTTCTTTCAACATTTTGTAGTAACCTGGTATTACTGATAAATTCAAGCTCCCGTCTGAATTAAACGGAGTAAATGGAGCAGCAATTAACCCTTCTAATCTTTTCGTCATCTTCTAATTCTTTTATCGTTCTATAATAATACTGCTTTTTCTGCTTAAGAATAATAATTTTTCACTTATTATGTCAAGTTTAAATTATTAATACCCCGGCGTTTGTGTTAATAACGGATCATTATTTAACATGCTTGTCGAAATTGGCAATAACATTTTAGCAGTAGTTGTTGAAGACAAGTAAGTGCTTTTTATATTTTTATAAACATAGGTATCTCCAGCCCTTCTTAATGCCCACCAACGTTTTCCCTCTCCTATAAATTCTCTCAAATATTCTTCCAAAATTGCATCCATATTTGTTGACTCGCTACCATTTACATAAACTGCTGCAGTTGCTCCATAAGCTCTTTGTCTTATTTGGTTAATTTCTGCACTTGGATCCTCTCCTAATTTTGCTTTTGCTTCTGCAAGAAGTAATAAGACATCTGCATACCTAAAAATAGGATAGTCATTATTAAATACTTGACTTGTTCCTGAAACCGAACCAGTCCATTTAGTTAAAACTACTCCCCTTGTTGCATATGGTGCAGTTGTAGAATACATTGTCTTAAATGAATTGGCAACTCTTTGATCAGCTGCACCGGCAGTTAATCGTGTAATCATAGCCTGATTCATACCAACCCTATTTGCTGCATTTAAATACGGATAAGTAGTTGCAACTGTTGGTGTACTAGCTTGCGCAAGTGAATAAGCAGATGCAGAAATACCATTAATAAAGAAAATAGAGAAAGTTCCTTGAGTGGCTTGACCTAATTCATAATTTAAAGAAAAAATTATTTCTGAATTATTGCTCTTTTTTGTAGGATTAAAAATATCCGAATAGCTTGCGTTTAGTTTCAACGAAGCACTTTCGATAGTTTTAATTTCTTGTAGCGCAGTTTTTGCAGTAGTATAATCAGCCGCACCTCCGCCCATATGTGTTCCAGACCAAATAAATACATCTCCTTTAAGTGTTAGTGTTGCAACTCTATTCCAAAATACCCTGTTTCCAGTAGGAATTAAATTACTTGTTCCAAACAATTCAAGTGACTTTGCAATATCACTTTTCACTTGTAACATCACTGAATCGCTAGTGCTTCTTGGCTTATAGGTAGCTACTGCATTAGTTAATGAACTTACAGCTTCAGTGGTTAATGGAACCCCACCCCATGTTTTTAACATCGTATAATAAACATAAGCTCTAATCCCATACATTTCTGCCAATTCTCTAGTTTTAATTGATTCCGTAACTGGACTTGCTTTTAAAACTTCTATAGTATTATTAATATTATAGATTAAATTATAAAAACTTGCCCAACTTCCATAAGGAACATTTAACGCGCTAATATTATGCGTGTATAACTGTTGTGATGTCGCATCGGGAGATTCTATAAATAATCCATCAGTCCATATGTCTGATCTCATTTCTCCAAGATTAAAGAATGTACTATTATACGCACGTAGCCTTGAATAAACACCTGCATAAAGTGTTTGTGTTGCATTTGGATCGGTAAGCGCTAATTGCTTACTGATTTGTTCTTGAGGTTTTACCTCTTCTAATTGTTTACTACATGATGTAAGCGAACCTGCAATTATTACGCTTACCAACAATAACAATGTTTTATTTATATTCATTTTTCTGAATTTTATATTTTGCAATTAAAAGGTTAATTGAGCACCTACTGTAAGCCTTCTTGGTAATGGATATCGACCATTATCAAAACCACCTACTTCTGGGAATGTGCCACTATATTTAGTGAAATATGCTAGGTTTGAACCAGACACATAAAAACTTAAGCCTTTCACTTTGTCCTTAAATATTTTACTGATATTGGATTTGCTTAATTCGTAATTAAGTGTCAACTCTCTTAACATTATGTAATCCCCTTTTTCCCACATATTTGCAGGAGGGTTATTACCAGATGCATCTGTGGCAAAATTCCTACCTTGGTTTGCCCAATAAAACATAGGTAATGTTGCTGTTGGATTACTTGGCGTCCATGTGTTTAAGATATCACTGGTTCCATTTTGAGAACCTTGCACTTGACTTAATCCTCTTAATTTTTCATTATTTAAAATAACGAATCCATAAGCATAGTCAAATGCTGCATAAAGTCGAAAACCTTTGTAACTACTATTTAAGAAAAAACTACCTGAGCCCTTCGGCGTTGTCCTTCCAACAAAAACAAATTGTCTTGAATCGATAGTATCGTTTTTATTTGATTGATACCATTGAGCATCTCCTAATTGTTTGAATTTTTTATTAGAGTAGGGTAAGAAAGAATTGTACACATTAGCGTCTGCTGATAACATATCTTGTGATGTATATATTCCACTCCACTTCGGAGCCCAAACTTCATCATATCCAATTCGGCTGCCTTCAATTAAACCACCTACTTGTAATTTTTTACCTGGATTATTTGGATCCCATACTTCAAACGTTCCTTGTCTATTACCATCTAAACCATTATAAGGTAATTTAATCGCATAATTTTTAACTGCATAAAACGTTGCTCCAACCTCTAAGCTTAAACCATCAAACTGCTTAGGCCTGATAACTTTTACGTTAACAGAAAGTTCAAATCCTTTATTTTGTAACTGAGATAAATTTGTTGTAAAGCCTGTAAACCCAGTTTGTGCAGAAATTGGCAAACTTGCTAATTTATCAAATACATTTCTAATAAAATAGTCTGCTGTAATGGTTACACTATTATTAAGTAATCCCAAGTCAAGGCCATAGTTTAATGAATTAGTGCGCTCCCATCTGATATCCGGATTGATATAACTAGGTGCATAAACTCCACCTAATCCATTATATACTCCCGCATTTGAATACACTTGAGCAGTTGGATAATAACCAGATAAGTTTTGCAAATTACCATTCACTCCATAACTTAATCTTGGTTTAATAATATTTACATAATCACTCAACTTAGACTTTTTGAAAAATTCCTCGTTTTGTAAATTCCAGCCTGCAGAAACGCCGGGAAATGCTCCATAAAAATTATTTGCATTTAACCTGCTAGATCCATCATAACGCATTACACCATTTACAAAATACTTGTTCTTAAAGGAATAGTTTATTCTGCTTATTCCCGAAGAAATTCTCTCCCATCCACTAAAACCAGAAGACGCATTTTGTATATTTTTTATTACACCATTTTCAATACTTGGCGCATTTGCGGCTGATAACCAAGGAACAATATCAGTAGGTGCTCCTTGCGCTGAGCCTGAAAAATTATATCTTTTATAATCATAAAATTCACCACCAGCTAGTATAGTTAACTTATGGTCATTAAATTCTTTATTGAATTGAAGGAAACTGTTATAGGTATATTGAATGTCTCTATAATTTCCAAAAGATGCAGCACGAGTTGTATTTATTGCACCGCCATTTCCAGCTTGGAATGCTTTTGTAAAATAATTACTATTACCAAAACGCATAAATCCAGAACCGTTTGCAATAAATTTAAATGCAGACGAAATACTATATTCCACATTTACACTTCCTGCAAACCTTTGTTCATTTGTATTATTTACATATAATTCACTCCAATATAATGGATTTCCTAATGTTACATCATTGGGGCCAGGTAAAAGTGCACCCGATGTATCATTATAATATCTAACAGTAGGAGCAACTCCTAAAAATCTTTGTAATAATCCACCACTAGCGCCCGTAACACCTGCGATACCTGGCTCTGAATAAGGTGTGGTTTGGTTTACATCGTACGCCGAAGTGTTTAATAAAACCTTTAATTTTTGACCAACGTTTAATGAACCGTTAAAATTCATATTCACTCTATTTAACTTAGAACCAATAACTGTACCATTGTCCTTTAACGTGTTAATGCTCAAGGAAAATGCACCTTGATCATCAGCACCAGAAAAGTTAAGACTATGTTCTGTTGTTGGCGTTTCTTTCATTATCATGGCCTCTCTTTGCTGAGCTGTAATTTCTTTATACAAAATACTATCCTGCATTGAAGGGAAGAACGGGTTTGCATCTACTAATAATTTCCAATTCGGATCCGTTAAATATTTTCTGTTTGCACTACTAACTAATTGAGTAGTATACAAACCAATTGGTGAAGTAAATGCACTTGCATTAGCCCATCCCCAGTTACTTGTTAATTGACCTTTATCGGCTACATAGCCTCCTGCAGTTAATGAATCTGCAAGATATCTTGCTCTAATTCCCTTTCTATTCATCATTATATAGTCTGCTGCACTTAAATATTGATCCGCAATTGACCTAATATAATTTGTTGTTTGTTTAACCGTATACTGAACTTGTGTTTTTCCTTTTTACCCTTCTTGGTGTTAACTAACACTACGCCATTTGCGGCTCTGGCACCATATATAGCAGTAGAGGCCGCATCCTTCAAAACATCAACCGACTCCACGTCATTCATGTCAATACCATATAATGAAGGAACAATCACTCCATCTAAAACTATTAAAGGACTTCCTGATCCATCAAAACCTGTACCACCCCTAAATATAATACTTGGTGTACTACCGGGGGCTCCAGTATTTTGTTGTACCATAAGACCGGGTACAGTTCCCTGTAAAGCGGTTCCTAAATTAGAACTTGGTGAAAATTTGGTCGCAATGGGATTTAAACTAGACGCAGCACCAGCAAAAGCATTTCTTTTTTGCGTACCATAGCCAATAACTACCACTTCATCTAAAATGGAAGTTGAACTTGCTAGGATTACTTTTAAAACATCTGCTGTTCCAATAACGACTTGTTGTGTAGTAAATCCAACATTTGAAAAAATCAGAATATCACCCACAACTACTTGAACAGTAAATTGTCCCTGATTATTTGTTTGGGTTCCTGTAGGGTTACCCTTTTTAACAATACTCACTCCTGACAAGGGTGTATTGTCTTCTTTTGAAAGGACCTGGCCAGTTACATTTTTTGTCTGAGACCACGTTGTACTCACAGACAATAATAAAAGAAACACCATTCCAATTTTTAATACAGATTTCATACGGCAAGTTATTTTTTGTATTTGTGTATTATGTATAACATAATAAAAGTAAGGATTTTAATATTTAATTTCCAAAAAAATATTAATTTTTCATAATACTTTGTTAATCAAGGATATACAATAAAGGATACATTTCTATTTTTTTGTACCTTCACAAGATTAAGTAATACATAATTATGAGTAGTACAGTTATAAATGACTTTTTAAGAACAATTGAAACTAGTAGCTTGGTAGACAGGGTCGAATCGAAATTGGTTGATCTTTTAAAACAACAAAAGCTTAAGGTAGGCGATACTATTCCCAAAGAAATGGATTTGGCAGTAACATTAGGCGTTAGCCGAACAGTAGTTAGGGAGGCGCTACTCAGATTAAGGGTGATGGGACTAATTGAGTCGAAAAAGAAAAAGGGTTCCGTTATTACTAGCCCAGATATTTTCGGCATTCTTGGCAAAAGCATGAATCCCTATATATTAGATACTGAAACATTAAAAAATGTTTTCGAAATTCGATTGATTCTTGAAATTGGGATGGCCGATTTTTTATTTCACCGTATTACAAAAGAAAATATTTTAGAATTAAGGAGCATTGTAGAAAACGAACCCCCTTCGGCTCAATACCATTTATTCAACATTGAACATGAAATAAATTTTCACGGTAAACTTTATGAAATAACTGGGAATGAAACATTAAAAAAGTTTCAAAAAATGTTATTGCCTGTTTTTGATTACGTTCAAAATAGTGGACTATTAAAAAAACAACCTTTATTAAAACAATTCATTTCGCATAATGAATTAATTGATATTTTAGAAAGCGGAACGCCAGAAGCCTTTAGATTAGGCATGAGAAACCACCTTGAAAATCACTTCGCAAGATTATTTGAATAAAACTAATGCAACACTTCTTGTAAAATGGGCAATGATTTTATTTCGTTAAACTTTTTATAATGAAAGCTTAGTGATAACTGAAATAGTTCTAGAATTTTTTTTCTTTGCGCGCCGTTCAATATAATTTCCTCTAGTTCATTGTAAAACTGTAAAGACATAAACGTTGATGCTGTTTGCGCTTCCTGTTTTTCTAAGAAATAGGGATGCATGGGATTACTTGCCACAAACTGTCCTTCCTTAATATCTAATACTGGTGTTTCGGCACTGTACTTTCCCTGTAATCCAAAACCTAAATTTTCACTTAAGTGAATTAAAAAGTAAATGGGCAAATTGCTCACTAATCCCGGGCCTCCTTTGTCTAATTGTTTAAAAGTGTCTTCAATTAAATAAAACAATTCGGGGTGTGGCTCGGGCTGTAGCGTTTGTTGTAATATTTCTACAATGTATATTGCTACTGCATTTCGGAGCACGTCGGAATATGTGTTTTGATAAATATAGGACCAATTCACGTCCTTCACCATTTGCATAGACTTCATGGGTGAATGGTAGGCTTCCATTTGTAAAATGGCAGCTGGCTGATAATACACTGCTTTATTGGAACCTTTTTTACTAGTAGTTCTGACCCCTTTTATGATGTATTGTTGCAACCCAAATAGCTCCGTATAAATACTAGCTATAAGACTAGTGTCTCCGTATTTTGTAACGCGTAAAACAATGCCCTTTGTGTTGTGTAACATATTTTTTTGCTATACGCTCTTGAACTGTTGTAAAAAGCGTAAGTCGTTTTGTGAATATAAACGTAAATCGTTTACTTGGTATTTTAATTGAGCGATACGTTCTACTCCCATTCCAAACGCAAAGCCAGTATACTTTTCAGGGTCAATACCAAAATTCTCTAAAACTTTTGGATGCACCATTCCGCTTCCCAAAATTTCTACCCAACCTGTGTGCTTACAAATATTACATCCTTTGCCTGCACATATTTGACAGCTAATATCCATTTCGGCACTTGGTTCGGTGAACGGAAAATAACTTGGTCGGAAACGTACTTTCACTTCCTTGCCAAACATTTCTTGTACGAAAAAATAAAGTGTTTGTTTTAAATCTGCGAAGCTTACATTTTCGTCAATATATAATCCTTCCACTTGATGAAAAAAGCAATGCGCTCTTGCCGAAATAGTTTCATTACGATATACACGCCCTGGACATATTACGCGTATTGGTGGTTTTTGTGTTTCCATTACCCTAGCTTGTACGCTACTTGTATGCGTACGTAATAACCATGCCGATTCAGTTTCCGTAGCTTCTTGCACATAAAAAGTATCCTGCATATCACGCGCTGGATGGTCGGCTGGTAAATTCATTGCGCCAAAATTATGCCAATCGTCTTCTACCTCAGGACCTTCTGCAACCGCAAATCCCAAACGCTTAAATATAGAAACCATTTGATTGCGTACTAAATTCAATGGGTGTCTTGTGCCCACTGGTACCGCATCCCCTGGTAATGTAAAATCAATATTTGAACTCGCTTCGGCCCCTTCGCCAAGCCCAGCTTGTATTTCGGCTAGTTTTTCCTCTGCTACTACCTTAAAAGCATTTAAAATTTGACCAAATTCCTTTTTCTGCTCATTGGGTACGTTCTTCATTTCCCCCATTATCTGCTTCACCAAACCCTTGGTTCCTAGGTATTTAATTCTATAGTTTTCCACTTCCTCATGGGTAGTGGCAACGGTCGCAGCTATTTCCGCTTTTACCGCTTCTATTTGTTGTAACATTTGGTCCATGCTACGAAGATAAAAAAAGGAGGCCAAATGAAGGGTAAAAAACCTTACATTTGTTATTCGTTGAAGAATTAATTACATGGAGTACAATACAGCAAGAAGTATAATGGGGATGAGAGAGTATGGCCGTCACGTTCA
>Ga0075464_10001588_pt1 | contig 10248 bp, 14 predicted proteins | sample DEB19_08_DNA_5_FD_75068 | JGI IMG/M metagenome (GOLD analysis project Ga0075464, IMG submission 75068) | Aqueous microbial communities from the Delaware River and Bay under freshwater to marine salinity gradient to study organic matter... | ecosystem: Environmental > Aquatic > Marine > Coastal ...
ATCAGCTTCCCTCAACTTCAGGCTCGGCCGGGTTGAGACGCGCAACGCGGTCGGGCAGCGGGTGGTACAGCGAGATGTGATCGCCAGAGCCATAGGCCGCAAGAGTCCAATGACTGTTCAACGCAAAGTACTGCTGGATGTAGTCCTCGGTCGAGCCAAAAATTTTTGGAAAACTGCGTTTGTGCGCTTTGACCTTGGTCGGCTTGAGCGGCTTGAGGCCGGCAAAGAGATCGCGCATTGACTGCGCGTGGGCCTCTGTTACAGTGGCGGTCCCCCGGGGGGCGGTCTTGAAAGTGATCATGTCTGCTCCTTGTGAGGCACAACTGTAACACGATCAAAAAGTTCTTGACAAGTCTTTTTTCGTTCGCTACAGTTCAGTCTCCATCAACCAACCGGTACAGTAAAGTGAAGATCATCCTAGACGAGAACGACATCAAAGCCATCTTGACCGACTTCATCAAAGAGAACTACGGTCCTTTGATGACGCTGGACGAGTTCAAGACCTACACCTACGCGCCGACCGCAACGTTCGTGCATGAAGGCCAAGATGTCAGCGCACAGTAAGATCGTCGGCGGCTCGACCGCCAGCCGGGTCATCAACTGCCCCGGTTCTGTCGCCCTGACGGCTAAGATGCCGCCCCAGGCCGAGAGCAAGGTTGCCGCCGAGGGTACGCTGTTGCACGATGTCATCGCGGCCATCATCGACGGCAAGACGCCCCAGCGCATTTCCGAGGAGCTGCACAACGACAAGATCATGCCAGCGCTGGCGCTGCTGGATGAGGTTGGCCCAATGGAACTGGCCGTCGAGGTGCGCGTCGACTTCGGCGACTTCATCCCCGGCGTCTTCGGGTCGGTCGATGTGCTGGGCAAGAACGGCAACCGCGCCATCATCCTCGACTGGAAGTTCGGTGATGGCGTGATCGTTGAGGCCGAGGAAAACATGCAGTTGATGTTCTACGCAGCGGCAGCGCGGCGCTCACAACCGTGGGCTTTTGAGGGCGTGACCGAGGTTGAGCTGGTCATCATCCAACCGCCAATGATCAAGCGTTGGGTCACCACCCGCGCCCGGATCAGTCGGTTTGAGGATCAGCTCTTCGACGCAGTGCAGCAGGCGGTCCAACCCGACGCGGCGCTGAAGTCTGGTGAGCATTGCCGCTGGTGTACTGCCAAGCCTGTCTGTCCTATCCTGACCGGCGCAGTCGACCGCGCCGTCAAGGTGCAGTTCGACGCGCTGGACAAGCAGCAGATCAGCATCTATCTGCAGCAGGCCGACCTGCTCGACGGGTGGATCACCGGCCTGCGCGAGTTGGCGCAGCGGGCACTGGACAACGGCCAGGTCATCCCCGGCTACAAACTGGTCGCCAAGCGCGGCACAAGAAAATGGCTGGATGAGGACAAGGCGCGTGTTGCCTTGATCGAGGCCGGCCTGAAAGACCCCGACGTCACCACATTGGTCTCGCCAGCAGTGGCCGAAAAGAAGCTCAAAAAGCTCCCAGACGGTTTGACTGTCAGCGTGTCGTCGGGCAACACAATGGCACCGGATACCGACCCCCGGCCTGCCATCTTGCAATTGGGTCAACTTCTGAAAAAGGTACTGTAATGTCCAATCTCGTAGCATTCAAAAGCGCTGGCCTGCCAGCAGTCGCATCCCTTGCTCAATCGTTGCGCGCTATCGCGCCGCGTGAGGCGCCTGGTGTGGCCATCCTCAAGATGGACCGCACTGGTCACTGGGTCTTTGGCAGCGATCAGGATGAGGCCGAGGCTGGCTCGACCTGGGCGGTCAACCCGTTCGCCTTTGTCCACGGTTGGATAGCTTGGGGCGATGGTGAAGTGTTGGGTGAAATGATGGCATCGGTGTCTGAGCCGTTGCCAGAGCATGGCCCGGTGCCTGCCGGTGCGAAGAAGGGCTGGGAGCAGCAGGTCGGCATGAGCTTGAAGTGCCTGACCGGTGAGGACAAGGGTCTGGAAGTCCGGTATAGCTCTACCAGCGTTGGCGGCAAGCGCGGCGTCCAGACCATCGCGGTGGCCATCGCTGCGCAGGTTGAGAAAGACCCGAGCAAACCGGTGCCGGTGATCGTGCTAAACAAGGAGTTCTACCAGCACAAATCGTACGGCAAGATTTACACGCCGTTGTTCGATGTGCAAAGCTGGATCGGCATGGAAGGCGAAGAGGAGCCTACAGAGCCGTCTACCGAGCCGACACGCCGGCGTCGGGCGTGATTTGGGTTGACTTCGAAAGCCGTAGCGCCTGCGACCTAAAAACCGCAGGCGTCTACAACTATGCGCAGAGCCTCTCCACAGAGGTTCTGTGCATGGCTTATGCGTACGATGACGGCGAGGTTCAGATGTGGACCGGTGGCCCTCTGCCCGACTTTACAGGCCACCAGATACGCGCCCACAACGCCGCTTTCGAGCGGCTCATTTTCTGGTACGTCCTCCAGCAGGACTACCCGTTAGAGCAGTTCTACTGCACGGCCGCGCAGGCCCGCGCCAACTGTGCGCCTGGCAGTCTGGAAGACGCTGGCCGCTTCGCTGGCGCGTCGATGCGCAAGGACCATCGCGGTGGCCACCTGGTGCGGCAGTGCTGCATACCACCCTACAACACCGCGCTGCTTCCTGAGCTGTTCGACTACTGCGCGCAGGATGTCCGCGCCATGCGCGCCATCAGTCAGGGCATGCGCGGCCTGTCCGACGATGAACTGCTGGACTACCATGTCAACGAGCGCATCAACGACCGGGGCGTGCTAGTCGATGTTAGGCTAGCACGTTCTGCGGTACGTTACGCCAGCGCCGAGTTGATTGAGATACAGGACACTGTCGCCAAGGTGACGCAGGGTGCCGTGCAGTCCGTCCGCTCGCCCCGCATGCGTCAGTGGGTGCAAGACCGCGTGTCGCCCGAGCAGTTGGCGCTGATGACGGTCGAGGACAAGATCAGCATCGACAAGACGGTCCGCGCCAACCTGCTGGCCTGCGACGATCTCGACCCGGATGTGCGCGAGGTTGTCCAGTCCGCTGACGATCTATGGGCGTCATCCGTTGCCAAGTTTGCGCGCATGGCGGCGCTGGCCGACGAGGAGGACCACCGCGTGCGCGGCGCGTTCGTTTTCAACGGCGGCGCTGCCACTGGCCGCTTGTCCTCGTACGGCCTGCAAGTCCACAACTTCACACGTAAGTGTGCCTCTTCGCCGCAGGATGTGCGCGACTCGATGGTAGCAGACGCGCCTATCGTGCCGGCCTTCGGCAAGCGCGTCACCGATGTGCTCAAGGGCATGCTCCGGCCTGCGCTGATACCCGCACCCGGCAAGCAGTTCGTTGTGGCCGACTGGTCGGGCATCGAGGCGCGGTGCAACCCGTGGTTGTCCGGTGGTGGCGAGGATGTGCTCGATGTGTTCCGCTCCGGCCAAGACATCTACGTTCTGACTGCTGCCGCCATCTTCAAGACGCCTGACGTCACGCCCGAGATGCGCCAGATCGGCAAGGTCGCCGTGCTGGCCTGCGGCTACGGCGGCGGCGTCGGCGCGTTTGCCGCTATGGGCAGGGCTTACGGCGTCCACCTGCCCGAGGCCGCTGCCAAGCGCACTGTGGACGCTTGGCGCCGCGCCAACCAGTGGGCCGTACGGTACTGGCAGGCGCTGGAGTCGGCCTACATGCGCGCCATGCGCAACCCCGGCCAAGAGTTCGCCGCTGGCCGCGTCTTTTACCTGTTTGACGGCACCCATCTGTGGTACGCGCTGCCGTCGGGCAGAGTACTATGCTACCCCTATGCGCGCTTTGAACCGGATGGTGTTTCGTATGCCAAATGCGCTTGGAAACCCGCGCAGGGCGCGACTGAGTGGCCCCGAGCGCGTCTCTGGAGCGGTCTGGCGGCTGAGAACATCTGTCAAGCCGTGGCCAACGATCTGCTGCGGCACTCGCTGCGCCAAGTCGAGGATGTTGTACTGACAGTGCATGATGAGTTGGTCATCGAGACCGCTTCGCCTGACGTAGCCGCGCTGCGCCAGGTGATGTGTACCCCGCCCGCTTGGGCGTCTGGCTTGCCACTAGCGGTCGACATCAAGGTAATGTCGCGCTATGGAAAATAAAGGGCGCCCTGCAAGGCGCCCTAAAAGGAGAGAGTGAGTGCTGAACTATATCGCATCGTTGGCAGTTGAGGGTGAGACTGCGCTGGTTGTTAAGCAGAAAGACAACACTTGGCCGGCATATCTACCGGAAAAATGGCGCGGCGAGGCGTCTTGGTACTGCAACACCGGCAGTTTTATCGTGTCTCGATTCGTCGACGGTCGAGTGTCGGCATCTGCGTCTAACTGCACTCATTGTCTGGCGATGATGCTGGACGATATTGGCACCAAGAGCAAACTGCCGCCGCTGCCGCCGACATGGATCATGGAAACGTCACCCGGCAACTATCAGTATGGGTATGCGTTCAACGAACAGCCCACGGTCGGCGAGTTCAGCGCCGCCATCAAGGCCATCGCTGCCGCCGGCTACACCGACCCCGGCGCCTGCAACCCGGTGCGGAATTTCAGGTTGCCAGGCTCGATCAACCAGAAGAACGGGTTTATCTCGCGACTCGTTGAGTTCACCCCCGGCCGCGAGTACAGCGTAGAGGCTATATGCGCCGCGCTGGGCGTCACGCCAGGCGTGGCCGATACCGCAACGATGCGCCCGGTCGGCCTCGCGGACGATGGCGATGACGATGTGCTGGCGTGGATCGCCGAGCGTGGTGACTTGCTCGAAAACGCCAACGGCGAGGGCTGGTGCGGCGTCGTTTGCCCGAATGCAGCCGAGCATACCGATGGCAACGCAATGGGCCGCTACAGGCCTGTTTCGCGGGCTTATACGTGCTTCCACGGTCACTGCGTCGATGAGTGGAACTCGGCCCGCTACCTTGCGTGGGTGGCCGAGCAGGGCGGTCCTGACCACCAGCACGGTTTGCGCGACGAACTGTTGGCGACGGTTATGGCCGGCGCGCTGGGCAAGATATCGCCGACGACTGCATTCCCCGATGAGACGGTCGAGATTATCCGCGAAGTCAACCGCAAGGAAATGGGCCGACTTGAGAAGGCCGAATGGTACGAGCGTTTCGCTTATATTATGTCGGACGATGCGTATTTCGACATGATGGAACGCCGCGAGATCATGCGCAAAGCGTTCAACGCGGTGTTCGCGCATATACCGTGCAAGACAGTCCACGGAACGGCCAAGGTAACCGCGTCGGTTTGCTACGACGAAAACCGACAAGCGAAGGGCGCCCGCACGCTGCAAGGCGTGACCTATGCTGCCGGCGAGTCGGTGCTGGCCACAATGGATGGCGCCGTTTTTGGCAACCGTTGGCGCGACGCCAGGCCAGCAACGGCCGAGGGCGATGCGTCGCGGTGGCTTGAGCATGTCGAACGGCTGATACCCGAGCAGTTTGAGCGCGAGCATGTGCTCGATGTGCTTGCGTATAAGCTTCAGCACGCCGACAAAAAGATCAACCACGCCGTGCTGCATGGCGGGTTGCCGGGGTCAGGCAAAGACACCCTATATGCGCCCTTCCTGTGGGCTATCGGTCGGTCGAATGTGTCGATCGTCAAGAACGAAGAGCTGTCCAGCTCGTGGGGGTACGCCCTCGAGGCCGAGGTGATGGTCATCAACGAACTGCGCCAGGCTGAGGCGAGGGACAGGCGAGCGATGGAAAACGTCCTAAAGCCGATCATCGCGGCGCCGCCCGAATATCTGCCGGTGAACCGCAAGGGATTGCACCCGTACAACGCGTTGAACCGCATATGGGTGCTTTGTTTTAGCAACGAGCGCGCAGCTATCTCGATCCCCAGCAACGACCGCCGCTGGTTTTGCGTATGGTCCGACGCGCCACGCATGACGGACGCGGAAGGCGCCGCCATGTGGAAGTGGTATGAGGCAGGTGGCAACGCGATCGTCGCCGGGTTTCTGGCGTCGCGTGACGTGTCGGCGTTTCTGCCAGGCGCGTCGCCGCCGATGACGGAAGCAAAGGCGATCATGGTCGAGCGCGGTCGGTCGGCGCACGAGGAATACCTGCAGTTGCTCATCGAGGCGCGTCAAGACGTGTTCGCGCCGGGAGTGCTGGCCGGGCCTTGGCACTCTATTTGCGACGCGCTGACGCAGCCAGGCCAGCACCGGATCCATCCCAGCGCGCTCATGCACGCGCTCAATGAGGCGGGCTGGCAGGACATGGGCCGCGTGCACTCGCGAGAGCATTCGACGAAACGACAGATATTCGTCGCCGCTGACATGTCCGTGAAATACAGCAAGTCGCAATTGCGCGACATGGTCGAGACGCCGGCGGCTGCGCCTGCGGTACTGCGCGCCGTTTGACGGTATGGTGCCGGTATGGTGCCGGTATGGTGCCGGTATGAAAAAACCCGCCAGCGGCGGGTTAGAGGTCTAGCAGGGCCGCTAGCAGCAAGGCTAGCAGGCCGACAAGCAACGCCGTTACCACTGCGCCGCCATCGCGTCAGCAATGCCCTGAAACGTGGCGCTGCGGATTTTCCACCGGTCGGCGCTGGGTGGCAGGTTGTACCATGTCGGCAGGCTCTTGCCTGACTTCGTGACATGCCGCGCCCCTTTGCCGACGACATTCGTCGGCGCCAGCAACGGCAGCCCCTTCAACCATAGGCAGGTGGTCTTGGTGGCCTCGTGCCCGAACATCCACGGCTGAATGATCTGGTCCGGCTTGCGTATTTTGGTGCTTATGATGCTAACCGGATTTTCCAGCGCGATGCGTGGTATCGGCGCCGCGAGCAGCATGCGGACGAAGTCGAGCGCAGCCGCCTGCCGACCGTCCGCTTGTTTGGCGGCAAAGTGCTTGGCGCCAGACACGGCTAAGTGCGTGCATGGCGGGTGAGCTACCATCAGGTCCCAATCGTCGCGCAGAATGTCGACAATGTCGCCCTGATAGTGCTGCCCAGGGCGATCGGACGGTAATAGGTCGCATGACGTAGCGTCATGCCCCTGCGCGATGAACGCATCGCGTACCGTCCCCGAGTACTCGCACGCGATCAGAACGCGCATGGTACGCGTGTCCAGTCGGGGCGTGTGCCCTCATAGTATTCGCCGTTGCCGTCGGTTTCGTCGTTCCAAACATGAGCATACGTGTAGGCCTCCGCCGTTCGGCCACTGATCCAATCATCGGTCGATAGCTGGAATTGATACCCTTCGTCGGGTTTATTGGTGGCATAGATATTCATACGATTCCTGATAGAGTTTGAATGATGTCGCGCCGGGTCGAGCGTGTCGGCAGCCATGCTTGCCGGGTCAACACATAGGCGCCGCTGACGAGGCGCCATTGTTGCCACCGGCTGCGACGCAGCCCGTTGACGGTTGCGCAGCCGCCAAAAATATATCGGGCTTGATCGTGATAAAACGAGCTTTTCATGGTAGCTCCGGCAGTGTTGTGAGGTTAGCAACGGGTATCCACCGGATGCCCGTCGGGTGATCCGGGAACGATTGCCCGCAATCGACGCGGGCAACCCGACCATCGATGTGCAGCACGGTCCCGCGCATGCCGACAGTAATCGGGTCATGCATGGTGCGCCGGATGACGGCGCCGGTAAACGCGACGCGCGCGCCGATAGTGATCATTGGTCAACCCCTATGATTTTGTGTGCGTACGCGATCGCGTCGACTTCGGTCGAATAGACGCGCGCGACGGGCAACCAATTGCCGCTATCGTCGTCGCGCATGCGGACACAATAGCGCGCTGACGCGTGCGAGACCTCGACGGTCATGCCGTCGTCGGTGTTCGTAATCGTCGCGACAATCGTGCGATGGTAGCTCATATCGTGCAGCACCCGCAGCATGGCGCATCCTCGCACCGGCCAGCGCGATTACGATAAAACGTGCGATCACCGAATTGAATCGTGTCCGACACGCCTTGCGGGTCATTGTGCTGTTGTTGCACAAGCACGGCTTTCCGCGCCGCAGTGAAAGTGATCACGTCACCGGGCTTGATTGCGCGGCCGGTGCGGGCGCACGTGCCGGGGAAACGGGCGATCACGGAAACACCGCCGCGCCGTGGGTCAGTACAGTACTGATGCGATATCGCGTGCCACAGCGCACGGCGACGCCGCGCAGCGTCGCGTAAGTGTCCGCGTCAATGCGGACAGCGCTGACGTTCAGGCCGTGATCAATCGCGATGATGCAGCCACCGGCCGCAAACAAGGCCGCGCGCGCTTTGCGACGCTGGACATAGTACGAGTGACCATATTTGCGCGCTTTGCCGCGCAAGTCGGAGCCTGACCAGCGCTGCCGGCCGGTGATGCAATCGCGGGCATACTGGCCGCGCAGCGATGCGGCCGCTGCCGCTAGGATTGTGTCGATCATGACAGCAACAACCGTTTGAGGGCCGCGACCGTCAGGCCGGTGAGAGCTGACAGCTCTTTGAGCGTCAGCATCGGGTGATTGTCGTACATGCGTTTGATGTCAGCGTTTGACATGATGAACCCTTTAAAGTGAAAAAAACAAGAAAACGGCGCCAGCGATGCCGAGCGCAAAAGCGAAAACGATATCTTTCATGTTGACCCCTAATCGGACCGGATCGTCCGGGCATGCACTAATGGCGCATGCCCTGAAAATCACACTGTGGCGATGCGCACAACCCGGCGTTTGTGGCCTAGAGCGTGATCGATGATCACGATATCCTTGGCGCGCTTGCTGGTGCCGCTGCACAACAGGCACGCGTTACATGTCGTCTTCTGGCCGGCTTCCTTGCTAGCCGGGCAGCGCGCTTCGGTGCTTGCTTTGCTTTCGTCAAGCGCGACTCTAAAGGTGCGCCACCCGAGCGCCTTCGCATCGCGATACTCGTCGTCATTGTCGACGCTGGCCATAAGCATGCCAGACCAATCGGATGCGTCGATGTTGCGCCATTGGTGGCTATAGCCCACCCAGTCGGCGCAGTACCGGATGATGCGATGCCACACAACCACCGGTGCAGCTGCGCCGTCGCCGTACGTGCCAATGCGCAAGTTTTTGCCTGCAAGGGCAAGCGCGATGGTCTCGAGCGGCGCCTTGACATAGCGACCGCGTTTGTATGCGTCGTACACGCTGCGCACGCTACGGCCGACGTTGACGTAGCATGGCGCTTCGGCTTTGAGGCCGTCGGCGATGGCTTGTGCTATCAATGATGGGCGATGCTTGCAGTCGCCGCAAACTGACGCATCGTCGCCTGACTTGAGCGCGTCCGTCGGCGCGATATCGGACCGGATGATGAACGACTGAACGAGCGCGCCCGTTTTGCTGTTGTCGCTGCTTTCGTCGATGCGGTTGATGATCACGACAATGGGTTGCCCGTCGATCACCGACGGGCCCTCATACGCGATGAAACCGATGAAATCTGTTGCCATTGTGTTTACTCTACTAGTGACGCGGCCGGTGGCCGCGTCAGGTTGATGATCAGGCGCGCTCGCTATCGTGCAGAATCGCACCGTTGACCCAGCTGTACTCTGCACCAGCGTGCGCAGCGTAGATCATGTCTTCGATCTCGCGCTGCGTGCGCGTCGTGCTGCAGCGATGGATGATGGCCAGCGTGCGCAGCAGCGACGCGCGGCCCTGTTGCGTCGCGCGATCTATGTGCTTTTGGTTTTGCTTGTTCATGTTGCTCTCCGGGTTGCGCCAGCGCGTGATTGCGTTGACGTGAGACAGATGCTACACGATTCATTGCAACCCTTGTAAGCGTAGGGGCATTCGCCCTGGTAGCGCGGTGGGCGATGGCGTGGGCGATGGCGTGGGCGTGTCGTGGGTGGGGCTGCGCCCCTATGGGTGGGTCATGTGGGTCATGCTTTGTCTAAACCTAGGAAACAATGGTTGTATATGCAACTATACGTATCGTATAGACGGTGTGGCGCGTGGGCGTGGCCCACATGACCCACCACGCCTGAAAACGCATGACCCACGCGAAGACCCCCACATGACCCACAACACAACCCACGCAAAAACCCGCGCCGGGGGGCTGCAGCTAGCTGGATTGATCTGAACCCGCGTGGGCGTGACCCACATGACCCACATATGCGCATGCAAGCACATGACCCACATGACCCACGGTGACCCACGGCCGGCTGGCCGCTGGCCTGGACAACCGCCGCCGGCCGCCGGCCGCCGCCGCCGCCGCCGCCGCCGCCGCGCGGCATGCAACCCGGTGGGCGTGACCCACGGCGACCCACGCCGGCATGTTGCAGTGCAGCATTCGAGAGGGGGGGGGTAGGGCCGGCGACCGGCCGGTCACGCTGGCGA
>Ga0075464_10001589_pt1 | contig 10240 bp, 7 predicted proteins | sample DEB19_08_DNA_5_FD_75068 | JGI IMG/M metagenome (GOLD analysis project Ga0075464, IMG submission 75068) | Aqueous microbial communities from the Delaware River and Bay under freshwater to marine salinity gradient to study organic matter... | ecosystem: Environmental > Aquatic > Marine > Coastal ...
CTGATGCTCGAATACACCTGGGGGAAGATCTGGAACTCCAAGGCCTACAACGCTTGTTCCAACATGCCGCGTGCAGGCCATTCCGGTATCTTGACGGAAGGTCAGGTGCGCGACATCGTCGGCCTGCTGCTAGACCCCAAGTCGCCGGTGAATCAATAACTTGCAAATTCTTTACGTTGAGCACTCAAAACCCGGATAAGTCCGGGTTTTTTGTCACCCTTATTTCACTGATTGCGAATTTATGAATTTAACCAAACGCGAGTTGCTTCAGGTCTTGGGTGCGGGTGCTGCCGCTGGTATGGGGCTGGGGACTTACGCGGAGGCTGACGCGGCCACGGCGTCCAACGCGCTTTATGATTTCCCGAAGTTCGGCCAAGTGTCATTTCTGCACATGACCGATTGTCACGCGCAGCTCAAACCGATTTACTTTCGCGAACCCAGCATCAACATCGGTTTGGGTGACATGAAAGGCCAGCTGCCGCATTTGGTGGGTGAGTACTTGTTGCAGGCCACCAAGATCAGGCCCGGGACGGTCGAGGCGCACGCGCTGACGTTTTTAAATTTCGAAAACGCCGCCAAGCGTTACGGCAAAGTAGGTGGTTTTGCGCACTTGGCAACGCTGGTCAAGCGCATGAAAGCCAGTCGCCCTGGCGCCTTGTTGCTGGACGGCGGCGACACTTGGCAGGGCTCAGGCACCAGCTTGTGGACGCAGGGCCAAGACATGGTCGAAGCCGCCAAGTTGCTGGGCGTCGACGTGATGACCGGCCACTGGGAGTTCACGTTGGGCATGGAGCGCGTCAAAGAAATCATTGACAAAGACTTTGCCGGCAAAGTCGACTTTGTGGCGCAAAACGTCAAGACCCAAGACTTTGGGGACCCAGTCTTCAAACCCTACGTGATCCGTGAGATCAACGGCGTGCCCTGCGCCATCATCGGCCAAGCTTTTCCGTACACGCCGATTGCCAATCCGCGCTACATGGTGGCCGACTGGGCTTTTGGCATCCAAGACGAGAACATGCAGCTGATGGTGAATGAAGCCCGGGCCAAGGGCGCGCAAGTCGTCGTCGTGCTGAGCCACAACGGCATGGACGTCGACCTGAAGATGGCGACGCGTGTCAGCGGTATTGACGCTATTTTGGGCGGTCACACGCACGACGGCATGCCGGTCGCCAGCATCGTGGCCAACAAAGGCGGCAAAACCATCGTCACCAACGCCGGCTCCAACAGCAAATTTTTGGGTGTGTTGGACTTGGAGATCAAAAACAAGAAGGTCGTCGACTTTCGCTACAAGTTGTTGCCGGTGTTTGCCAACATGCTGCCGCCCGACAAAGAGATGGACGCCTTGATCACCAAGGTCCGCGCGCCTTATGAAGTCAAGCTGGCTGAAAAGCTGGCCGTGACCGAGGGCACGCTGTACCGCCGCGGCAACTTCAACGGCACCGGCGACCAGTTGCTGGTCGATGCCTTGATGGACGTGCAGGGCGCTGAAATTGCGTTTTCTCCGGGCTTTCGCTGGGGCACCACGCTGTTGCCGGGACAAACCATCACCCGTGAATGGCTGATGGACATGACCGCGACCACCTATTCCTACGCCACCGTCACGGAAATGACGGGCGAAACCATCAAAACCGTGCTCGAAGACGTGGCTGATAACCTGTTTAATCCGGACCCGTATTACCAGCAGGGCGGCGATATGGTCCGGGTCGGTGGCCTGCAATACAGCTGCAAGCCAAACGCCAGCATGGGCCAGCGCATCGACAACATGCAGCTCAACGGCAAAGCCATCGAGGCCGGCAAAAAGTACAAAGTCGCCGGCTGGGCGCCAGTGGCCGAAGAGGCTCGCAGCCAAGGCAACAAGATGGTTTGGGACGTGGTGGAGACTTGGCTCAAAGCCAGCGGTGGCAAGATCGCGCCGCGCCGTTTGAACACGCCTCAAATCAGCGGCATTGAACCCAACCCGGGCTATATCGGTTGATGGTTTCATGCGTCACAACGCATGAAACAGCTATAGTCAAGCTTATTGCTACTGCGGCGCCAAGCCAGTTCTAGAAAGCTCAAGCTCATGGTCAAGCGTTCCATTCAAAAAAATCAAGCTGCTACGACCGAGCCCGATGAGGTGTTTGAGTTGGCCGCTGAAGTTTTTCGGGTGATGTCCGCCCCCATGCGGCTGAAGATCATCAGCAGTTTGTGCCAAGCTGAAAAGAATGTGACCGAGCTGCTAAGCGAGATTGACACCACGCAGCCCAACATGTCGCAACACTTGAGCACACTCTATCAAGCAGGTGTTTTAGGAAAGCGCCGTGAAGGTGTGCAAATTTTCTACCGCATCGTTGATGAACGCGTCGCCAATCTGTGCCGGACGGTTTGCACCCAAATTGCCATGGAAGCCGGCGGGATTGACGGCTAGTCATGGGTTCAAACGGCTTTTTAGATGATTACAAGTTAGGTTGTCATCCCCAAGTAATCGTTCAGTGGCACAATATTGTCTGTTTCTGAAGGCCCTTCCTGCCACAGTCGCATCCGCGAATCGGTCTAGCCGTGCTGCGGAAGGTTAATTAACAAGCTTTAACCAGCTAATGTTTCCCCAAGGGAAACGGAGGTCAGCGTTCTCATGAGTTCAAATCCCCAGACACCTGCAACAGCAGCTGCATCGGTCTACACCACCTATCAAGACAATACGTATCTCTTCGGCGGCAATGCGCCCTACGTCGAAGAGATGTACGAAAACTACTTGGCCAACCCCGGCAGCGTGCCTGACAGCTGGCGCGACTATTTCGATGCCCTGCAGCACGTTCCTGCCGCTGACGGCACGAACGCCAAAGATGTGCCTCACCAACCGGTTATCAATGCCTTTGCTGAACGCGCTAAAGCCGGCGGCACCAAAGTCGTCATGGCTAGCGCTGATGCTGAAATGGGCCGCAAGCGCACCTCCGTTCAGCAATTGATCGCGGCCTACCGCAATGTCGGTCAGCGTTGGGCTGATTTGGACCCCTTGAAGCGCACTGAGCGCCCGGCTATTCCTGAGCTCGACCCGGCTTTCTATGGTTTCAGCGACGCTGACCAAGAAATCGTCTTTGACACCAGCAACACGTTTTTTGGCAAGAACCGCATGTCGCTGCGTGAGTTGCTCAACGCCCTGCGCGAAACCTACTGCGGCACCTTGGGTGCTGAGTACATGTACGCCACCGACCAAGGCGAAAAACGCTGGTGGCAGCAAAAATTAGAAAGCATTCGCAGCAAGCCTAACTTCACGGCAGAAAAGAAAACACATATTCTTGATCGTTTGACAGCCGCCGAAGGCCTTGAGCGTTTCCTGCACACCAAGTACGTGGGGCAAAAGCGCTTCTCGCTCGAAGGTGGTGAGAGCTTCATTGCCTCGATGGACGAGCTGATTCAATCGGCTGGTGCCCAAGGCGTGCAAGAAATTGTCATCGGCATGGCCCACCGCGGCCGCTTGAATGTGCTGGTCAACACCATGCGCAAGTTGCCGGCTGACTTGTTCGCCGAGTTTGACCACACCGCCCCTGAAGACCTGCCGTCTGGTGACGTGAAATACCACCAAGGCTTCAGCTCTGACGTGAGCACAGCTGGCGGTCCGGTTCACTTGTCTTTGGCTTTCAATCCGTCGCACCTTGAAATCGTCAACCCTGTGGTTGAGGGTTCAGTCCGGGCGCGTATGGACCGCCGCGCCGACCCCTTGGGCAAGCAAGTGCTGCCGGTGCTGGTGCACGGCGATGCCGCCTTTGGCGGCCAAGGTGTCAATCAAGAGACCTTTGCCTTGGCCCAAACCCGTGGTTACTTCACGGGCGGCACGGTGCACATCATCATCAACAACCAGATCGGTTTCACCACCTCTGACCCGCGTGACATGCGTTCCAGCGTGTTCTGCACGGACATCGTCAAGATGGTCGAAGCACCGGTTCTGCACGTCAACGGCGATGACCCTGAGGCCGTCGTTCTAGCGACCCAGTTGGCCCTTGAGTACCGACTGACTTTCCGCAAAGACGTGGTCTTGGACATCGTGTGTTTCCGCAAGTTGGGCCACAACGAGCAAGACACGCCGGCACTGACGCAGCCGCTCATGTACAAAAAAATCACGGCGCAACCGGGTACCCGCAAGCTGTTCGCCGACAAACTGGCAACGCAGGGCTTGGGCGAAACCTTGGGTGACGACATGGTCAAGTCTTACCGTGCGGCGCTGGATGCTGGCAAGCACATCGGTGAGTCGGTGTTGAGCAACTTCAAGACCAAGTACACCGTCGACTGGGCGCCCTTCTTGGGTAAGAAATGGACTGACGCGGGTGATACCTCGATTCCGGCGTCCGAGTGGAAGCGGCTGGCTGAGCGCATCACGACGATTCCAGAATCTGTGTCACCGCATCAGTTGGTTAAAAAAGTCTATGACGACCGCGCCGCCATGGGTCGTGGCGACACGCCTGTGGACTGGGGTATGGGTGAGCACATGGCATTTGCGTCTTTGGTGGCCAGCGGCTATCCGGTGCGTTTGTCGGGCGAGGACAGCGGCCGCGGCACCTTCACACATCGTCACGCAGTGATTCATGATCAAAAGCGTGAAAAGTGGGACATTGGCAGCTACGTTGCTTTGCAAAACGTGGCAGAGAACCAAGCTCCTTTCGTGGTCATCGATTCGATCCTGTCCGAAGAAGCTGTGCTTGGTTTTGAGTACGGTTACGCGTCGAACGATCCCAACACCATGGTCATCTGGGAAGCTCAGTTTGGCGACTTCGCCAATGGCGCGCAAGTGGTCATTGACCAGTTCATTGCCTCCGGTGAAGTCAAGTGGGGCCGTGTCAATGGCTTGACCCTGATGCTGCCGCACGGCTACGAAGGCCAGGGCCCTGAGCACAGCTCGGCCCGTCTTGAGCGCTTCATGCAGTTGGCGGCAGACACCAACATGCAAATCGTCCAGCCGACCACGGCGAGCCAGATCTTCCACGTGTTGCGCCGCCAGATGGTGCGTGACCTGCGCAAGCCGCTGATCATCTTCACGCCGAAGTCTTTGCTGCGTAACAAGGACGCCACCTCGCCGGTGTCTGAGTTCACCAAAGGCTGCTTCCAAACCGTGATTCCAGAGAACAAGGTGCTGAAGGCCGACAAGGTCAAGCGCATCTTGGCTTGCTCCGGCAAGGTCTATTACGACTTGGTCAAAAAGCGCGAAGAGCTGGCCGCCAACGACGTCGCCATCTTGCGTGTCGAGCAGCTGTATCCGTTCCCGCACAAAGCTTTCGCGGCTGAACTCAAGAAGTACCCGAACGCCACGGAATTGGTCTGGACGCAAGACGAGCCGCAAAACCAGGGCGCTTGGTTCTTTGTGCAGCACTACATCCACGAGAACATGGTCACCGGTCAAAAGCTGGGTTACTCAGGCCGAGCTGCATCTGCTTCGCCTGCGGTGGGTTATTCACACCTGCACCAAGAGCAGCAGAAATCGCTGGTCGAAGGCGCTTTCGGTAAGCTCAAGGGCTTTGTCCTCAGCAAGTAATTCGACCCCGCATTCGCTCACTCGTACCTCATTCAGAATCAATTCCCGAAAGATAAAAAATGGCTATCGTTGAAGTCAAAGTTCCTCAGTTGTCCGAATCCGTGGCCGAAGCCACCATGCTGGTGTGGAAAAAGAAAGTCGGCGACGTTGTCGCCGCTGATGAAATCTTGATCGAAATCGAGACCGACAAAGTCGTCCTTGAAGTGCCGGCACCTTCCGCAGGCGTGCTGTCAGAAATTTTGATCGGCGACGGCGCTACGGTGCTGGCTGAGCAACTGATTGCCCGCATTGACACCGACGGCAAGGTCGCTGCTGCTGCACCGGCTGCATCTGCACCAGCTGCTGTCGCATCTCCTGCTATTGCAGCTGTAGCCGCAGCGCCGACATCCAACAGCATGGCCGGGGTGGCCATGCCAGCTGCAGCCAAGTTGATGGCTGATAACAGCTTGGCTGCTGGCTCCGTTGCTGGCACGGGCAAAGATGGCCGCGTCACCAAGGGTGACGTGCTGTCTGCCGTTGCAGGTGGTGTCAAGCCGGCTGCTGCCGTCATTCCTACAGGTGCGCCCAAGGCGTCACTGCCACAAGTGGCCACACCGGCTGCCAACTTGGGCGAGCGGCCAGAACAACGCGTGCCGATGAGCCGTCTGCGTGCTCGCGTGGCCGAGCGTTTGTTGCAGTCGCAATCGACCAACGCCATCCTCACGACCTTCAACGAAATCAACATGGCTCCGGTCATGGAGATGCGCAAGAAGTTCCAAGAAAAATTCGAAAAAGAACACGGCATCAAGCTCGGTTTCATGAGCTTCTTCGTCAAAGCGGCAGTGCACGCTTTGAAGAAGTACCCCGTCTTGAACGCATCGGTCGATGGCAATGACATCGTTTACCACGGCTACTTTGACATCGGTATCGCGGTCGGTTCGCCGCGTGGTTTGGTGGTGCCCATTTTGCGCAATGCTGACCAGATGAGCTTTGCGGACATCGAGAAGAAAATTGCCGAGTACGGTGCCAAGGCACGTGACGGCAAGCTCGGCATCGAAGAGATGACCGGCGGCACCTTCTCCATCAGCAATGGCGGTACCTTCGGCTCCATGTTGTCGACACCGATCATCAACCCACCGCAGTCGGCTATCTTGGGTGTGCATGCGACCAAAGACCGCGCCGTGGTGGAAAACGGCCAGATCGTGGTTCGCCCGATGAACTACTTCGCCATGTCTTACGACCACCGCATCATCGACGGCCGCGAAGCCGTGCTGGGCCTGGTCGCGATGAAAGAGGCGATGGAAGATCCAGCACGTTTGCTGTTTGACATCTAAAAAAATTGTGGAACAGACCAAGAAATGCGAAGCATTCTTGCTCTGTCCCCAACTGACTAAGGAAAATAATGTCCAAAAATTTTGACGTGATCGTTATTGGTGGCGGTCCTGGCGGTTATATAGCCGCGATTCGCGCCGCACAGCTGGGCTTCAACGTGGCCTGTATCGACGAGTGGAAAAATGCTCAGGGCGGCCCGGCTTTAGGCGGCACTTGCACCAACGTGGGTTGCATTCCTTCCAAGGCTCTGCTGCAGTCGTCTGAGCACTTTGAGCAAGCCGGTCATCATTTTGCTGACCACGGCATCAACGTTTCAGGCTTGAGCCTTGACGTCGCCAAAATGGTGGGTCGCAAAGACACCGTTGTGAAGCAAAACAACGACGGCGTTGTCTATTTGTTCAAAAAGAACAAGGTGACTTTTTTCCGTGGCCGCGGCTCTTTCGTTGCCGCTAAAGATGGCTTGTACGAGATCAAGGTCGCGGGCAAGGCAGAGGAAGCCATCTCCGGTAAACACATCATCATCGCCACCGGTTCCAATGCACGGGTCTTGCCGGGCACACCGTTTGACGAAGTCAACATCCTGTCCAACGACGGCGCATTGCGCATGACGTCAGTGCCGAAAAAACTCGGCCTGATTGGTTCTGGCGTGATCGGCCTAGAGATGGGCTCTGTCTGGCGCCGTCTGGGTGCTGAAGTGACTGTTCTCGAAGGCTTGCCGACTTTCCTCGGCGCAGTCGACCAGCAAATTGCCAAGGAAGCCCACAAGGCCTTCGTCAAGCAAGGCTTGAAGATCGAACTTGGCGTTAAGGTCGGTGATATCAAGTCGGGTAAAAAAGGTGTCTCAGTCGCCTACACCAACGCCAAGGGCGAAGCGCTGTCACTCGACGTTGACAAACTCATCATCTCGATTGGCCGCGTGGCCAACACCATCGGTCTTGCTGCTGATGCCGTCGGCTTGGCGCTCGACGAGCGCGGTGCGATCGTCGTCGATGCTGACTGCAAAACCAACCTGCCGAACGTCTGGGCAGTGGGTGACGTGGTGCGCGGCCCGATGCTGGCACACAAGGCAGAAGAAGAGGGTGTTGCTGTGGCTGAGCGCATCGCTGGTCAGCACGGCCATGTGAATTTCAACACCATTCCTTGGGTTATTTCCACCACCCCCGAGATCGCAGGGGTCGGTCAAACGGAAGAGCAGCTCAAGGCTGAAGGCCGCGCTTACAAAGCCGGTACTTTCCCGTTCATGGCCAATGGCCGTGCGCGCGCTTTGGGTGACACCACCGGCATGGTCAAAATGCTGGCGGATGCCGTCACCGACGAAATCCTCGGCGTGCACATCGTCGGCCCGATGGCCAGCGAACTGATCGCCGAGTGTGTGGTGGCGATGGAGTTTCGCGCCAGCAGCGAAGACATTGCCCGCATCTGCCATGCGCATCCGTCGCTCAGCGAAGCCACCAAAGAAGCGGCTTTGGCGGTGGACAAACGCACGCTCAATTTCTGAGCTTGACACGCCAACCAAAGCTGATGCCGGTCCGTGCGGCCTACGAGGCGGAGCTGCAGGCGCGCGGCTACGTCAGCGACCCGGCGCAGCTGCGCGCAGTCGCTGCGCTTGAGCGCTGCGCAACGGAGTGGGCTGGTTTTAAAGAAAAGCGTTCCAACGCTTTTAAGAAGCTGATCAACCGGCCGGCCATTCCGCGCGGTGTTTACATGCACGGCGGTGTCGGCCGGGGTAAGAGCTTTCTGATGGATTGCTTTTACAACGCAGTGCCACTCAAGCGCAAAACACGGCTGCATTTTCATGAGTTCATGCGTGAGGTGCACCGTGAGCTGCGCGACTTGCAAGGCACGGTGAATCCGCTCGACGAGTTGGGCCGCCGGATTTCTCTGCGCTACCGCCTGATCTGTTTTGATGAGTTTCATGTGGCCGACATCACGGACGCGATGATCTTGCACCGGCTGCTGGATGCCTTGTTTGACAACGGTGTGGGGTTTGTCACGACCTCCAACTTTGCGCCCGATGGTCTCTATCCGAATGGCCTGCACCGCGACCGAATCTTGCCAGCGATTGAGTTGTTGAAGGAAAACTTAGAGGTGCTGAGTGTTGACAACGGCACCGACTACAGGCGCCGCACACTAGAGCAACTCAGGCTGTATCTGACGCCGCTGGGTGCTGCTGTGGATGCGGAGATGACCGAGACCTTCAACCGTTTGGCTGAAGCCCACGACGAAGACCCGATTTTGCAAATTGAAGCGCGGCAAATTCACGCTAAGCGCAAAGCCGGTGGTCTGGTTTGGTTTGACTTTAAAACGCTCTGTGGTGGTCCGCGGTCACAAAACGATTACTTAGAGCTCGCCAGTCAGTTCCACACCGTGATGCTGAGCAATGTGCCGCACATGCCGGTTAACAAGGCGTCTGAAGCGCGTCGATTCACTTGGTTGGTGGATGTCTTGTATGACCGCCGTGTCAAGCTGATCATGTCGGCTGAAGTGGCGCCGGAAGAGCTCTACACCGAAGGCCCACTGGCGCACGAATTCCCTCGCACCATTTCTCGCTTGAATGAAATGCAGTCGGCAGAATTTCTGGCGCTTGAGCGCCGGGATGTCGACACGACGCTGACATGACATCTATTCATTGGCTGGTGCTTTGGTTCGGTCTGGTTGGCAGTGCCTGGGCTCAGCCCGAGATGGATGTTGGGCAACTTGAGCGTAATGCCGAGCGAACCCTGATCACGGCCGAAAGGCAGAAAATTGAAGCGGCCTTCAAAGCCGATGAGGCGATTTGTTTTCGCAAGTTCTTCGCGAATGCGTGTCGGGATAATTTGCTGCCGGCCTACCGCACCGCCTTGGCTGATCTTCGGCGGCAGGAAATACTGATGAATGAGGTCGAGCGCAAAAACAGCGCAGCCGATCAACTGCTGAAGAACGAGGAAAGGCTCTCGCTGCAGCGTGAAAAGCAAGCCGAGCAAGCCATCAAAGTCCAGCAAGAAGCTGACAATTTGACTGAGCGTGCCAAGCAACAAAAGATCAATCAGGGTAATGCCGCAGAGCAAGCGGCTGGCAACATTGCCGACAGGGATGCCAAGCTGGACAGTCGCCAAAGTCAGGCTGCCGAGCTGGAAGCCAAACGCGCGCAAGCTGCCGCCAATGTTGAAACCATGCGTAAGCGGCAAGAACAAGCTACGCAGCGCCGGGCAGAGCGCGAACAGCGTTTGCGCGAAGACGGCGCGCCGATCGGAAAATCCCTGCCGTCTTACCCCTGAACTTCAGGCATTCACCTTGTTCACGAACCTGCATTCTGCCGAGCGGCGACTCATCGACATGACCATCGAGCACGCAGACTTGGATGCGCTGATTGATCTGATGGCGCACGCCTTGCCCGTCGATCAGCTCATGTTCAAACGCTTGAAAAAACGCCGGCTGGTGTTGCGC
>Ga0075464_10001590_pt1 | contig 10238 bp, 9 predicted proteins | sample DEB19_08_DNA_5_FD_75068 | JGI IMG/M metagenome (GOLD analysis project Ga0075464, IMG submission 75068) | Aqueous microbial communities from the Delaware River and Bay under freshwater to marine salinity gradient to study organic matter... | ecosystem: Environmental > Aquatic > Marine > Coastal ...
GGCACGTCTTTGCCGTAGCCGCCGATCACGACTGCCAGTTCAACTTCGAAATCCATCTTGGCGACTGAGGCGGGGCGGGTCACAGGTGTGCCGGGCGCAGCGATAGACGACGAAACCTTGAAAATGATGCGTGGATTCTCGAACGGGGCAACGCCGGTTTCCTTCGCGTGGTCGGCGTAATTGCGACCAACCCCGATGATTTTTCCAGGCCGGGGCACGGGCGCATACAACTGCAGGCTGTCGAGTTTTTCAAACTGAGTGTCAGGCTTGAGCAATGCGGCGCGGACATGTTCGGTCAGTGCGGCGATGGCTTCATTGCCCGACTGCAACCAGCGCATCACGCCGCCCGCCGGGGCATCTATGCCCGCTGCGGCATTGCGGCTCACGGCCTCAGTTGATGTTGCCAGTTCAGCCGCCCACGCGCTGATGTCCAGCACGCCCTGGTCGACGACGACACCGGTCAGCACCGGGCTGTTGCCTTGGCGGTAGCTAATGATTTTCATGCGGTCGCATTTTCAAAATAGCGATTGGCCATGACCTGGCAGCGCTTGATGTAACGGTGCTCGTCTGGCCGGTAGTCCGGTACCGCGTTGTGCAGGGTGCCCATGTTGTCCCACATCAGCACATCGCCGACGCTCCAGCGGTGACGGTACTGGTATTTGGCCTGCAACTGGTGCTTGAACAAAAATTCAAGAATTTCGTTGCTTTCAGCTTCAGGCAATTCGTTGATGCGCATCGAATAACCCGGGTTGGCGTAGAGCACTTTTTTGCCGGTGATCGGGTGTGTCATGAAGATCGGATGCGACACCGGCGGCTTGGCCGCGCGCTGGGCGTCCGTCAGCGGCGGGCGCTGGCCTTTTTCAAGCCGCATTTTTTCCCAAAATTTTTCGAAGTTGTGCGTGATGGTCATGCCGGCCAATTGCGTCTTGAGTGACTCTGGCAGGTCGTCATAAGCCGCATGCATGTTGCAGAACTCAGTGTTGCCCAGCGGCTCGCCATCACGGTGCGGAATCTCAATGCCGTACAACACATTGGTGAAGGCAATCATCTTGCTGTAAGACATGTCGGTGTGCCAATCTTGTCCGGCATCGCTCAGGCCCAGCGGTTTCCCGTTCTCGACTTTGTTGGAGAGGATCATCACTTCAGGCAAGCCGGCCTCTTGGTACATGTTGGCGACGTTGACTTCTAGCTTGCCAAAGCGCTCTGAAAATTGTTTCAGCTGAATGCTGGTGAGCTTTTGTTGGGGGTAGCTCAAGACGCCGTATTGGCCAAGGGCTTGTTCCAGTTGCACAAACTGAGCGTCGGTCAGTGGGACCGATAAGTCGAGTCCCTCGACGCGTGCGCCCAACGTTTTTCCGCTTTCAATGATGTTCATGTGAGTTTTCCAATCAAGGGTGTGGATGGGTAAAGAATTACCAGGCGGCGAGCAAGATGGCTTCAAGCTCGCTGGCGTTGCTGACGTTGCGAGGGTTGTAGGCCAGCCCGCGTTCGTGCATTGTTTTTTGGGCGATGCCCGCGAGCTGGTCGCGCGCTATGCCGAGGTCGCGCAAGCGGCTCGGAACACCGATGGCGTGTTGAAGTTCGTGCAGCCAGTTGACCAATTGGTCGGCGGCTTCTGCAGGCTGTCCGGGCAAGCCGAGCCGGGCCGCGGCAGGCGCCAGTTCGCGCCCAGCAGCACCCGCATTGAAGCGCAGTGCATGCGGCAACACCACCGAGTTGACATCGCCATGGGCCACACCAAAGGTGGCGCCCATCACATGGCACAGCGCATGATGCACACAGCTGCGCGCACTTGCCAACACCATGCCGGACAGGTGCGCAGCGAGCAGCAAGTTGGCTCGCGCGTTAACGTCTTGCGGCATGGCGGCGACCTGTCGCAACGCGTGGTTGAATTTGACGATGCCATCCAGCGCGAGGATGGACGTGATGGGTGAGCCCGCCTTGGAGTACAGACCTTCAATGCAGTGGGCCAATCCATTCATACCGGTTGAGAGCATGACCGAAGCCGGTGTCGCAAGGTTGGCCACAGGGTCCAGAAAAATAACGCGGCTGGCCAGTTGTGCGTCCCAAAAAAGTAACTTCGTCCCTTCAGGTGTGCGGATGCCCATGGACGGCGTGGCTTCGGCTCCAGATGCGGTCATGGCGATCGACAGAATGGGCAGCTTGGGTTGGACCAAGTCAGGCATCAGCACGGTGGACGGCGGCACGAAGCGGGAAGCATGCTGGGCCAATGGTGCGCCTTCAGCCAGCACCAACGCAACCGCCTTGGCGGTGTCTGAGACGCTGCCGCCACCGACGGCCACCAAGGCATCTGCGCCGTGTTCGCGTGCCAACTGGGCGACACGCTCAACAGTCGTCAGCGAGGAGTGCGCCTCAATGTCTTGCACGGCCAAAAAAGGCAGATCGCCCAAGGCGCTTCGGACTTCCGCCCAGACCGGGCCCGCTGCTGTGCGCTGGCCCGATAGCAGCAGTGGCCGTTTGCAGCCAAGGCGTGCCAGTTCGCGGCCAAGTTCAGCCACCGCGCCCGGCTTGGCAATCACCCGGGTGCGCAGCGCTTGGTGCACAAAAGGGGTGGTGCATGCAGTACTCATGGTGGGCTCGCTGCAACGGGTGCACTGTCAGCTGCAAACTCAAACTCGGGCACCAAGTCGAGGTCTGCCACACGCCAGCGGCCGTCTGAAAATTCCAACTTGGCGTGTACCACCGACAGTCTGAAAGGCCGACTGATGGTGACTGAGCCAGTTTGATGGCTGCCGTTGTCAAAGCGGTAGGCCGTCATGTAAGCCGTGAGCGTGGCCGACGCTGGCTCAGAGGCCGCTAGAAATGCATTGCTGATGACGTGCCGAATGCGCTGCGTGGTGGGTCGCTTGGCCAAGGCTTGCAAGATCTGCGCATGCCCCGTTAGTAATTCGCCCTGACGCTTCCATGTTCCTTGTGGCATGAACAGCCCAACCAACTGGGGGTAATTCGCTTCATCCAAAAAGTAGAACAGTTGGTGAATCAGTTGGGTACTGGCGCTCAGTGTTGATGCTTGTGAAATGCTCAAGGGGTGTCGCAGTCGGCTTTGTAGGATAAACCGGCCCAAAAAAAAGAAAACAGGCCAGAGATGCCGTGATGTTATAGACAAGCCAAGCGTCACCATAGCCCCAAATTGGAATAGTATTGTTCTCGAATTCGAAACAGTAGCAGGCGCAATGCGCAGGAAATGAGGACACATGGACCGACTCAGGGCAATCGAAATCTTTGCTGAAGTGGCTCGCGGGCGTAGTTTTACCGCAGCGGCGGTGCGACTCGGCATGGCCAAAGGCAATGTCACCAAGCATGTGAAATGGCTGGAGGAAAGCTTGGGTGCGCAATTACTGACGCGCACCACCAAGAGCGTCAGCCTGACTGAGGCTGGCCTTTTTTTACTGGAAGATGGGCAAGAACTGTTGCACCGCTTTGAAGAAGTTGAAACCCGGGTTCGCGGCGCCGTGAGTGCACCCAAAGGATTGATTCGCATCGGCACGCCGCCATCGTTTGGCGCTGCGCACCTGGTGCCGCTGATCACGGCGTTTTCAGACTTGAACCCTGAGATCAAGTTCGCCATGCACCTTGACGACGGCCGGGTCGATATCGCTGGCGAGAGTCTGGATTTGTCGCTGCGCATTGCCCCCACTTTGAAGGACACCAGTTTGGTGGCCCAGAAGTTGGGCAGCGTCCCGCAGTTGCTGGTGGCATCAGAGGCCTATCTGGTCGCCCGAGGGATGCCTAAGACGGTTGAAGATTTGCTGCAGCATGACTGTTTGGTCAACGCCTTGAAGTCGCCCACCAGTTACTGGCGTTTCACCGGGCCAGAAGGCAAAACATCGATCCGCGTGACGGGTTCCATGCGCGCCAACTTTGGCGAGCCTTTGCGTCATGCGGCCTTGCTCGGGCTTGGCATCTCGATGCATCCGAATTACATGGTGACGAAGGACATCCAAGAAAAGCGGCTGAGCATCGTTTTGCCGACTTTTCGTCCTACCGGGCTTGACATCTATGCGGTGTATCCCAGTCGGCGAAACATGCCAGGTCGGGTGCGGCTGTTCCTAGAATTTCTCAGGGAGCGTTTTCACAACACAGCTGAATGGCAAACTGATGTCGATTGCCCAAAGAAAAACGTGGCGTCAGCTGACCATGCGTCCTGACGAAGGCACTGCCAGCTTGCTTGCGATGGGGCAGTTAAGAGTTTTCCATATTGTGTTTGCCGTGGTTTGAAATTATATTTGGCGACTTTTCTTGGTGGGACATGTGTTTGCGATTGAGAGAGACATCTCCACACTTGATATGAAAACCCGCCCCCTGTTAACTTTAAGAAAAACCAATGACCATTCGTTCCGTGACCGCGATTCCCGTGAGTGTGCCTTTCGAAATTGGCGCACCCAAGCCCATGTTGGCTGGCAAGCCGCGACAAATGGACATGCTGCTAATTCGTGTCGAGACCGATCAAGGCACTGTCGGCTGGGGTGAGGGTTTCGGCTTTGCCGTCTGGCCATCTACCAAAGCAGCCATCGAGAGTTTGATCGAGCCTTTGGTCGTCGGCCGAGATGAGGCTGACATCAGTGGCTTGTTGGCTGAATTGGGTCGCAAGCTACATCTGTTGGGGCGCACCGGGCCGGTGGTTTATGCGCTCTCCGGATTTGAAATCGCTTTGTGGGATCTTGCTGGCAAAGCCGCCGGCAAATCGGTTGTCGATTTGTTGGGGGGCGCGCAGCGTGACGTTGTCCCAAGCTACGCCAGCTTGATGCGCTACACCGACCCGGAGGCCGTGGCCAGAAATGCGGCAGCGGCTGTGGCGCAAGGTTTCAAAGCCATTAAATTACACGAAATCACCTTAGAGCCGATTCGGCGCGCCCGTGAGGCCATTGGCCCTGATGTCCAGTTGATGGTCGATGTCAATTGCGCTTGGAGCGTTGAAGAGTCTCTCGCCATGTGCCGGGAAATTCGAGCGCTCGACATTCTTTGGTTGGAAGAGCCGGTCTGGCCACCCGAAGACCATGGCGGTTTGTCGCGGATTCGCCGCGAGGGACGCATCCCGACGGCCGCGGGAGAGAACGCCTTGGGCTACATGGATTTCAAAGGCATGTTCGCTGCCTGTGCGGTCGATTACGCACAACCGAGCGTGACCAAAATTGGCGGTATTTCAGAGTTCCTGCGCGTGGCAGCTTTGGCCCGTGAAGCCGGGGTGACGCTGGCGCCGCACTCGCCTTACATCGGCCCGGGTCTGGTGGCGACAGCGCATCTGTTGGCGTCCATAAAGGAAGACATTTTGTTGGAGTATTGCTACTGTGAAACTGACGAAAACCCGTTGGGTGCGTCCGTCAAAGTTGCTCAAGCGATGTTCCCCGTTTCGAACGGCCCCGGTCTGGGTTGCGACCCTGACTTGAAACTGCTTGCAAAACACACGATTAAATAAAGAGAAAGAGATTCCAATGTCGATTCCCCAAAATATTCTGCAGCAAGTTTTTAAATTTGCATCGTCTCTCGCCCTGAGCGCAGGGCTGATGGCGAGTTCAACGGTTTTTGCGCAAGTGGGCGTGATTCAAATGGTGATCGCGTTCCCGCCCGGTGGACCTTCTGACCAGTTGGCGAGAATTTTGAGTGAGCAACTGGGCAAGGAGTTGAATCAAAAAGTGCTGGTGCAAAATCGCCCGGGTGGCAACGGTGCTCTCGCCGCTCAGTTCGTCTCGAACGCACCACCGGATGGCAAAACAATCTGGCTGACCACTGCCGGTGCGGTGTCCATCAACCCGGTTCTCTACCCTGAACTGGCCTACGACATGAAGAACTTTGCACCGGTTTCGCTGGTTGTTAACAACCGTGAAATTCTGGTTGTTAATCCAAAGAATGTCGCTGCGGATGGCACCCAGTTTGTTCAAAATTCGATGAAGCCCAATACGCGCACAAGCATTGCGTCGTCAGGTATTGGCAGCATGCCCCACATGGCGATGGCTTTGCTGGCGGAGTCGACCAAGGTGCCCTTCACGCACATTCCGCACAAAGGCGCCGCGCCCGCCATCACCGATTTGATGGGGGGCCATGTGGATGGATTTTTTGGTGACGTACCGGGTGTGCTGCCATTTATTCAGTCCGGAAAATTAAAAGCCATCGGTATCGCCGCACCTCAACGGCATCCCCTTTTTCCAGAGGTAAAAACCTTTGACGAAATGGGCATCAAAGGGATGGACTTGAACAACTGGAGCGCTGTCTATGTCTCCAAACAAGTGCCTGCCGCGGTCGTCAATGACCTGAATCGCGCGATTCGCCGGGCACTTGAGAACCCTGCAGTCAAGGCAAGGCTCAGCGCAACCGGCACAGATCCGCAGGCGTCCAGCCCCGAGGAGTTGGCTGCTTTGGTGCAGAGCGACCTGACGAAGTGGACGCGGATTATCAAAGCCTTTGACATCAAACCCGAATAATGACCATCCGCTCTGTGCAGGCGATCCCCGTCAGCTTGCCGTTTGAAATGGGTGGCCCCAAGCCCTTGTTCGCGGGGATTCCCCGGCAAATGGACATGTTGTTGGTGCGCGTTGAAACCGATGCCGGATTGGTCGGCTGGGGCGAGGCATTTGGTTTGGCGGTTTGGCCGGCCACGCGCGCGGCCATGCAGCAACTGATCGCTCCCTTGGCGCTGGGCTGGGATGAAGCTGATATTGCGGGCCTCTCAGACAGCATTCAGCGCAAGCTGCATCTGTTGGGGCGTACTGGTCCGGTGATGTTTGCGCTGTCCGGTTTGGACATTGCGCTGTGGGATCTGGTCGGTAAGGCCGCAGGAAAATCTTTGTCGGAAATGCTCGGTGGCGCGCGGCACACGAGTCTTCCTGTCTATGCCAGCTTGATGCGTTATGGGGACTCTGCGCTGGTTGCTCGCAATGCGGCTGAAGCCTGTGCGCGGGGTTTTCGGGCTATTAAGTTGCACGAGGTCCTCACGCAACATGTGGTGGCAGCCCGCGCGGCGATAGGACCGGACGTGGATCTGATGCTGGACACCAATTGTCCTTGGACGGTTCAACAATCATTGAGCATGGCCGATGAGCTTCGGCCCAGCGAGTTGTTGTGGTTGGAGGAACCGCTCTGGCCACCGGAAGATTTTGCCGGCTTGGCCCAGATCAGACGTGAGTCTGGCATTTCCATTGCCGCTGGCGAAAACACCATGACGGCCCATCATTTTGGTCAAATGTTTGACGTCGGTGCGGTGGATTACGCCCAACCCAGTGTCACCAAAATCGGTGGCGTCACCGAGTTCATGAAAGTGGTTGCCATGGCTGGGACGCATGGCATTCCCGTCATGCCGCATTCTCCGTACTTTGGCCCGGGCCTGTTGGCGACGCTGCACATGACTGCCACTTTTGCACCGGAGACCATGATCGAATATTCCTACGCTGACTTGGGTGCGAGTCCGTTAGGGGCTGCCATTGAGGTGCACAACGGGCGTATCAACGTCCCGACCGGACCGGGACTGGGCTGCGACCCTGATCCCGATGTCGTTGCTAAATACAGACTGGACGTCGCCCCATGACTGCAAACGGGTTCTCGCCGTTGACGATTGAGTATCAGCCCGTCGCCATTGGCCGCATTCAGTCGTTCGTTTACCGTGCGCCGGTCGACAAGCCGGTGGTTTCAACGTTGGCCAAAATCACCGAACGGGTGTCGTTGCTGGTGCGCATTGAAGATCAGGACGGGGCCTTTGGTTGGGGCGAAATTTACAGCACCTTGCCGTCTTACGGTGCCGAGCACCGCGCCATGGTGTTGCATCGAACCATCGGGCCTTTGTTGCTGGGCCAGCAGGTGAGGAACCCAGCCAAGTTCTGGGAGATGGCCACGCAGAAAACGCATGCGATGACGGTCCAGACCGGCGAGCCCGGTCCCATGGCTGCCGTGTTGGGTGGGCTGGATTGTGCTTTGTGGGATTTGTTTGCTCGCAAAGCGGCGCAACCACTGTGTTCGTTTTTAGGCGCTGAGCCGCGCCCTGTGCCGGCGTATGCCAGCGGTCTCAACCCTGCGGATGGGCCTGAGGTGGTGGCGGTTTCTCGCGCCAAAGGTTTCCGTGCTTTCAAGCAAAAAATTGGCTTTGGCGATGCCTCCGATCTCTCTATTCTTCAGCGTATTCGAGACGGCATGGCTGACCACGAGCGCCTGATGGTCGATGTGAACCAAGGGTGGACCTTGGCGCAAGCCCTTCGCATGGCACCTTTGCTAACGCCTTTTCAGCTGGATTGGGTCGAAGAGCCGCTGATGGCCGATCGGTCTGCCGGAGAGTGGCTTCAATGTGCGGCGGCTTTTTCTTCTCACTTGGCCGGTGGTGAAAATTTGCGGGGAGCCGACTTTGCCGAGCAATCGCAGTGGCTGGATGTGATTCAACCGGATGTTGGCAAATGGGGCGGCATCACGGGGGGCTGGACGGTGGGGCGCAATGCCTTGGCCGCTGGAAAGCGCTATTGCCCGCACTGGTTGGGTGGTGGTGTTGGCATGATGTTCTCTGCGCATTTGCTGGCTGCCGTCGGCGGCCCAGGGAGTTTGGAAGTGGATGTCAATGAGAACCCGCTGCGTGACGTTTTGAGTCAGCCTTATCCGACGCTGTTGGATGGGGCGATGGTCTTGTCAGACAAATCGGGCATTGGTGTCGAGCCGAACATGGACATGGCCTCGAGGTGGCTGGCGAGCCATCAGGAAACCTTCAGCGCTTGAAGTGGCTGCATCCGCGGTTTTAGCGATTCACTTTTGTAATTTTCTTTCGTAATTCAAATAACTATTTTCAGGAGATAGCGTATGCCGACTTTTTCACGGGCGATCTTTGCAGTGCTGATGACGTTGGCATTGATGCCAGCCGCCAACGCCCAGGACTTTCCGACCAAACCAGTTCGCCTGTTGGTCGGATTTCCGCCTGGAGGCTTGGCTGACATCATGGCCCGCGTGATCTCGGAAAAATTGGGCGTGCTTTGGAACCAACGGGTTATCGTCGAAAACCGACCCGGCGCTTCCGGCACGATCGCGGCTGACGTTGTGGCCAAGGCCGCGCCTGATGGCCACACCCTGCTGGTGATTTTGACCAACCATGTGGTGGTGGCGGCGGTTCAGCCGAAGCTGCCGTTCGATCCATTGGCTGACTTCACGACGGTTTCCCTGCTTGGCAGTTCACCCTTGCTGCTGATGGCCAACCCCAAGCTACCCGTCAACAATTTGTCGGAGTTGATTACGCTGGCGAAATCAAAGCCCGGCGTGGTCAGCTATTCAACGCCTGGTGATGGCTCCGTGCACCATTTGTCGCAAGAGCTTTTGAATTCAGCCGTTGGTATCAAAATGCTGCATGTCCCTTATTCGGGCGGTGCGCAAGCTATGCTGGACGCGATTGCCGGCGTGGTCGACCTCAATATCGGCAGCCCTGCGCAGTCTTTGCCACAAGTTGAGGCTGGAAAACTCAAAGCCTTGACTTTCTCTGGTCAAAAGCGTTCCGCCTTGCTGCCGAACGTTCCGACTGTCGCCGAGTCGGGCGTCCCCGGTTTCGACGCGGCGTTATGGGCCGGTGTGCTCGCCCCAGGCAAGATGCCCAAGGCTTTGGTGTCTCGAATCCAGGCAGATTTGAAGCAGGTCATGAACTTGCCAGATGTGCGCGAACGCATGCTCAAACTCGGTGTTGATGTTGTCGCCAGTCAACCGGAAGAGTTCGACCGCTTTATGCGTTCCGAGTTGGTCAAGTGGGGTGGCGTGGCCAAGCAGGCGGGCGTGAAAGCCAACTGATCGGGCTTCACTCAGTTCAAGCGCGACCATCGCTAACAGTTCAGAAAACGGTCCAGCAAACAGTTCCTCATCAGCCGCCAAACTTTGATGAAAGTTTGAGATGCGTCAACTTCTGAAGGACGCGGGTCACTAAGATTTTCAGTGGCTTTGCACTCATTTTTCTTCAGGAGATTGGCATGAAATACGTTCACAAGTTTTTACTTTTATCGGCGTTGGCTGCATCGCTGTCCGGTTGTGCAACCCAGCAAGGTCAGCAGGAGCAGGGCGGCATGATCATCGGTGGCTTGTTGGGCGGCGTGCTCGGCTCTCAGATGGGGCAGGGCAGCGGACGCACGGCGGCGACCATTGTGGGCACCATGATTGGTGCGACCGTGGGCGGCAACGTGGGCCGGTCAATGGACCAAACGGATCGGCTGAAAACGGCCCATGCGCTGGAAAACGTCCGCACCTCTGTTCCAACAAGCTGGGTCAATCCCGAC
>Ga0075464_10001592_pt1 | contig 10235 bp, 15 predicted proteins | sample DEB19_08_DNA_5_FD_75068 | JGI IMG/M metagenome (GOLD analysis project Ga0075464, IMG submission 75068) | Aqueous microbial communities from the Delaware River and Bay under freshwater to marine salinity gradient to study organic matter... | ecosystem: Environmental > Aquatic > Marine > Coastal ...
AACGATAGCTCTTATTTTGTCTAACCAAACACTTTTTAATTCAACAGGGTCTAAGGTTGACTGACCAACAGCCATTTTAACAATACCATCTAAAAGCTTATCAACATCCCCTTGTCCTGATAGTCTAACAATGGAGGCAGCCTTAGATGCTAAAGTATCGTACTCTTCTGTTAATGCTCTTTCTTTTTTTGTAATAGTTTTTTCTTTGGAATCAACAAATCTAAGTCTTTGGTCAATCCCTCTATTAAACTCTTCTTGTTCTTTAAAAGCCTTAATAGCATCACCAACTTTAAACTCAACTTCTTTTCCAGCAATAGTATCTTTGATGAGAGCAGATTCATCGATGTCAATTTCAGAATCATTTAGCTTGGCTTTTCTAAGAGTTGATTTTACCTCTTCTTTTACTTCTCCTTCCTTAGTCTCTCCAGTAGTAGCTTCCTCTTTGGATTCTACTACTGGAGATTCTTCTGGAATATCGTCGTACATATCTAACAAATCATCAGCAGTTACTTTTTGTCCTTGCGTTGGATTGTTATTAGATTGTTGTGGTTGAATAACAGGCGTAGTTATCTCTAAGTTTGCATCTATATCTGACATATTTCCTTACATTAAATTATGGTTCTAATGTTGGTTGCTGCGGCTGTTCGCTTTGTATTACTGGAGCTGCATTAAAACCACCACCCATACTTGGAGACATTCCATTAACACCACCACCAGCTTGCATAGGCGGAGCTGCGAAAGGATTAACTGGTTGTCTAAAGTATGCAGGGAAAGTTTCTAGCATCATTAGTTTTTGTTGAAATACTACATTTGGCATTACTAATTGAACACCAGTTGCAGGATCAGTAATACCGTAAGCTTTAACGTATGCAAGGTATTCTGTAATCTCCACATGTTTTTGAAATATTTGTTTTCTATCAGGAGGCGTTAATTCCTTAAAGTCTCTGCTTTGAGCTTCTTGATAGTGAGTCTTTAAGTGAGTAATTAAATCCTCATCAGGTGTTGGGTCTGCTACTGGATTGCCTGATAAGAAGTCCTCATTTTCTGACTGAGCACATCTATAAGCTCTAGTTTCTACATCTTCAAATTCTTTATTATCTGCTAATCCTGAAAGCTCTAAGAATTGACCTTTTGTAAATGGCGAATCTGCATTAACTCTAACATTTGCAATCTCAGCAACTTCATCAATTCTGGCACTCGGTGATTGCGACAATGCTGGGGTAGCTTCCGCTCTTACCACAAACGGTGATTGTAATGATTTTGACTTAAAGGAAAGCAATTTATATTTATTATCTTTTCCAAGAATATGAATTAATCTTCCGTCACTGTCGTCATAGTAATCTCCAGCAACGCCAACTTGTCCTTTTGCCAATCCAGTTATAGCCTCTGACATCTTAACGCCAAAGTAAGCATTTTTCTTATCTTCTTGATCTTCTAAAACTCTTAATGCCTTAGCAGCTCTAACGCCACTTGGTGCTTGACCATGAGACAATGAGAATACTCCTGACATTCTATCAAATGCTTTAACTAAGACATCTAATGCTTGAAATAGTTCTTGATGCACAATGGAAGAACTTAACATGTGAGGCTGAAAACTAGCACTTGGATCTACTGCTACTAAAGTTGATTCAGCAGATAGTTGTGTCATTTGAACAGTTCCACCCTCGTAAACAATCTTAGGATGAGCACATAATACCAGTGATTTATAGATTAAAGATGCGTAAGCATTAATCTGGTGTTGAATTGGGAATAGTTGTTGAATAATACTTGAACATCTTGGATGATCTGGATGCTCCATATCTCCTAAATACTCATAAGGAAGCTTACCATCAGAATACGGTAAAATTGTATTCTCTAAAACACAATCTCTTGTAAACTTAACAAATCTTCCATCTTCTAAAAATTCATGGTGTTTATGATATAAAGTATAAACTACAACTTGACTTTGAAGCTTGCCAATATCTACTCTGTAGTTAGAAAATATCTGAACAGTATCATCAGATTTTATATCGTTGGCTTTATCTGGATATTTAGCTTTTAAATAATCAATATCTTTTAAATCCCAACGAATACACCAATCAATATTATCTCGATTAGTTGTTGGCATTTCAAAGACTTGATAAGGTGGAATAACCTCTAAATCAACATCTCCAATACGAATACACCTTTGAAGATTCATTGGCTCACCATCGGTATTATTGATTGCATTTCCATCAATATCTAAAATTGGAACAGTTCTGCCTTGCTCTTTTGCTGCTAAATAATCTGGATGTACAACTCCCTTATTAGGATTCCAAGTTCTAAAAAGAAAAGATTCTCCACAAACTAAAGCTTGCCTAATCCATCTAGCTTTAAGTTTCTCAAAGTTATTAACATACCAAATATAATCTGATACTTGTTGTGCAATCTTAGCATCATCTCTATCTGATTGTTCTTGATTAGCTGGATAAAAAGCTACCGCATCTTTGTTTCTTGTATATCTTGATACTTTTGATTCAATAAAATCATAGGTGTAGTTAAGAACTATTCTTGGACTTCTTCTTGAAGCCATTGACATTGGGCCACCGTTATCTGTAAACCTATTGTTATTTGTTGATTGAGAAGCCCATTGAACACCCTTGTAAATCCAAAGATTATCTAATTGAGTACTAAAATGCCAACGATAATAATCTTCACAAAATTCTAAAGTTTTAACACACCAGTCTAAAACCTTATTCTCGTCCTCAATATCTGACAATGCCCAAAATGGAGTAAGTTGTTTTTGGCTATGCTCATAGCTGTCAAATGGTGATGCTTGTAATGCTCCGATATATGTCATATTCCTGCGTTAAAATATTTTCTTGTTTTTTCAATCTTCTCTCTTTCCTCGTCCGTCATAACAGCATAGAGAAAATCATTTATACCTTCACCGCCTAATTCTTCACTAATCTTTTTACTAGCAACAGATTCCTTCACTTCCGCTTGATACCCTCTTGGTTTTTTCGCTATTGCCGTTTGCAAGGTAGCAACACAAACCTGTGAAGATGAAGCCATATTAAAAGCTCTGCTAGCTATCTCTTTAGATACTTTTGCCTCGATTGTAAGTTTCGTCAAGAGTCCAGACATTTTATCCCGCTTACGGTGATTAGAGGCTAGTACCTCATGGTGAATATTTAATATCTTACTGTGTAGCTCGACTAATTGCCAAAGTTGTCTAATCTCGATTTTTAAATAAATCACAAGACATGTTAATAAAATGCCTCCCAGTGAGAAACATGCAGTTGTAATATCCATTACCAATCCTCCCATGAAACGTGAGTATCAATATCGGAAAGCTCGACTGCTTCCATAGCCTTGCTTGCCCAATTAGCCTCAACGGAAACTAATGTTTGAGCTGGCTTATTTGTATCTTGATACTCTATTGTTAAACTTTTATTTTTGTAGTCATTTCCCTTTTCTGATGACCTTACATCTAGTGCGTCTACTAAATACCTTTGAACGTCCATTAAATCGTCGTTATTTTTAGGTAGGTATCCTTCTTCGTCGGTGACATAGTTCTCTGTTTCCCAGATAAACTTCACACACTCGCTTGCTACAAAATAGGAATTTTCGGTATTTTGTAATTGCTTGATTTTTGATATTCCGTCCTCTACTTTATCTTTTCTTTTTTTAGTAGGTCTCCAATTAGGGCTTTCATGCTTAAAGTTGTTAGAAACCTCATTAGCAAACCATACAGCTGATTCATCATAAACTCTAATCCATTTGCCATTGTATAAAGCTTTTTCTTTTTCTCTGATTCGTTTCCACATGGTATGAGAATCAGTTAATCGTCTGTCGTTCTCCCATATCTCATCTAAAATAAATAACTGATTGGTGTTTGGATTATAGGCTGCAAACAAAACAGCAAATACTCCTGTGGTAGCTGGATCTGCAACCGTTATCCACTTTAATTTATCAATGTCTCCCTCAATTAATCCTTTAAGAAAGATTCTTGGCTTAACATGAGTTTCTAAGCTAAAAGTTGGGAACACCGAATCTCTACCAACAAAACAATCTTTACCTAGATATTCTCTGTTCCAAATTGAAATATCCCCTGACTTAATTAATCTAAGCCTCATTTTTTCTAATTCATTCTTATCGATAATTGGATTTAGTTCAGTAGGAAATTCAAAGTAAGCAACAGAAGTATCTCTAGCTTCTAAGTCTCCTAATACCTGTGATTTAAACTCATAATAAAAACAATCTTTAATCTTAGGAGGAGTTCCAGTTAGAATTAATGCCGAATTTTTACCTAACAAATTAGGAGCCATGACTTCTTTGTGAAATTCTGAAACATGCCCTTGCGACTCATCGTAAAACACTAGATTAGGTTTTGTTCCCCTTAGTGAGTCAATATTCTTAGCCCCATGCAAAGTAATAGTTGAGCCAGTGTCAAAAGTAAGGGTCATGTTGGTTTCTGATATGTTGGTGATGTATTCTGGTGGAGCAAAAGTTTGAAGTCTTTTAGGTTGCCAATAAATATCTTCTGCTTGTTCTTTTTGAGGAAGGATTATGTAGATCTCGAAATTAGATCTTGTCATTGCAGCTCTGCAAGCTATATACAAATCACAAGCTGACTTTCCACAGTTTCTACCCCATTGAGACATTATAATCTTCTTACCTTCAACGAAATAGGCACGAGCCATTTGTATTTGCCCAGCATGAAGAGTAATGTTTAAAACATCTCTCATTCTAGTATGAAGTGCATTTAGTCTTACTGCTTCAACTACATTATTCTGATTTTGACTCATCCGTAACTTGCTCTACTGTAGATAATAAAGGATCTAGTGCCTTATATTCAGTGAGTATTTGTGTAGCTTGGTCTGATGTAATATTGGCGTGGGCGTGCAATACTCCAATATTTTGTGTTGATTGACCTTTTTCTAGTCTTATTAACTCGTTCATGTCCTTAACCATGCCAGTCAATTGTTTAGCTTCTGATACTGACATGTCTAAATGACGATTGCTGGAAATAAACTCTCTTGACCAGCTTTTAATGGCTTCAAGAGTATTCCCAACAATGTCACAAAGCAAGGGAACTTTATCTTCTATAACCTTTTGCTTAACCTCATTCTTTAATCTCTCAGCAACAATATTTGCTCCAGCTTCCTTTAAGACCATCTCAACCTTATCAGGATTAAGCTTTAGCTCTTGTGCCGTTAGATGTCTAGCAATCTTATCCGACTGGTTTACTGACTTTTCCAGATATGTTTCCACTATCTGCGGTTTGTTTCCCTTGAGCAGATACTTGTTCGGTAGGTCTTGTGTATCGTTCATTTGCAAATTCAATTAATTTTATAAGTTTAGATTGAGATTTAGTAGAGTTTCTTGGATTACCAATTGACTCTAATCTGTTATTAACAAACTCAATCTTTCTTTTTTCTAATTCAGCCTTAGCCCATTTGAAAAAATACTCTGGCTCAAACGGAGTTTTAAAATCCTCTACCCATTGCTTTTCTACTCCCTGCAATCTTTCCGTTAGTTCCTTCTTTAACTCTTCTTCTTCTTTTGTCATATTTAACCTATCTTTAATATTTTTGTAACAATTTTAATTGCTCTATGACCAGCAGCACCAGCCATTAAAGCTTGAATTAAAAACTTAATAAAATTCTCTCTGGTTGGATTCGCCAACACTTCCTGTATTGCTGATACAAGTCCAGGATAGTCTGTTAATCCAGGAATCTCTTGCAAGAGGTATCCTAACAACATCTTCCCATTTTCAGCTAATTCAACGAATAGTTTTTTAATAAAGTTAAACATAAATTATTCCTTTTAATTTATTCCAATTTTCACTGGATTAATAGAATGACCAAAGAACCATTCTATACACTCTTTGCCGAAAATTACAGCCAACAGTGTAGCAAACATTAAGAATACCAAAGAGATTGGTAAAGATTTCTTCTGCAACTCAACTAACTGTGATAAATTAGATGACTGCAAATTCAATGCTTCACGCACAGAGGCGTTACTCTCTCTGACTATTTCAATCAAATTTTTCTCTGTTTCAAAATCGTGACTCATATATCTCTAACAAAAACTCATTAACATCCCTAGTTCTTGTTATAAATTGAGAGAACCCTTTTGTCGAGTCTAAAACAGAAAATTTTTCAAAGTCTACTCTTTGCCCTAAAAGGATACATCCATTAGTATCTTTCATCGTATTGCCAACATGAAACAAAATTCCTGAACGATTAGGAACTTTTAACACTTCAAACGTAGTGTCAATTAACAACTTTCCAGTGGTCTTTCTATTGTAAGTTCTTCTGCAAATATATTTACCACTAGGGATACAGGACACTAACTTCTCATTGCCTTTATCTGGTAGTTCCAGTGAAAAACAAAAAGGGACTTCCTCTATTGAAACTATCCCAAGTTGAGGAAAAGCGTTCTTAGTAAATCTTTCTATTGTTATTTTCATTATATGCCATTAATAGCTTTTATTACACTTGTTAAACTTAGATCGTCTACAGTCTGGTCAAAAATTTGTCTTTCTTTGATTTTTGTTTTTTCAACCTCTTCTGTTTTATAAGTCTCATCAAACAAGTCTTTCACTTCGTCACGACTATATCCACCATCAACTTTAATTTTTCCCTTTAAAGTTTTTGAGGTTATAAAATTTACAACCTCCTTCTCAGTAAAAGTTGTTATTTCAGTTATTTCAACTTTATATTTTTTACTAATTATATTTTCCATTTTATTTCCTAAAACAAGCGTTAATCTGATTAATTGAATACGTCGAATAAGTTGGCGTATGTTTACCATTAAAAAAAGCATCTCCCATTCCAGCATACGGCGTCATTAAACTTTTATTATTCTGGTAGTCATGCGTTGCTCCAAAGTCATGTCCTAACTCATGTAGTAAGATAGCCAAGTTTGGAGAATCTGGATCAGTCAAATGCTTCCACGTTTGAAATGTAATAAAAGTTATTGGTTGGTAAGTCTTGTTTTTAATACAAGTTTTATTAGTAGCCCCTGAAGCTGACGCCAATTTTGTTGGAATTAAGAATATAACAATATCTTGCTTAGAAGGTCTTTTATCTATGTATCTTTCAAAAATCGTTAAAAGCCTATCTGATTCTGTATAGATTGGATTTTCTAATTTCCAGTTTAACTTATAGTTCCAGTCTCTTTTCATTTTAACTTCTTGATACCTACCTAGCTTTAAATCTATAAAACCAAGTTCGGATTTAACTCTAGTTTTAGTTTTTCTAAAAACCCTTAGTGCAGTTTGTCGATCTTCTGAATATTTGTTTACGGCATTAATAAAATGAAGAGTAACTGTTTCAGCTTGTGCCGTTAAGCTAAATATTATTAGTATTATTGTTAATAGTATTTTCATATTATTTAATCCTGTAATATCCGTTTCTTCTAATGATGTTGACAATCCACTTAGTTCTGCCATCGGTGATGATAATCCATTCTTTGCCATTATTTTTTTGTAGTAGCTGTAGGGCCGTTTCCCCACTACCTGAACCCAAATAATGCCTAAACCATCCTTTTTCGTTATAGCCGTCAAAAGATCCGCAGAATTTTAGAAAACCTATTTGCTTTCCTGTTTCTATAGAAATCGCTTTAATTTTGTCCGCCTTAGATTTACTGATAAACATCGGCTTAGATCCTCTAGGATCTTTTGTCTTATAATCCTCTGCAAAAGTTTTCCATAGCTCCTTACCCTTACATGGATTCGCCCCTGTAATTTTTGGGGGCTTAGTTCCTATTCCATTTCTTCTTAAATACAATCTTGTTCTAAATTGGTCATCAGTGGGAAAAGTAGTTCTATTTCTAGGTGGAACAAAGACTTTTAACCCTGTATAGTTGCCGTTATCCTCATGCGTCCAGTCTAATGCGTATTCTGGATCGTTTGAGTAATAGCCATCTTCAAAAAGGTTAGCATCAAAGAAATTCATACCATCATTGCTTCTTGATTCTCCACGATTACCATTACCATGAACTTCATTAATTACATCAGGCAATGGAGAGTAGCTAGGAGTCATCGGAGAATCCACCGCCTCAAAACCTGCTCTACGTATATAATAAGTAAGAAAGGTAGCCCCTTCTACATCTAAGTTATGCTCTAGTAATCCTGATACTTTAATTCTATCTTGTGATATTTTTAGAGATTCTACTCTTTTAATTTGCTTATCGACTAAGCGATATAATTTGCTGTTGTAGTCTTTTGCATCTCTGTTGATTTCTGCTAGTCCTTTTTGACCACCTGAATAAACTCTCAACATTTCTGTTGGATAAAGTTTATTATTTCTAATCGCCGTATTGTTAAGTAGGTCAACCAACAACTTATCGAACTTTCCAGAGTCTAAAACTGTTCTTAGGGTATCTAATCTATCAGCAAAAGTTGTATCTATTAGTGTTCCGATTGTCGATCCTACATCGGAATACTTGATTAGTTTTTTAACTGGGTAGTTTTTGTGTAGTAGTCCGATAGCGTCTTGTCCTGTGTTTGTCATAAATCTCCTTTAAATAAAATTAATATCTACGTGCTGATAAAGCCACTCAATAATTTCGCATATTTTCCACGCACCTAAAATTGGAAATACAATCAAAACTAAAAGCCAAAAAAATTTATCAAAAAAAGTTTCTTTTCCAAAATACATAATTATTTCTCCTTGTAAACTTTAACTATTAATGCGATGCCTATACAGGACATCATGATTAACATTCCCCATTCCTCCATATTCGTTCATCTCCTTAAGTTTATAAAGCTCTGAGAAACACTCTTTTAAATAGTCATCAATGCATCCATATTTTCCTTCTGAATCTGTAATATGCTGACGACTTGAATTTAATAGTGTTTATTTGTCAACAGTAGTTACGTCACATGTCCTAGTATCTGCTGTTGGTGATTTCTTAATTTTTATTCTGCTCATATTTTCCTTTTAAATAATCAATTATAACTTGCGTAACTCGCTCATAAGTATTCGCAACTAAACAAAGATTCCCTAACTTCATCAATCCATTTAACCAATGTCTTTGAGTCTCTGATACTTTCCCCTGCTTGCTTTTTAGTTCTATATATAAAGCCCCATATCCACCTCTTGGCACTGGTAAACATAAATCAGGAACACCGCTTTTTAATCCTTCTTCCTGAAACTCCTTAGCACTTTTAGCACTCTTATAACTTCCGTTCGGTATCGCAAATAAAAACTCTAGTTCTGGATATTGCCTTTCGTGCAATTTTGCCCAGTGGATTATCGAGCATTGTAAGTCATGCTCTGGTCTGTTTCTCATTTATCGCTTTTAATGCTTCATCGTAAGATTCATAGCACTTTATAAACATCCAATCTTTACAACATGTTGAATAGATCTCCCAACTCTTGCCCTTTCTAATCACATAATAATAGCTTTTATATCCTGTCATTTAGTATCTCCCTAAAAACAAACTCTTATTCCCATCTTAATAAATTCAATTTGATTCATAATATCCTTTTACTTATTAAATTTTGCTAATTCTTCAGCACTATAAATCTCTTCGTCAAACTCTTCGCCATTATTTCTTTCTGCTATAACACGTTCATAAGTCTTGTGGAACTCCTCAACCCTGTGAACAGTATCAATAGCATCTTGCTTCATAGTGGCAGCATTTAATCCCATTCTACCAGCATTGCTAGTAAGACCAGACAAAGCAGCATTGACAGCGTTGTATCTTGCATTTCCTTTTAATGTTTCTTTCAATCCTTCTCCAGTGACAAACTCTGCTATCTGTTTAAAGCTATTAGACACTTCTGCTAGGGCTTTAACTTGAGCAATAGCTATAGCCTTAGAGTCCTCATCTTTAAGAACTATCTGTGGTGAAAAGAATTTTTTAATTATTGCTGGTAACATTGTGATTTAATATTAAAGTGTCAAGGTGAAGTTTTAAGGCTTTCCAATCTTTCTCGATAACAGTAATTCCTGATACCATACAATGATAAGAGGATACCTTATAGTCATTATCTAATAGTGCTGTTTTTTCTAGTGCGATAAAATTACCTGTATCGGTAAAAACATATACCGCACCACTTAGCATTTCTGGATCGTTTGTTTTTAATTCAGTTCTAATTATCATATTTTAAAATTTAATTGGAGCTATTACTCCCGCTCCTAATCCCAGTAATTTAAGAAAGTCTCTTCTTAGCATGTTTAATTATCTTCCTCGTCAACTAAGTTAAAAGAAGTGCAATCATCTGTTAATCTGGTAATTAAATCTAATGCAACCTGCT
>Ga0075464_10001594_pt1 | contig 10233 bp, 5 predicted proteins | sample DEB19_08_DNA_5_FD_75068 | JGI IMG/M metagenome (GOLD analysis project Ga0075464, IMG submission 75068) | Aqueous microbial communities from the Delaware River and Bay under freshwater to marine salinity gradient to study organic matter... | ecosystem: Environmental > Aquatic > Marine > Coastal ...
CGCGATCGGCTCCACCTTGCAGCATCGCATCAAAAATGGTTTGTAAATGGGCCCAGTCTTTGTAAGACTCGCCATCAGGTAAAACGATCAGACGAACTTGTTTTTTTAGCTGTTCAAGGGTTTTTTTGAGCGCGTCTGCATATAGTGGCGCTACGGTTGAATTGGTGACAATAAAAACTACCTCACCCCTTAGGTGGGGACGAAAGAGAGCAGCTTGGTGGATTAAATCGCTGCCAATGTAAATAGGATAACTGCGCTTACCCAGTTCGACTGTGAGTGTATTCATGGGGCTAATTCTAGTTGCATCAACAAAGTATGAACTAATTGATTAACGCTAGGTCTGCCAGTTTCAATAATATGTGTGGCAATACTCCGATAAAGCGGGTCACGTTCGGCATACAGCGTTGTCAAAATTTGGCGTGGGTCACCTTTTTGCAAGAGGGGTCGCCCTTCACCACCTCTAGTGCGATGCCAAAGTTCATTCGGGTTAGCGTGCAAATAAATGACGACCCCGTGTGAGCTTAAGGCCTGCCGATTTTCAACGGCAAGAATCGAGCCCCCGCCGGTAGCCAAAATAATGTCCTGTTCTTGGGTAAGTTCAGCAATCATTTGGGCTTCACGTTTACGAAATCCAGACTCCCCTTCCATTTCGAAAATAAGGGGAATTTTGACGCCGCAGCGCTCCTCAATCGCCTGGTCGCTATCAATAAAACGGCGTCCCAGTTTGCGGGCTAATAATTTCCCCACGGTAGACTTGCCAGCCCCCATGAGGCCGATTAAGAAAATATTGCTCGAATTGTTGGGTAAGGTGTTCACACCCCGATTTTATTAGGGTTTGCTCAAGACCGTAGGGGTGAGGAAAACCAGCAACTCTTTTTTATCCTGAAGTTTGGCGCTATGCCTAAATAAATGGCCCAGAATGGGGATATCTCCAAGGAGCGGGACTTTGACGATGTCTTCACGCTCAATAGTTTGATAAATTCCGCCAATAATGACTGTACCGCCATTTTCTACGGTTACTTCCGAGCTCAGCGTTTTTGTGTCAATGGCATAGCCTTGTTCAGTTTTCATGCCAATAGTGTCTTTAGTAATGCCCACCAACATCGAAATCATCCCGTCGGGATGAATTTTAGGGGTCACTTCTAGACGCAGGTTTGCTTTACGAAATTGCAACTTACTGCCGCTTTGAGATGAAACTTGATAAGGTAATTCAGTGCCCTGCTCAATGGTTGCTTTGACTTGATCTGAGGTCATGATGCGGGGGTTCGAAATGACCTTACCTTGGCCTTGAGCCTCTAAGGCAGAAAGCTCAGCTTGCAAAAGACCGCTAGCATTTTTTGTTAAGAGAGTAGCGGCAGCACTAACAGGGCTAAAGCCGTTTAAGCCGGCACCCGCCAAATCAAACCCCGAGTTAATTTTAGGCTGCAAATGTGAGCTTGCTCCTTCACCTAGAAAACTCAGCTTAGCACCAAGATCACGAGCAAAGCGGTCATCGGCCTCAACGATTCTGGCCTCAATTAATATTTGTTGCGGGCTCTGAGGATGGTCTCCGCCAAATGGTAAGGCTGCATCTTCGCGACGGTGTTTTTGAAAGGCATTAATTTCGGCGTAGGGACCAATCCAGAAAATATCGCCATGTCTTAACATGCTCAAACCCTTGCTAGCTAAGATGGATTGCACAGCACTACTCCAGGGAATTTGCTGAAGATCAACTGAAATCGTCCCCTGGATCGATTCACTAATTAAAAAATTCGTTTGCCCAAGACGCGCTAATTCTTTGAGCAATGTACTCACTTCAATATTGGCAAAATAGAGGCTAATGGTTTTTGCTTGAGCAGCTTGCGCAACTTGATGTGCGCCATTTAGCGCTCTATTTACAGATGGATCTGCGTAAGCCTGCACAAGGTGTAGCGCCCATACTAAAAATAGTAATCCAACAAAACGTGCGTAGCAGCTAAAATAATGACGGTTGAGAATCATGGGTGTCGTCTTAATTGAAGCGTGATGACCTGTCCAGTAACCGAAGTCATCTTGGCCTGCTCGATCCCAATCTCAGTTAAGGCCCAGGTACTCATTACCGTAGCATGAAGTGCTAAAGAGATTGTTTTATCGCCATTATTAAAAAAAGCAGCAGCCCCTTGGGCTGTTGTACTCATGCCTAAGTATTGCCAGCGACTTAAGGCAGCTTCTTCCATCTTCAATTTACGGTTAAGTTCGAGGGTTTCAGGGCGAATTGGATTTTTAGCTGATTTAGTACTGCGCGACGCTGCATTAAGTTGTGCGGTATGGATATTGTTGATCTGTTCGCTGAACTCAACGTGATAATTGAATAAAGTTTCTTCTTGCTCTGTCAGGCTTTGGCTTAGCAGATTTATTTTCGCTTCCTGGGCGCCAAATTGGGTAGAAATATTTTGCTCTAGTGCAATGAGTACGCTGATTATCCAAGCTAGTGCACCAAGACATATAAATCCCATTAAGCTTGGCATCCACTGCGCTAGTTTGATGAAATCGTGGCGCAGCGGTGGCTGGTGAGGGTTAACACTGCCATTAGTTTCTGCTTGTGCAGCTTGTGCAGCTGATTTATTTTGCTGGCGTGCAGTTAGATCAGGTTCTGAGCTCGAATGTCCGGAGTTTTGTATGACTGGATCATCGCCAAGCACGCTTAAAATGGCATCAAAGGATTCGGAAGTAATTTTACGTATCGGCACCCCCTATTTTTTTCCAATCCCCCTCTTGAATCTAGCAACATAAGCTGAAAGACGCGTAGGAATAAGCCGATTTAGGGCTGGCTCTTATAATTCAAACTTATGGCGCAAACCCCTCAAGACAGGCCACCTCTGAAGCAGAATTCTCGCAATCAGCCAAATAGGCGTGTGCCTCCACGCATGAACTCCGGAGGACATTCGTTTTGGACGGCGATTCGAAGCCCACTCGTGAAGGCTTTATTGATTTTAGGGTTGGTCTTAGCAGTTTTACTAAGCTTGTTACTAGCTTACGCTTTTATTATTGCTAAGCCCAATTTGCCCAGCATTTCAGCTTTGACCGATTACAACCCTAAAGTACCCTTGCGAATTTATACCGCAGATAAAGTCTTAATTGGGGAGTTTGGCGAAGAGCGGCGTAAATTAGTGCCACTCAATCAAATGCCGCAACAAATGAAAAATGCGGTCTTATCCATTGAGGACGATCGTTTTTATTCGCATGGCGGTGTTGATTATTTTGGCGTGTTACGTGCTGGTCTAGCTAATTTGCGCGGACGTTTAGCTCAAGGCGCATCAACCATTACGATGCAAGTGGCGCGGAATTTTTTCTTGGGTAATGAAAAAACATTTAGCCGAAAAATTTATGAAGTTTTATTGGCTTGGAAAATTGAGGCTGAGCTTAGTAAAGATAAAATTCTTGAAATTTATATGAACCAAATTTTTTTGGGACAGCGAGCTTATGGTTTTGCTAGCGCCGCACAAATTTATTTTGGTAAAGATATTCATGAAATTAGCATTGCTGAGGCAGCGATGTTAGCCGGTTTACCAAAAGCGCCATCAGCCTATAACCCAGTAAGTAATTTTCGTCGGGCGAAGGCCCGTCAAGAATATATTTTGCAGCGGATGCGTGACTTATCCTACATCACGCCTGCGGAGTATGACAAAGCCATAAAGGAAGAGTTGCGCGTGCGGGGTTTAGGGAATGAGTTTAGAACCCGCGCCGATTTCGCCACCGAAATGGTTAGACAAATTTTATTTGCACAATATGGTGAAGCAATTTATTCCCAGGGTTTAGAGGTTTACACCACGCTTTTAAAAGCAGATCAAGATGCAGCTTACCGCGCAGTACGACGGGGAATTTTTGAGTATGACTTACGCCATGCTTATCGTGGCCCCGAGGGTTTTATTGAGCTACCAGCCGATAATGTAAAGCGACAACGGGCAATTGATGATGCCTTGCTTGAGCATCCGCCCTTAGATGAACTTCAGTCGGGAGTGGTATTAGCAGTTAAACCAAAAGAGCTTGAGGTGATGATTGCTACGGGTGACGTGATTGTTGTTAAAGGCGACGGCATGAAACTAGCTCTAGCCACACTCACGGATAGTTCACAGCCCAAAAAGCGTTTGCGACCGGGGGCGATAGTTCGCTTACTATCTGAAGATGGCATTTGGAAGTTAGCGCAACTTCCGCAAGTAGAGGCGGCGTTCGTATCGATGAATCCGGAAAATGGCGCAATCTTATCCTTGGTAGGCGGATTTGATTTTCATCGCACGCAATTTAATCATGTTACGCAGGCAATGCGCCAGCCAGGCTCGTCGTTTAAGCCATTTATTTATGCGGCAGCACTTGAAAAAGGATTTGCACCAAGCACCGTTGTTAATGATGCGCCGATTTCTATTGGTATTTTGGAAACGGGCAGTCAAGCTTGGGAGCCTAAAAATTATGATGGAAAATATGAAGGCTTGATGCGGCTACGCACTGCCTTGGCTAAATCTAAAAACGTTGTTTCGGTGCGTTTATTGCGCGCAATCGGACCCTCTTATGCGCAAGAATATATTCAGCGCTTTGGTTTTGAACCAGAAAAACATCCGCCTTATTTAACTTTAGCTTTGGGCGCAGGCTCTGTTACACCTTTGCAAATGGCAGCGGCGTATAGTGTTTTTGCTAATGGGGGTTATCGAGTTGATCCTTTTTTAATTGAAAAAATGATCGACAACAAAGGAGTCGTGTTGTTTGAGGCGCACCCCGTTCGAGTACATGAAAGTGGCACCCGAGTGTTAGATGCGAGAACGGCATTTGTGATTGATAGTATGTTGCAAGAAGTGACTAAATCAGGCACGGCTGCAAGTGCACGGGCAAAATTAGGGCGCACTGATATTGCTGGTAAAACTGGCACGACCAACGATTCACATGATGCCTGGTTTGCAGGTTATAACCCAAAGATTGTGGCGATAGCGTGGATAGGGTTTGATAAACCCGCAAGCTTGGGTGATCGGGAGACAGGTGGTGGACTAGCTTTGCCAATTTGGATTTCATATATGACTACGGCGCTAAGAGGGTCACCAGAAGAGGGGCGAGTGGTACCAGACGGAGTAACGCAATTTGATGGCGATTGGTTTATTCCCGAATTTGCTCCACAGGGCGGCATGCGCCAACTAAATTAGTGACGATCTGAGTCATGGCCCGTCAAGCGCGCATCGTGATTCCTGGTCAAGCCATGCATGTTATGGCGCGCGGCAATAATCGCCAAGCGCTTTTTTTTAATCCAGCCGATCGCCGTATTTACTTAGATTGGTTACGCGATGCAGCCAAAGAATTCGGTACTGCAGTACATGCTTTTGCTTTGATGCCGAATCATATTCACTGCCTTTTAACCCCGAAGTATGAAAATTCCCTAGCAAAAACGATGCAGTCCTTGGGGCGCAGGTATGCGCAATATTGCAATCAACAGCAAAATCACTCGGGGACCATCTGGGAGGGCCGTTACCGCTCATCGCTGATTGATACTGACCATTTTTTACGTTGCCAACGGTATTTAGAATTAAACCCGGTACGCGCTGGCTTCGAATCGAGCCCAGCTGCTTCTAGTTGGACCAGTTATCTGAGCCATACTGGAGAAAAAGTTGAGCCGTGGCTAGTCGACCATCCAAGCTTTTGGGCCTTGGGAAATACGCCCTTTGAACGTCAATTAGCCTGGCAACACTTTGTCCAGGAGGGGGCACCCCAGCGGGAAGACCTTGAAATTACAGAATACCTTTTAAAATCAAAGCCTTGGATATCACGGACAACCGCTACACAACTCTTTAAGAACGCCTTGGGGGCGCTAGAAATACGTCCCCGTGGCCGTCCAAAACAGGGAATTTAACGAGTCTGTCCCCAATAAGCTAAAAATAAGCTACTTACCTCATCTTTAATTGGGACAGAGTCATTTAATTTTTATTGCATCTAGCGGGGTATTCCCCTATATTAGATCCTCCCAACCAGCAGTACCCCTAATTTTTATAAGCGCCACCGCGAGACCGACGATGATGACAACTGAATTACGCCCAATTAAGCAAGGTCTATATGACCCGCAAAATGAACATGATGCTTGTGGGGTAGGATTTGTGGCGCACATTAAAGGAAAAAAATCCCATGAAATCGTTTCTCAGGGATTAAAAATTCTCGAGAACCTTGACCATCGTGGTGCAGTTGGCGCTGATCCCTTGATGGGCGATGGCGCAGGTATTTTGATTCAAATTCCCGATCAACTCTATCGTGATGAAATGGCTTTACAGGGCGTCACCCTGCCACCATTTGGTGAGTATGGCGTAGGTATGATTTTTTTACCCAAAGAACATGCGTCTCGCTTGGCATGTGAGCAAGAGCTTGAGCGCACTGTTCGGGTCGAAGGACAAACTGTATTAGGTTGGCGCGATGTACCGGTCGATGTTCAATTACCTATGTCGCCAACTGTAAGAAAAACCGAGCCCGTCATTCGGCAAATTTTTATTGGGCGCGGGCGCGATATTATGACGACCGATGCCCTTGAACGGAAACTTTACGTCATCCGTAAAACTGCTAGCCATGCAATTCAAGATTTACATTTAAAACATGGTAAAGAATATTTTGTGACATCGATGTCAGCACGCACCATTGTTTATAAGGGCTTGCTTTTAGCAAACCAGGTTGGCGCCTATTACCAAGACTTAACTGATGAACGAACTGTCTCAGCTTTAGCATTAGTTCATCAACGTTTTTCAACCAATACCTTCCCTGCCTGGGAGTTAGCTCACCCTTACCGCATGATTGCGCACAACGGGGAAATTAATACGGTCAAAGGAAACGTGAATTGGGTTAATGCGCGCACTGGCGCAATTAGTTCACCAGTATTGGGCGATGATTTACAAAAATTATGGCCACTAATTTATCCGGGCCAATCCGATACAGCCTGTTTTGATAACTGCCTTGAATTGCTGGTTATGGCTGGCTATCCAATGGCACAAGCCATGATGATGATGATTCCCGAGGCCTGGGAACAACACAATATGATGGACGAAAATCGGCGGGCTTTTTATGAGTACCATGCTTCTATGATGGAGCCCTGGGATGGCCCCGCTGCGATGGCATTTACTGATGGACGTCAAATTGGCGCAACCCTTGACCGCAATGGCTTACGCCCGGCACGATATTACGTGACTGATGATGACTTGGTCATCATGGCATCCGAAGCCGGAGTATTGGCTATTCCCGAAAGCAAGATCGTGCATAAATGGCGTTTACAGCCGGGCAAAATGTTCATGATTGATATGGAGCAAGGCCGGATTATTGATGACATTGAACTCAAAGATGCAGTTGCTAAAGCAAAACCCTATAAGAGTTGGATTGATGCAGTCCGTATTAAATTAGACGAAGTTACTGTTAGCGCGAGCGATCACCGTGATGAAAAACAAGTCATACGACCGATAGCGAAATTACTCGATCGTCAGCAGGCTTTTGGCTATACACAAGAAGATCTGAAATACTTAATGGCACCAATGGCCAGCGCTGGTGAAGAGGCTATTGGTTCGATGGGCAACGATAGTCCATTAGCGGTTTTATCGAATAAAAATAAATCGCTTTATAACTACTTTAAGCAATTATTTGCGCAAGTAACGAATCCACCCATTGACCCAATTCGCGAAAATTTAGTGATGTCTTTGGTATCGTTCATTGGACCTAAGCCCAACTTATTGGATACCAATAATATTAATCCACCAATGCGCTTAGAAGTTAGTCAGCCAATTCTGGATTTTGCTGACATCACCAAAATTCGCCACATCGAGCACTACACCAATGGTAAGTTTCGTTCTTACGAATTGGATATTTGCTATCCAGCGGCTTGGGGTAAAGCTGGCATTGAAGCGCGCCTAGCATCGCTTTGTGCCGAGGCAGCTGATGCTGTGCGTTCAGGCTATACCATTCTCATTGTTAGTGATCGTCAAGTAGACCAACATCATGTCGCAATCCCAGCACTCTTAGCAACTTCAGCAATTCATCAACATTTAGTTGAAAAAGGCTTACGCACCAGCGTTGGCTTAGTGGTTGAAACTGGCAGTGCACGCGAGACGCATCACTTTGCTTTATTGGCTGGATATGGCGCAGAAGCAATACACCCGTATCTTGCAATGGAAACTTTAGCGCAAATGGCTAAGGGCCTGCCCGGTGACTTATCGGCTGAAAAGGCGATTAAGAATTTTGTGAAGGCTGTTGGTAAGGGCTTGCAAAAAGTCATGTCCAAAATGGGCATTTCAACTTATATGTCATACACCGGCTCGCAAATTTTTGAGGCAATTGGTTTAAATCAAGAAGTGATCAACCAATATTTTAAAGGCACCTCATCTAATGTTGGTGGCATCGGCGTTTTTGAGGTTGCCGAAGAGGCTTTGCAGATGCATCATGCTGCATTTAGTGATGACCCGGTTTTGGCTAATATGCTAGAGGCCGGTGGCGAATACGCTTATCGGATTCGCGGTGAAAACCACATGTGGACTCCCGATACGATTGCCAAGCTACAGCATGCTACCCGCATTGGCCCAGAAAAAGGTTATCAAACCTATAAAGAGTACGCCAACATCATTAACGATCAAAGTAAGCGGCAAATGACTTTGCGTGGCTTGTTTGAATTTAAAGTTGATCCGACCAAAGCCATTCCACTCGATGAAGTTGAGCCAGCGAAAGAAATCGTTAAACGCTTTGCTACCGGTGCGATGTCATTGGGCTCGATTTCTACTGAGGCACATGCCACCTTAGCGATTGCCATGAATCGCATTGGCGGTAAATCCAATACCGGGGAAGGTGGCGAAGACCCTAATCGCTATGTTAATGAGCTGAAAGGTATTCCAATTAAAAAAGGCGAAACCCTCGCCAGTATTCTCGGCAGCGATGTGGTTGAGGCCAATATTCCTTTGCAAGATGGCGATTCTTTACGTTCTAAAATTAAACAAGTCGCTTCGGGTCGTTTTGGTGTCACTGCCCAGTATTTGCGTAGTGCAGATCAAATGCAAATTAAGATGGCTCAAGGCGCAAAGCCCGGTGAAGGTGGGCAACTGCCAGGCAGCAAGGTTTCTGACTACATTGGTAGCTTGCGCTTTTCCGTACCTGGAGTGGGCTTAATTTCACCCCCACCCCACCATGATATTTATTCGATTGAAGATCTCGCCCAATTAATCCACGATTTAAAAAATGTTAATGCTGCCGCAGATGTATCCGTAAAATTGGTTTCTGAAGTCGGCGTTGGCACCATTGCTGCGGGTGTTGCTAAAGCGAAAGCTGATCATGTGGTCATTGCTGGTCACGATGGCGGTACAGGGGCATCGCCTTTATCTTCAATTAAACATGCTGGCTCACCATGGGAATTAGGCTTGGCTGAAACCCAGCAAACCTTAGTATTAAATCGTTTGCGTAGCCGAATTCGCGTTCAGGCCGATGGCCAAATGAAAACCGGTCGGGATGTTGTGATTGGCGCATTATTGGGCGCAGATGAATTTGGTTTTGCTACGGCGCCCTTAGTTGTTGAGGGCTGCATTATGATGCGCAAGTGTCATTTGAACACCTGTCCCGTTGGTGTTGCCACGCAAGACCCCGAATTGCGTAAACGTTTTGCAGGTAAGCCCGAGCATGTTGTGAATTTCTTCTTTTATGTTGCGGAAGAAGCGCGCGAATTAATGGCGCAGCTTGGTATTCGAAAATTTGATGATTTGATTGGCCGAGTTGATTTGCTCGATACCCGTAAGGGAATAGAAAATTGGAAAACCCGCGGTTTAGATTTCAGCAAAATATTTGCTGCACCGCGTGTGCCTGCTGATGTGCCACGTTTTCAAGTATTAAAGCAAGATCATAATCTTGGTAGCGCACTTGATCATATTCTGATTGAAAAAAGCGAGCCCGCACTGGAGCGTGGCGAAAAGGTTTCTTTTATCGTACCGGTACGCAACGTTAATCGAACTGTGGGCGCGATGCTATCGGGAGAAGTAGCGCAACGGTATGGACATGAAGGCTTGCCTTACGATACGATCCATATTCAGTTGAACGGTACAGCGGGCCAAAGTTTCGGCGCCTTTTTGGCACACGGCATCACGCTTGATTTAGTTGGTGATGGGAATGACTATGTTGGTAAAGGGTTATCCGGTGGTTGCGTGATTGTGCGTGCCCCACATGAATTCCGTGGTGATACGGCAAAAAATATTATCGTGGGTAATACCGTTTTATATGGCGCGATTAGTGGCGAAG
>Ga0075464_10001596_pt1 | contig 10227 bp, 13 predicted proteins | sample DEB19_08_DNA_5_FD_75068 | JGI IMG/M metagenome (GOLD analysis project Ga0075464, IMG submission 75068) | Aqueous microbial communities from the Delaware River and Bay under freshwater to marine salinity gradient to study organic matter... | ecosystem: Environmental > Aquatic > Marine > Coastal ...
AATTGGACTTCTATTTCTGCATATAATCTTCCAGTATCACAAAGTACCGTTTGCTCCCTATCAACTACAAATCCTATTGTTTCTGTATCAACTACAATTATTTGTTTATCATCTCCTACTGGAGTTTTTCTAAACGTAAATAAATGTGTTTTTACGTTATTATTTAACTGGTAAACATAAATATTGTAATCTTCCAAATCAGCAATAAGAATATTTGCGCCAGCAGAATCTTTTACTTCAAAAGTTCTAATAGTTACATCCGTACCCTTTAATATGTTTTCTACTGCCATTATATATCAATTATAACGTATTGTATATTAATAATTAAATCAGAATCCCCAGCCGTTGGATTCCCAACTAATGTTTTAAAATATATTCCCTTATCTTCCATCACTTGCTCATCTGTTGCTCCGTAAGCCGTATCTTGTCCCATTACAAAAGACTTAAATAATGATGCAGCTAATGAACTTGCCGCTAAAAAGAAATTCTTATTTGAACTTGCTGCGTAAATTGCAGGACTTGTGTTTGTAGCATATGGCGTTGTTCCATAATCAACTGTCATTATAGCCCTAAGAGGCACAATAGCTTTACCAGCCCCAGCCGTTGGGATTAATAAAACAGGTGTTGCAAATGACGTTAAAACATTAGCACTTGGAATTGTTACAGTTGTGCTATAAATAACAGTAGGACTTGCGGCATCATCAATAGTATTTAATCCGCTATCAATTATATCTTGTATAATTTCTCGAACTTTTGACGCTGTATTTTGTCTGTTTAGAGCATCTGTAATATTAGCTACCAGCGTATTTGTTAAATCTGTTCTATTCTTTACAGCCATTAGTTAAATGATAAATCAAAGCTTTCATCAAATGAATTACCAGTATTAATAACTGGATAATCTGTTGAAATACTTATATTGTTAGTACTAAAATAATTAGTCAAATCAAACCCTTGTTCTTCGTAGCTTATTTCTAAACCTACTAAATTAGGGTAGTGTATATTAGTTATTGTTGGATTATCTTCAATAATCTTATAAACAAATTCAATACTCCCATACAATTGCAAAGAAAGGTCAAAAAGTGTTTGTCCATCCTTTACTGTTACTGTTTTTGTTGCCATTACTCTATTCTGTTAGCGTCAATACTATATTTATCATTACCCTCAACTTTAACCTCGTTTACATTGTAACTATCGCTTTCAAGTTGAACCGTAATATTTCTTTTTATAATTTGCTCCATACCTACCGAAGCAATGTAATTATCTATACCAACTCCAATAAGTGGGTATTGTTTAAATGCTCCAAAGTAACTTTTTATAATTAAAATTACATGGTTTTGGTCGCTATCGGATATTTTAAAATCTCCGTTTTCTATAACCAAATCTAAATCACTATCTAATGCTATATCTTTAACCATTGCCATGAAGTACTGTTATGTTCTCTAATTCCGTTTGTTGTGTTGGTGTAAGCGTTCCTACTACTGGCGAAGCACTTGGACTTGTTGTTGCTGGAGTACTTACATTAACGTATGGGTGTGTATGTGTATTGAAAGTGTTAATAATTGAATTTACCTTATTTTCTAAAGCATTTAACTTATCAACTAAATCTCCAATTTTTACCAATCCATCGTAATTATCGCCATTTAACTTAATCTTTTCAATACCACTAAACATTGCAACATATCCAGTATATTTATTAATCATTGTTACAACTACCGTACTGTTTACAGTTGGTATAATTAAAAATCCATCCGTATTTTGAGCCATTAACCTTACTTCTAAAAGGTCAGCATCTCCATTTATAGGCTCGCAATCACAAGTATTATTAGTTGTATCTACTGACTTAACCTTGCACAAAACAGAGTACAAAACATCATCTGTTTTTGTAAGTTCCCTTATTGCTTGTTTTATACTGTTGTTATTAGCCATTTAGTTTTATTCCTATTTCAATATCTTGTTTGTAACCATCTTCGGTATTAAAAGACCTTTTTACGCTTACTACTTCATACGTTCCGTTCTTTTCGGGTATCTTATCACTTACCAATTTGCAAGCGTCCCCATGTCTAATATAAGGCTCGCCAAATGTTTTAAACGAACCGCTAAACCCCTCATATTTCCACTCTGCTAACTTTAATTCTGCAAACTTTCTCAATGCAGTTTCCGTTGCGTTTTGAGTATGGAATGTTTTTAAAGCACCATCTTCATCGCCTACTTCAACTTCTGTTTTACTGTTATCGCTTGAATTTATAGAGATAGCTTTTACTTTTAATCTCATATCTTCTTCACGTTGGTATTCTAAACTTGAATCATCAATTATGCTTTCTTCAAACTTAAATTCAATCGTTTGTGTATTGCTTGCATCTGAGGCTAAACCAACATTTAAAACTCCATCAACAAAGTAACTATAAAAACCATAATCACTTTTTAAAGTATCTAAAACTTGTGCCACACTTGCATTACTTATTTTAAAACTACCTAAATTAACATCTAATAAAGTCCTAAAATCTATAACCGTACCGATTATATCAGTTAGCAATTGTTTTAGTGTTACCGTTGTTTTAGAATACTTAGGTATAATAGTTTGCTTTAAAATAAACATATTATCTTCACACTCCAATACTATTGGTGTTTTTGGACTTACTTTTGTTATGTAACCATTAAACACCGTTCTAAGGTCAGGAAAATAACCTAATTCAATCTTAACGCTATCCCCTCTTTTAAATATACTATTCAATCCAACCGCTATTGGCTTTCCATCAAAATTTAACTTTCTAGGTATAGTTATTTTTGCAGTTTCTGTTAAATTCTCATAACTGCTTTCAATCTCTACACTATTAACAAAGTCAAATACTATTTCAGTACCATCCGTTTTACTTGTAAATGTTATTTTGCTATTTAGTCTTAACATTATATAAATCTTGGACTTGCTTTACTTGTTCCTGCTGTTGTATTTTGTGTTTGGCTCTTAATCTCAAAAGGTGTTTCACTTAAACAATTAAGTTCAAACGGTTGCACGTTTCTCATACCCTCAACTTGAGCAAAAGAATAATCCTTAATTACTATATCTTTAATCCCAAACATATTGATATATTGAGATGCAATAGAAATAGGTGCAGGAGCATCGCAAAAATCCTTTAATCTTTTAACATCTTGCTCGGGATAGTAATCTTGTGCTGCCGAAGTTATAACACCTTTAATATTTATCGTGTAATCACCATCACTAATATACTCTTTTATAGTTCCGTTTCTACCTTGTATTGACGTTGTTATAATGTTTTTACTTTGGTTAATATCACATAGTGCCACTCCAAAATGAATGGTATCTAATGTAATCTTTTTACCATCATACGCAATATAATTCATTCCCATAAATGTAAGAACGTCAAATACTGGTAACCCAAAGAAACTATTTTGTTTATCCCTTTGTCCATCTTCTTTAGCCAACTCCTGCAAAGTAGCTACATTGCCACCATTTACTTGATAAAATTTAGGCTTAATAAAAGATAGTCCGAAGTTCTTTAAAATTAACTCCGACTGTCCTTTAGGATTAAACCCCTCATTTAATGTAAAATTATTATTCATTATCGAGTAATCATGTTTAAATCGTTTACACTTTCTAACAATACTTTAGTAACTTGCTCTTTTATTTGAGCATAACCACCTTGTATGTTTTGTGTGCTTATTTCTAATTTCTCTACTAATTTTTCAATGTTAATAGTTAAACTTTGTGGTCTTGCTCCGCTTACCTCTGTTCCACTCCCCAATCCTTTACCGCTTGCATTTCCGTTTGCATCAACTCCACCAGTAGCACCCATTGAACCGCCTAAAGCACCACCTATTCCATTATCTGCATTGAATGATTTTTTGCCTTTAATTATTCCGCTTAACGCTGCTCCCTTTTGTATTCCATCAGCTTCACCAAACTTCATTAAAGCCTCTTTCATCTTATCTTGGTTACGTGTTAAAACAGACTCTAACATTAACCCAATACCCTGAAAATTCAACTTTAACACCTTGCCCATATTTGAAAAAACACTCATAAAGGCGTAAACGCTTTCTCTAAATCCACTAAACGTATCCCAGCAATATTTAATAGCATCTACTAAGGCTAATACCCATCCCAAAATTGGTACTGCCTTAATAGCCATTCCTATACCTTGAATGCCTCTCTTTAAGAATGTAGTAGCGATAGTTGTTTTACTTATACCCATTGCCATTGCTCTTTGTGCAACCGCAAATGAATAGCTTTCAATAGTAGCTAACTTTAATTTTAACCAGTATGAAGTCCACAATATAACCGCAGTTTTAATTAATGGCATTAGTAATTTTACTACACTTAATAACATTGATAACCCTTTAACTATTGCAAAAATAGCTGGTTTTAATTGATTAAATACATCGTATAATAAGAATGTAAATTGGTCTTTTAAATTGCTTATTTGACCTCCAACTGTTTTACTTTGGTTTTCTAATCCTTTAAAAAACATACCACCTTTTTCACTTGCTTTAGCAAAAGAATCCGTTAATTGTTCGTAGGTTATATCCATCTCTTTTAACTCAGCAACACTTTTACCAGTTGACTTAGCTAACATTTGATAAATAGGAATACCAGCAAATGCAAACTGTTTAACGTCCATTGCACTTGCCTTGCCTAATGTTTTTATCTGCTGTAAGTTTACAGCCATTCTACTTAATTCATCAGTACCGCCACCAGTAGCTGCAATAGCATTTCCTAATCCTAAAACATCTGTTCTTGCTTGTCCAGCACTTACCCCAGCACCAATAAGTAAACTATTTGCCTGCACTAAACTTGCAACGTCAAACGGAGTACTTGCAGCATCTTTTTTAATTTGTTCAAATACACCAGCAGCCTTTTGTGAACTGCCCAATAGTGTTTCCAAACGCATACGCATAGAATCGAACTGAACACCAGTATCTAATACAGATTTCCCTAATGCTCCTACTCCTAATCCTACTGCTAATGTTTTTAACTTACTTCCTAAACTGTTAAACGAACTATCTAATTGCTGCGTTTGCTTAATTGCAGCGTTCATCTTACCAGTAAATAAGTCTTGAAGTGAAAGGGTATATTTTAAATTCTGATTACTCATTTTTTATCTTGTAGCGTTCCGTTAAACTTTAATACAAAAAACATTTCAGATACCAGCTTACAAAACTGATTCTCAGTTAGTTTATCTACATTAATATTTGGATAATAAAAACGGAGCATTGCGGTATTTTTTAACACCTCCTGCTCCGCTATTTCACTTGAATACTGGTTTAATTTTTTTTTAAAACAGCTTCTTTTTTTCTTAACATTTCTACAATAGGAGTTTCGCAGGACATTAAAGCCTCATCATTTTGGGTAATCAAACTTAATTCATCGCCTCCAATATAACAAGATTTTAAACACGCTTCAACAGCTTTTAAAGGGTCATTTCCAGTTGCTAATTTACTTACCATTGCGTAAATCATACGGTCAGGCTTCTTTAAATAAATCGTTGCAAACTCTGTCTCTTCATCGTTTAAAGGTGCTTCAATAGTGTAAACTATCTTATGCTTTCCCTTTAAGCTGTTTAATTCCAATTGTAATTCTTCTTTAGTTTTCATTTAGTTTTAGTTTTAATAGTTATTATGCCCAATCAATATGAGAAATAATAAGTTCCAATTCTACTGGAATAGAAGTGTCGCCTGTTGCGGTTTCTCTGCTATTCTTTTTGAATCGTACATTTCTCAATTTATGAATGCGTGGTGTTAATGCAGAATCCAAATAAGCTACGATAATATCGAACTCAGGAATATCCATTACCAAACCATTTGGTGCTACTGATTGCAAATTTTCGATTTCTTCCATCAACAAGGTTACGCTTGCTGTTGGCTCAATCTTACCATACCCACGAGATACTGGTCTACGTCCAGCACCGTAAATATTAGTCATATCTTGAGTTTCATCGTATTTTATTGCAGTTACACCAACGATAGGCACACCCATTACATTCATTGTAATGTCGCTCCACTCGTAGCTTTTACCGTTAATTAAAGGTTGTATGTTATTCATTTTTTCTTAATGTTTTTAATTAAATACTTACTGCAAAGCCTACGTTTACTTCGATATTATCTGCACTTCCTAATGGTACAATAGATACTGAAATCTCTAAAGTTGATGTACTTAATACATCTTGTGTAGGGTCAATCCTAACGCTAAAAGCACTTACCTCAGCATCTCTTTGCATTACATCTAAAGCACGTTTACAAAGTGATTCAAAATAAGCTATTACATCATCCGTAAGGCTTCCATCTTCGTTTACTTTAATAGGACTTGCTAAAGCTGGCAATAAGAAAGTACGCATACCTCTAATGGCTTTATTGATAGTTCTATTGTTGTTGATACGAGAATAATCAGAAGTTACTAAAGTTGATGTGTAAGGATTGTTAAAATAACTACCAGTTAAACTGGTATGTTTTCTTAAAAATACAAATCCTTTTGCATCTAAATTATTAATAGAACCATCTGAAATTACATTGTAAACTTGACCGTTTGCAAAGTTCAAAGTTTCATACTCTGTATTTGCTACGTTAAATTTAGATACCCATGCAATTGATTCGCTTACTTTTGCAAACGCTACTGCACCTAAACAAGTTCCTAAACATCCGATACTTTTGTTAGTTGCTTTCCATAACTTATAACCTTTTGCTGCACCATCTTGCCCAAACATAACAGATACGTTTTGTGAACTTAAAGAGTGTGTAGTTGTTAAAGCTGTTAAATCAGCAGTACCAGCAAAGTCAGGATTGTAAAGAATTTCTAAAGGTTTGTGGTTTGCTTCGTTGTTTGTTGCTTGTGTTTGCAATAAAGTTACAGTTCCAGTTGCATAAGCAGCTTGAGTGTAAACACCTAACTGTCTAATAGCACCTAAAGCGTAATTTTGCATTGTTGTTACTTCTGCAAAGTCAGAAGATACTGCATAAATACCAATATAAAGATTTCCTTTAGGTTGTAATCTAAAGTATTCTTCTATGTGATAGTGCATAATATCAATTGTACTTGCAACACCAGCTACTACGTTTTGAGTTAATGTTCCTGCAACAGTTCCAGTTAATGTAGCAACATAAGGAGTTCCACTATTTAAGAATATACCCTCAGTTAATGGTGCTGTAATTGTTACAGTTGCTGTTGATGGACTTGCACTATAACCATGTGTTGACGTTCCTAAGTTAATTTCTGCTGCTAAACGTGCTGCCGAAGTTGTTAAAGTTGATACATCTGCTGTTACTTGTGTATAATTAGCAATTGTTACTGCTCCCTCAATTCCAGTTACTACTAATTTAACAGTATCGCCTACTGCTCCTTTATTAGTTACTTCAAAGGTTGCTGTTGATGCTGTTGCACCAGTTCCTACATTAGTAATACCTAATGCCTCCGCTTCTGCTAAACTAAAAACTTGTTTAATTCTATAATTAGAACTAAAACCAGTTGGTAAAGTAGCCGAAGTGTAAAATAAAAGTGCTGAGATATGGTCTTCGCCTGCTAATGGACGTCCTAAACCTCCCTGACCTTTAATAAATACTACATCGTTTGCCATTTAAAATATTTTTAAGATTATTTCTTTTTGTTTGATTTTGTAGGTTTCTCAACCTCGCTTTTTGGCTCTGCTACTTCTTCTTTAGTTTCTGCAACTACTTCATTAAGTTTTTCTGTTTCGCCTTTGAATACAAAAATCTTAACATTTCTGTCAAGTGCATTTTGTCGCATTACTGCTATGTCATTGTTTAAATAAACACCACCATCTCCAAGTACACATAATGTTTTAACATCATCTTTACTCAAATAAGGTTGCGCCAATTTACTTGCAAATTCGTTTGTCATTTTAGTTTAGTTTAAATAAGCACACCCGAAGTTAATCGAGTGTGCTATAAGTTAATATTAGTTAGCTTGAACGATTGCTACGATACCTTTTTGGTCAGTACGTAACTTCGCTGCTCCATGCATTACTAATGCAGAGAATACAGAACCGTAGTATTCTGGTTTGTCTTCATCATAGAATACATCAGTAGTACCCATTGCTTTACAAACAAATGATGGATGGAATGCTAAACAAGCCATGTTATCAGTTGTTGCCTCAGTTGTTGGAGTTCCATCAGCATCAACAGCTTTCAATGCTGGTGTACCTGAGTTATCATAAACAACTACTGAAGGACGTAAGATAATATCAAAACCATGAATACGGTTTACAACACCACTTGGTAATGCAGATGAACCGTAAGATTGTGCTTGGTAAATATCTTGGATTGCTAATAACTGACCGTTATAAATGTCAGATGGCATAACCAAAACACGACCGTTTGCCGGTACATTTTGAGCATCTAAAATACCTTTTGCAGCAGCAATATCAGCTAAAGTAATAGCTAAACGAGTTGATGTTGCAGATGGTGCTAATGCACTTGATACAGCAGAACCAGTTGTTTTACGGTATGTTCCTGCACCAGCTGGTGCCCATGCGTAAAGTGTTTGGTTTCCGATTACATCTCCTAAAGTAGAGATGTGTTGTGATAATACTGATTGACGTTTAGCGTAGTTGATTTGCAACTCTTCTAAGTTAGTCAATAAGATAGGGTCAGTAGTGTATTCTGCCATATCATAAGTTAAATCAGTATCAGTACGTTGAGAAATAGCAGCAGGTAATACTGTTCTATTTTTCTTTACAGATGGATTTGCTCCAGCTTGTGGTACGTGTACCGTTTTGTTGCTAATCCACATTGAGTGGTCAGTAGCTCTATTTACAAATTCGTTATTAGCGAATAAATTTTCTTGGATGTCTGCAATCCAAACTTCTTTTTGTAATGCCATTTTGTGTTTGTTATTTAATTATTATTATTTGGATTAATCAATTTGAATTTTTGCTCCCATTGGCAAAAAGATAGTACCATCGTACCAAAATCCTTGTGTCCAAGTTTTACCTGCTGAACCAGTAACTACTGGTGCATCAATACCAGTACCGAATGTAAATGTTTCAGAACCATTTGTTTTTACTTTTAGAAATAAAGTTGCTCCTGCTTTTAATTCAGAAGATAAAGTTAAATCTAATGTTCCGTTACCAGTTAAAGTAGTTAAAGAAGATACATAAGTAACATCAGCATCAATTGTAAGTGCTGTTGTTCCAGTTGCTGCGATTGCAGCTACTTTTGCTGCACCGAATGGTTTGTTAATTGTTGCCATGTTTTATTTTTGTTTTTTATAAAATTCGTTATACATATTTTCGTAAGTTTCAGGAGATGTGTTACGGATTGTTTCTAATCCTTTTGCATCTTTCTTTTCCCAATCTCTGATAGTCCAAGCTGAACGGTCTTCTGAGCCTTTCTTTGTTACTACGTTTTTAAAGTCAAATACCTTTACTGGCTCTTTTACAGATTGTTTTGATAGCATATTTTTAACTGCTTCAAAATTCACTTTTGCCAATTCAATTGTAGCTGCTTTGTCTTCTTCTTTTACATTAAAAGAGTTTACCATTTCTTCGATAGATGCAAGTTTATGTGCTTCTTTCTCAGCTTCGATAGTTGTTAGTTCAGCTTCTTTTACTGCTAACTCAGATTTAATTCTCTCGTTTTCAGCTTGCATTTCTTCAAGTGAATTTTTCAACTCACTAATTTTAGATACTACAATTTCTTCGCTTGAATTTTCATCTAATCCTAATTTGTTTGTGATTAAATTCATTTGTTTTTTCGGGTTTATTAATTTATTATAAATTAAAGCCATGTTGTATAGGCTTTCACTGGTATTCATTTTGATTTTTTTGCCACTTGATACAACAACATCTACCATTCCTTTTTCTTTAGCAGTCTTTGCATCTAACCACGTTTCAACATCCATCATTTTAGAAATAGCATCCTCGTCTTGTGAAGTTCTATTTTTTAAAACAGTTACTAATGTATCTTTCACTAAATTAAGAACAGCCTTATCAGAACCTCCACTTGGATTGTGTAGCATTAATGTACCGTAATCCATCATATAAACTTTCTTACCACACATTGCAATAACTCCTGCAATTGAAGCTGCTAATCCATCAATATAAGTATCAACTGGAATAGCACTATTTAAAATTGAGGATATAATAGAATAACCATCCATTACATTGCCTCCAATAGAATTTATACGAACATTAATTTTGCTACACTTATCTTGTAAGTATTGCATTTCGTATGCAAAATAACTGCCATCAATACCATAAGTGA
>Ga0075464_10001597_pt1 | contig 10223 bp, 6 predicted proteins | sample DEB19_08_DNA_5_FD_75068 | JGI IMG/M metagenome (GOLD analysis project Ga0075464, IMG submission 75068) | Aqueous microbial communities from the Delaware River and Bay under freshwater to marine salinity gradient to study organic matter... | ecosystem: Environmental > Aquatic > Marine > Coastal ...
CTTAAAATGCGTAAAATCAATCAAATCAATGATTCTGCTAACCCCATATCCACCCCTGCCACATAATATTGCATGTATTGATTCATCATCTAGCATCGTTTGCAAGTCGGCAGCCCTTTCGGCATCGCTTCCCGCAAAGCAATCGTGTTTGGTACCCACCGTCGCTCCCATGCGCACGTTATACCCCCATTTCTGAAGTGCTTCCATGCAATTTTGCACAATTTTAATGTCTATCGCGCCAGCAGGACAAACAATCCCAATAGTGTCTCCGGGTCTCAGGTTTGGAGGTTGAATCATACCACAATATTAAGTACTTTTGCAGGAATGAACACGCCAAAACGATATTTGATTACAGCGGCCCTTCCTTATGCAAATGGACTTAAACATATTGGTCATTTAGCAGGGGCTTATTTGCCCGCTGATATCTATGCCCGCTATTTAAAAGCGCAAAAAAGAGATGTAGTATTTGTATGTGGTAGTGACGAGCACGGAACTGCTATTCCTATCCAAGCTACAAAGGAAGGAACCACAGCTCAAGCTATCATCGACAAGTACCATCCAATTATAGAACAAAATTTTAAGGACCTTGGAATTCAGTTTGATATTTACCATAGAACAAGTGACCCTTTGCATCATGAAACAGCGAGCGAATTTTTTAAGGACTTGGAAGCCAGGGGTGATTTAGAAACTAAAACATCGGAACAATATTTTGATGAATCAGCGAATACTTTTTTAGCGGATAGATATATTAAGGGTACTTGCCCTAACTGCGGTCACAAGGAAGCTTATGGAGACCAATGTGAAAAATGTGGCAAAAGCTTAAGTCCCGAAGAATTAATCAATCCAGTGAGTACATTGAGTGGCAATTCACCTATCAAAAAAGAAACCACCCATTGGTATTTGCCTTTAAACAAACATGAAGATTTTTTACGAGAGTGGATTTTAAAAGACCATGCGAATGATTGGAGACCTGCTGTAATTGGACAGTGTAAAAGTTGGATTGAAGGAGGTTTGCAACCTAGAGCAGTTACCCGTGATTTAGACTGGGGCGTAAAAGTGCCTGTTGCTGGCGGGGATGGAAAAGTATTATACGTTTGGTTTGATGCACCCATTGGATATATTAGCGCAACTAAACAATGGGCTATTAATAATGATAAAGATTGGAAACCTTATTGGGATGATCCTGAAACCAAGTTGGTTCATTTTATAGGCAAGGATAATATCGTTTTTCATTGTATTATTTTCCCAATCATGTTAAAATTACATGGCAATATTTTACCAGAAAATGTGCCTGCGAATGAGTTCATGAATTTAGAGGGCGATAAGATGAGTACTTCAAGAGGTTGGAGTATTGAAATGGATGACTATATCAACAAATGGATCAAACCGGAAAATGGCGGAACCGGATTGGCGGACAGCTTACGTTTTTATTTAACGGCTATTGCACCTGAATCAAAGGATAGCGAATTTACTTGGAAAGGATTTCAGGAATCTGTGAATGGTGAACTGGTAAGTATCTTTGCAAATTTTGTAAACAGAACATGGGTATTGATGCACAAATTATGTAATAGTAAAGTGCCTAAAATCCACCCTGAATATTTAGATGAAGAAGACAATGCATTATTGTTGACCGTAAAAGAAGCAAAAGAAAAAATAACAGGCTTATTAGAGTTGTATAAATTTAGAGAGGCTCAATTTGAGGTCATCAACCTGGCTCGTATTGGCAATCAATACATGCAGAAAAAAGAACCTTGGATATTAGCAAAAAATTTAGCAACCGACCTTACTGCGCAAGCAAAAATTGACAATTGCATGCATGGCTGTTTGCAATTATGCGCGAACTTGGCAATCCTAGTGAATCCATTCCTTCCTTTCACTGCTCAAAAAATGTGTCACCTCATGAAAGTGGTGCCTAAGATGTTAGAGTGGGAGAATGCAGGGGATTTTAACTTATTAAAAGTAGGATATACCTTACGCCCTCCTGAATTACTATTTAGAAAAATTGAAGACGCGGAAATAGAAGCAGAATTAACACAGCTGAGCGCAAACGCTGCAGCAAAAAAAACAAACATGGAAGCAACCCCTACAATAACTCCTACTGGAGCAGACAACGATGCAACAAAAAATGAATTAAAACCAGAAATCGTATTTGATGATTTTGGAAAAATTGATTTACGTGTAGGCACCATTATTGAAGCGAAAAAAGTAGAGAAAGCAGATAAATTATTAGAACTTTTAGTAGACTTAGGCTTTGAGCAAAGAACCATTTTGTCTGGTATTGCAATGCATTTTAAACCTGAAGATATTGTAGGCAAACAAGTTACTATTGTAGCAAACCTTGCTCCACGTAAAATGCGCGGCATTGAAAGCAAAGGCATGATTCTAATGGCCGAAGATGCTGCTGGAAAATTATACTTTGTGAGCCCTAGTGAAGCAATCGCTGCTGGAAGTAGCATTGCTTAGTTTATATTGATCAAAAAAAATTACTCTATAAAAAAGGTCCCGATAAATCGGGACCTTTTTTATATTCTTTACTTTCTACTTTCTACTTCATGTGGAAACTAAATGCACTCTTTTAATTCCTTCTCTGTATAAGCTAAGCCATATTGCTTTAAGACATCATCAGGAACACCGGACCACATATTAGGGACATTACCCATGTACCCTAAATCCTTTACGCCAATTTCAGAAGTATAAAAACCAGTAGTTACTAAATCTCGAATTTTATTAAAAAAGTGTACACCTTGTGCAACTTCCGGTTTTGCTTTTAATGGGTATGCAATTTCATCCACAATCGCAATTTGTTGCTCATGTGTGCATTGAATAAATGCCTTTTCATGCTTTTTATAGGTATGCAAGTCTAGCCATTTTAATCCACCCGCCATTGGCACTTGATGGTCTGGCATATCCTTTACAATAAATTCAATAAACTCGGGCACTTTTGCTTCCGATGCAGATCCACTCACTGCATCCTTTGGCATAATGATATCAGCCAATACAGTGATGGTAGCCATTTCATGCGCGTCAAAAAACTTTGGCAATGCATTCACCTTAACTAAGTAGTCCTTCTCCTCCTGCATGCGATCGTCATCCGACGCAACCACTACTGTCGTTTCCTTACTCTTGCAAGCCTCAATTAGTATTCCTGCTGAAACAGTCCCCAATACCATTGCTTTGATGGAATTTCTTCTGTCCATAAAATTTTATTTTAAAGATTTTGCTTTTGTTGGTTTAGGATTTTCTTTTATTGAAATTTAAGAAAACCCAAAACCCCTTTTATGTTTTTTTTCAAAAGAAAAATCTAAAGATTTTGCTTTTGAAGTTGATCTAAGATATACTCCGATGTACGCATTGATAACGCCAATATGGTCCAAGTGATATTCTTATCCGCTTGTGAAGTAAATACAGAGCCATCTACACAAAACAAGTTTTTACAATCATGTGCTTGTCCCCACTCATTCAATGGAGCTGTTTTTTTATCCTTACCCATACGTACTGTTCCTGCTTCATGAATAATGTTTCCTGGATTAGATAAACCATAATTATTACTCGCATCGTCTTCTCCGCCCCAAGTAATTACTGCTCCCATTTCATGCATTATTTCTCTGAAGGTTTCCTTCATGTGTTTTGCCTGATTAATTTCGTACTCAGAATTTTTTACATTAAATTTTAATACAGGAATACCATATTTATCTACAACGTCTTTATCAATTGCGCAGTAGTTGCTATAATCAGGAACTGCTTCGCCTCGTCCTCCCATTCCAACACTTGCCCCATAGAAAAAACGAACATCTTCTTTTAACGACTCTCCATAACCACCTGCTTCTTTTGTTTTGCCATTCACTTTGAATTGACCATTTAAGCCTTGTTGGCCCATTCCAAATCCATAATTAGGTTGGCTCATTCCTCCCCAATATTCAATATGGTATCCACGAGGGAAATCTAATTTTTTATTATCCAACCACCAAGGTGTGTAAACGTGCATTCCTCCAACTCCATCTTCATTGTATCTTTTTCGACCAAATAATGAAGGGATGACGCCACCCAATGCAGCTCCTGTTGAATCGTGTAAATAACGACCTACTACGCCCGAACTATTTGCTAAGCCATTAGGATGTTTTGTAGATTTTGAATTCAGTAACAAACGTGCAGTCTCACAAGTACTTGCTCCTAGTATTACTACTTTCGCATTCACTTGATATTCTTGTTTGTCAATTGTATTTACGTAAGATATTCCTACCGCTTTTCCTTCCTTATCTGTAATCACTTCTCTCGCCATTGCATGTGTGATTAAATCTACATTACCTGTCATCACAGCAGGTTTCACTAAAACCGAAGAAGAGGAGAAGTCACCATACACTTTACAAGAACGATTACATTGGCCACAATAAAAACAAGCGCCACGTTCGTCGTTAATTTTTTTAGTTAGAATAGATAAACGAGAAGGGATTACTGGAATATTGATTCCTCCTGCCGCTTTTTTAAACATCAACTCGTGCAACCTTGGTTTTGGTGGCGGTAAAAAAATACCATCTGGATCATTTTCGAGCCCTTCATTCGTGCCATATACACCAATCAATTTATCAATTTTATCGTAATAAGGCTTTACATCTTCGTAACCAATTGGCCAGTCGTCTCCTAGGCCATCGATGCTTTTTCTTTTAAAATCTCGTGGGCCAAAACGTAAAGATATTCTTCCCCAATGGTTCGTACGTCCGCCTACCATTCTAGCTCTCCACCATTCAAATTTATCACTTCCTTTTTCTTGCGTATACGGTTCTCCGTCAATATCCCAGCCCCAATAACATCCGTCAAATTCGCCAAAGGGTCTGAACTTTGAACTCGCCCCTCGTCGTGGCGAATCCCAAGGATTTTTTAATTGCGCAGAATTTTTTGCAGGATCAAAATCAGCACCTGCTTCTAGCAAGCATACCTTAAGGCCTGCTTTTGCTAAAACATAAGCAGCCATACCACCACCTGCTCCTGAACCTACAATGACTGCATCATATTTTTTTGGAGCGACTTTAACTTGAAAATCTGACATAAGTTAATCGATTTACCTATTTGAATGAATAACTAAATTTAATGAAAATAACTGGAGCTAAACAAAAAATCCCGCTCAATTATGAGCGGGATTTTGGATTATTTTTTTTATTCGAGGTCCTGACTTTCAAGAAAAGAGCCGAAGTGTTAACAACCATAAAAAGGGCCCGTTTATGGGGTCCTTTTTAAAAATCGTTAGGGGATATTTTTGTGAATTTTATATTGCTTTAAAAATTCACAAAAAATCAACTACAGCCCATGCTAGTTCCGCAGTTCAAGCATTTGTAACAGGTACCGCTACGAATAGTGATATGTCCACAAGTGCTACATGCTGGAGCATCGCTTTGCATACTTTTAGCAGCTGCATTCACTTGGTCCATTGAACCACCTGCAGTCTCAGCTACAGCAACATTTGCTTTAGCTACTGGAGCAGCAGCTGGCGCAGTTACGCGGATGCTACTCAACTCAGGCTTTCCCACTAATGTGATATCACCCTCCTCTCCTAAGTTTTCTACTGTAGGCTTGTCTAATACATGTACTAGATCAGTTCTACCTAAATACTCGTAGGCTAATGAACGGAAGATAAAGTCAACAATAGAAGTGGTTGTTTTAATATTTGGATGATCCACCATTCCTGATGGCTCGAACTTAGTAAATACGAATTTCTCTACGAACTCTTCTAATGGCACACCATATTGTAAGCCTACAGAAATAGAGATTGCGAAACAGTTCATCAAACTTCTTAAAGTAGAACCTTCTTTAGCTAAGTCAATAAATATTTCACCTAGTGTGTTATCATTGTATTCACCTGTTCTTAAGAATAATACTTGACCGCCAATTCTTGCTTTTTGCGTAAATCCACGGCGCTTAGCAGGTAATGATTTGCGCTCAACAATACGAGACAATTGACGCTTAAACTTCGTATCAGTTGAAGCAGACATACGCTTTTGTACTTCTTCTAATAACTCATCTACTGTTAAGTTTCCTAAGTCTACCAATTGAGAAGCTGCCTCAGTTGTTGCATCTTCCTCAACACCGTCTGCTTTTTTCTTCTTGTCAGATTTGTTGCTTAAAGGTTGGCTTAACTTAGAACCATCACGATATAATGCATTCGCTTTTAATCCTAATGTCCAACTCATTAAATAACAATCAGCAATTTCTTCTACTGTTGCCTCATGTGGCAAGTTGATTGTTTTAGAAATCGCACCAGATAAGAATGGTTGACATGCTGCCATCATTCTAATATGACCATGTGCATGAATGTAACGCTCTCCTTTTTTACCACACTTATTAGCACAATCAAATATTGCTAAATGTTCTTCTTTCAAATGTGGAGCACCTTCCACTGTCATTGTACCACACACATAATCGTTTGCAGCATCAATTTGATCTTCAGTGAAACCTAACTCTTCTAATAAGTTAAAATTCCAATCAGCAAATGCTTCTTCTTTAAAACCTAGACGCGTTAAACAAGCATCTCCTAAAGTGAAACGGTTAAATATAAATCCAATTTCAAATGCTGATTTCGCAGCACCATTTAATTTTTCAATTTCTTCTTGTGTAAATCCTTTCGCTAACAATGCAGCAGGGTTTACAAATGGAGCGCCTTCGAAACTTGCAGCACCCACCGCATACTTAACAATATCATCCTGTTGTTGAGGAGTATACTTTAAGTTCTTCATTGCTTGTGGCACAGACTGATTGATGATTTTGAAATAACCACCACCAGATAGTTTCTTAAATTTCACCAAAGCGAAATCTGGTTCAACACCTGTAGTATCGCAATCCATTACTAAACCAATTGTTCCTGTTGGAGCAATTACAGTTGTTTGCGCATTTCTATAACCATATTTTTCTCCTAATTGAACTGCATCATCCCAAGCTTTTGTAGCAGCAGTTAACAAATAGTCAGGAGTGAATTGTGCTTTAATCCCTTGTGGCTTTATCTCTATTCCTACATAAGCGCCTTCTGCATCATATGCTGCAGCACGGTGGTTACGCATTACACGCAACATATCTTCCTTGTTTTCTTGGTACTTATCAAAAGTGCCTAGGAACGAAGCCATTTCAGCAGATGTTTTGTATGCAATACCAGTCATAATTGCACTGATAGAACCTGCAATACCACGTGCTTCTTCGCTATCATAAGGAATACCGCTTACCATTAACATAGAACCTAAGTTGGCAAAGCCTAAACCTAATGTTCTATAATCGTATGATAATTGAGCTACTTCTTTAGATGGGAATTGTGCCATCAAAACAGAAACCTCTAAAACAGTGGTCCATAATCTTGAAGTATACTCAAAACCAGCTACATCAAAACTATTGTCGTCTTCATTGAAGAACTTACGCAAGTTGATAGAAGCCAAGTTACAAGCAGTATTGTCCAAGAACATATACTCTGAACAAGGGTTAGACGCATTGATACGTCCGCCTTTAGGACAAGTATGCCATTCGTTGATAGTAGTATCATATTGAGTACCAGGATCCGCACAACGCCATGCAGCGTTTGCAATTTGATCCCATACTTCTCTTGCAGGAAGCGACTTCATAACACGACCATCGGTACGTGCTAATAGATCCCAATTGCCATCTTCAGATAATGCTTTGAAAAAGCTATTTGGAATACGAACTGAGTTATTTGAGTTTTGTCCTGAAACAGTTGCGTATGCTTCTCCTTCATAACCGTTGTCATAACCAGCAGCTACTAATGCAGCAACTTTATCTTCCTCTTGTACTTTCCAGTTGATGAATTCTAAAATTTCTGGATGGTCTAAATCCAAACAAACCATTTTAGCAGCACGACGTGTTGTTCCGCCTGACTTGATTGCACCAGCAGCACGATCACCAATTTTCAAGAAGCTCATTAAACCACTTGAAGAACCACCACCGCTTAATTTTTCGTTCGCTCCTCTAATTTGAGAGAAGTTCGTTCCAACACCAGAACCGTATTTGAAAATTCTTGCTTCTCTTGTCCATAAATCCATAATACCCCCCTCGTTCACTAAATCATCACTCACGCTCAAGATAAAACAAGCATGCGGTTGTGGACGCTCGTATGCACTTGTAGATCTTTTTAATTGCTTGTCCTTTGGATCAACATAATAGTGACCTTGTGCTCCACCAGTGATACCATAACTCTCGTGTAGTCCTGTATTGAACCACTGTGGCGAATTTGGTACACATGCTTGATTCAAGATGCTATATACTAATTCCTCATAGAATACTTGCGCATCTTTTGAAGTCGCAAAATAGCCATAGCGCTCACCCCATACGCGCCAACAATTGGCCATACGATGTGCAACTTGTTTAACACTCGTTTCTCTTCCTAATGTACCATCTGGTTGAGGAACACCTGCTTTTCTGAAATATTTTTGTGCTAAGATATCCGTAGCAATTTGACTCCATTGCTTAGGTACTTCAACATTGGTCATTTCAAAAACCTTCTCTCCATTTGGATTTTTGATAACACTGTCTCTGTAATCATACTCGAATTGTTCAAAAGGAGTTTGATCGTCTTTTGTAAACCTGCGAGAGAATTGCAAGCCTTTTTTTGCTTTCGGATTAGCCATGATATTATTCTAGTTTATAGGGTATTAGTAAAACATCCCACTAGGTTTTTCAAAAACCTTGATGGGTATACGAAAATATCCTTCTGATTCCATACTTACGCTCCCGAAATATCAACAGCTGTGGATAAGGATTACGAATTTATTCAAACCCCACACCCCAGTTGAATTGCATGATTTATCCCCAGTCTATGTTAGTTTCTTAAGAAAAAAAACCTTGGATTATAAGTTTTTTTTGTAATAAATGGACTAGGCCTATTTAGATCCCATTAAAAACAATAAATTTGAGGATTCTAAGAATAGAACCAACTTATACGGCGAAACGAAATGAAGCAGAAAATATACGACACAATCCTTACTGGGAAGGGCTTTTCAAAAAAAGCATTCGCTGTTTTAATCGATCCTGACAAGTTAAATGAGTCAGATTTATTAAAAACGATCCAAATTGCGGTGAATGCCCAAGTAGACTATTTTTTTGTTGGCGGCAGTTTAGTGGTAACAGATGCTTTAGATAATATTGTATCCATCATAAAAAGCAAGTGCTCGATTCCTGTAATACTATTCCCCGGTTCCCCAGACCAGATAACACCGAAAGCAGATGCTTTATTATACCTTTCTTTAATATCTGGCCGAAACCCTGAACTGCTTATAGGGCAGCATGTAATTAGTGCGCCATTTGTAAGACAGAGCGGTTTAGAATTAATACCTGTGGGTTACATGCTTATTGACGGAGGAACACCTACCACCGTATCTTATATCTCTAATACCAACCCCATCCCATCCAATAAGAATGATATTGCTGCTTGTACGGCAATGGCAGGCGAGATGCTTGGATTAAAACTAATATATATGGATGCAGGTAGTGGAGCGAAACACGCCATACCTTCTGAAATGATTAAAGAAGTTGCAAAATATATTCAAATTCCATTGGTTGTAGGCGGTGGCATCACGACGCCTGAGAAAGCAAAAGAAAATTGTTTAGCAGGGGCTGATATAATAGTAGTAGGCAATGCGGTTGAAAAGGACCCATCCTTAATTGAAGCAATTGCTGCAGCAATTCATAGCTTAAACTAGTAGAAAGCCTTTGCCCATTTGAATATCAGCGAATATGTTTTTTTGTATGATGCTCAATTAAAAGCTCATCATTTCCTTGAACTTCACAGTTTGACGACGACTAATTTCGATTTTTTCGCCTCCTTTCAATTCAACCAATAAGCCGCCATTAAAATACGGCTCGATTTTTTCAATCCAATGCAAGTTGATAATATGCTTGCGGTTGGCTCTAAAGAAAACACGATCATCCAATCTATCTTCTAGTGAATTAAGGGACTTTAATATGAGTGGCTTATGTGTTGAGAAATACACTTTTGCATAGTTTCCAACACTTTCGAATAATCTAATCTCTGCTAATTTCACAAACCAGCAACGTTCTCCGTCTTTCACAAAAACCTGATCCATTTCAGTTAATGGTCCTCGGTGATTGCCAGATAAACTTGCTTGCTCTAACTGTATTTCGGCTTGTAATTTTTGAATTGAATCCGCTAATCGTTTTGGATCAATCGGCTTTAATAAATAATCTAAAGCATTTACTTCAAATGCCTTTAATGCAAA
>Ga0075464_10001598_pt1 | contig 10222 bp, 9 predicted proteins | sample DEB19_08_DNA_5_FD_75068 | JGI IMG/M metagenome (GOLD analysis project Ga0075464, IMG submission 75068) | Aqueous microbial communities from the Delaware River and Bay under freshwater to marine salinity gradient to study organic matter... | ecosystem: Environmental > Aquatic > Marine > Coastal ...
GGGCCTGGGATATCTCCGGCAACATCACGTTCAACCCGAACGGCGCGGCGGCGTCGAACTTCACCGATGCGGTTGTCGCGATCAACACCAGCTTGCTTTCCGGCCTCATAACCCGCGAGCAGGTTGCCGGTTTGGTTGGGCTGCGCCAAGCGCTCCCACTGGATATCGACTGAAGCCATGCGCGCTAGATCCCGTAAGTCTTCGGAAGGGAGCCATTGCTGGCGCCGTAGAAGTAGCCGAGCCCCTGAAGGCCCTGGCCAAGCAGATTATTGACGCTGTTCGCGTTCGAGATTGCCGCGTTGCCCGTCGCCGAGGCCGCCGAGTTGTTGTTGTTGGCGACGTTGCCGGCGTAGTTGTTGGCGTTGTTGGAGAGCATCCCAACGCCTGCGAGGCCTTGGTTCGACATCTGGAACAGGTTTCCGACACGGGTATCGAACCGCGAGGTGTCGTAGTTGCGCTTGTCATCATAGATCGCGATGTCGCGCTGAGTGTCTACGTCGTAGTTTTGGTTCGCGACTTGGCGGTCCTGGTTCCACTGGTTGCGAGCCACCCCATCCAGGGCAAGCAGGTTTCCGACCCACTTCTGATAGTCCTGACCGGCGAGGCCCTGGCCGTAGTTGATCGCCTCTTTCACCGCTGCGCCCGATTGGCCCAGGCCGCCAGCGGCAGAGCCGGCCTTCAGGTTCCGGTTGCCCTGATTGAGAAGCCAATCAAAGTACGGCGAGGCCTTGTAGTTTTCTGGGTCAATGTTCGGCGTCGCGGGAGCCGATCCAAAGTCGGGCCGGGTATAGTCGGGCCGATCCGCGACCGCAGGGCCGTAGTAGCCGCCCTCTGCCTGTTGTTGCTCAGGCGTGCTTGAGGGCTGGGTGTATGGGACCTGACGACCCTCGGCCTGTCCCGTGTTTTGGAACTGATAGGCGGCCCGTTCAGCGAGAGATTGTTGCTCAATCGGCTTGTTCGGATCACCGCCACCGGCCTGCGCCCAGGCCATAACGTCGGGGTTTGCCTGCAGGTAGGCGTTCCAGTCGGCTTGGGGCTGAGAAGCGGCAGAAGGCGAACCCCCAAGCGCATTTCCACCAGAACCGCCAAGCAGCCGCGAAAGCTCGCTGTTCGCCGCATAGGCCCCCGGCATGTACGGCGAGACATAGCCGTTGATCTGGTCGCGAGCTGCTTTCGCCTCGGCGTTGTTGACCGCCGCAGCGTTTTGAGCCGCCTTCGCAGCCTTCTTGGTTGCGTTGCCGCTGATGGCCGCCCCCGCAAGGCCAGCGCCTGCGGAAACGACAGCCGCGATTAGCGGAAAGACCATGCTTTAATCCTCATCCAAGGCCTCGCGCCAGGCGTTCAACAGGTATTGAGTGGGGAGCTCGCGGCTGACGATCTGGCCGTCTAGGTGGCGGTTGAAGGCCGCCCGCCAGATCGCTTGGAAGGCCGGCGTCGCCTGCCCCGCCTTGTTGGTGATTTGCGTGTCGCCCCGCAGCGGGACATCGGTAACGGATGCCCACAGGCGCATCAGCGACCACGTAGGGAGCCCCTGCGCGTCCACCGGCTGCATTCGCGGGTCCATGTCAGTCGTCGTTCATTCGAGCGTCAGAGACGCGGACCTCGATAGGGTCGGTGACGATCCATTCGAAGTAGATGCCCGGCGCGTCGATGCGGCCCAGGCGGCGCCAGATGACACGGGTTTCGTATTGCCCCATCGCGCCGAGGTCTTCGAACATCCAGGGCGACCACGTCTTGCCTTGGTCGGTCGAGTAGCGCAGCCCCACCTTCGGCTCGACGCCCTGCCCGCTCACCAGCCCGACACCAACGGCGCAGTGCAGCGAGACGCTGTCCACGATGGCCCAGGAACCCTTCAGGGGCACATAGCCGGTGAAACGCCGCTCGATAGGCTGTCCGGCGTCGGTCAACGCATCAGCATCGACCTTCCAGATCGTGCCGTCCTCGTCGGAGGCAGCGAGCGCCATGCCGCCGATCTGCGCTCCAAGGTGCGGCTTGAAGTAGTCCTCGCCGTAGCTGGACCAGTTGAACCACTTGCGCGAGATGAGGTCGAAGACCCAGGTCCCGCGATTGCCGAGGCGAAGGATGTAATAGGTGTGCTGGTCCGTCGTGAAAGACCAGGCGCGGATTTTGCTCGGTTCGGTGAGGCGGATCTGCTCGGAGAGGCCGAAGTCCGAAATGACCTGCGGGAAGGTCGTGTACTCGTAGACCGAGAAGTCCGACCCGACGAACAGCAGGCTCGTCCCGACAACTTTGGCGGCGTCACGGGCCAAGCAGCCGATAGGGAACGACTGGCCAGCGACGCGCTTGATAGGAGGATCGGCAAGCCCGGTTTGCTGCCAACCCTCGACGCTGGCAGCGCCCAGGAGGATGAACAAGTCTCCCAGCGGACGGACGGCCTCTAGGTTGTCTGGGCTTTTCTCGGCGACGACACTATCAAGCATCGCCCACGGCTCGCCGGGGAGCTTTATCAACGCGCGTCCGGTTTCAGCCACCGAGGCCACCCACAGGCCGTTGTTGAACATCACCGATTGAGCGCCAACCCCATCTGGCAGCACTTCGGCCGCAACCGAGGTCGCCGTGACGAGGTAAAGGGCGTCACCTGTGGCGATCCGCACCTCGTCAACGGGGTCGCTCTCCAGGTTCTGGCCGCCGTCCATATCAATGCGGTTCCAGCCCACGAGCGATCCCGTTAGGCCGGTCACGACTGCGGAGGTGGAGACCCTGTTGACGGTTTGAGCCGAGACAACGATGGCGTCGTCGCCGAACAAACCCTTGCGCTGGAACACGCCCCGGATCGGCCCAGCGCCGGCCGTGACGAGCGTGTCCAGACCCGGGCGAGCCAGCAGCACGAGTTGCTTCTCGACCTCGGTTGCCGAAGGCTCGGCGAGCATGTTGAGGGTGGTCAGGTTCGGAAGGCGGCCCTGTCGGGTCGAGCTTCCATAGGCGAGCAGAATGCCGGTCATGAAGGCCCCGCGGTAATGACCTTCGGGAAGATCGGATAAGCGATGATGCGCGGAGCGATCAGATCAGCACCCACGCTCGACAGACCAAAGACGCCAACCTCCGCAACAACCCTGTAGGGGCGAAGGAATGATGCCGACTGGCCCGTAAGGGCGAAGGACCCAGCCGCAACGGCGAAATCCAAGCTCCAGATCAGCTCAACGGGCGGCCCGGAGACAGTGAAGGACCCACTCGCGGCGATAAGCTTAATGGTCGATGAGGTGTAATTCAGCGCCGCTTCGCCGCCTGTGATGGCAAACGCGCCAGGCAGACTGATTACGCCCTCTGCGGTGCTAGCGACCGAATAGGTAAAGACGCCGGTCGTAGCCCCCATGATCCGGCTGCGTCGTAGCGTTGCCACTTGTCCGCTAAGGACAAACGCGCGCGGCTGGGGGGCAAAGGCCCCGGAGAACACAAGCGTCGCAGCCTGACCACTCAGGGTGAACGCCCCCCGCTCAGCCGACATACTGAAGCTGATGACTGGGGTGCGTTCGTTGTAGTGCGTGTTGCCGACAACCGACTGCCGGTTTGCGCTTTCAGTGACGATAATCGGCGTCGGCTGACCCGCCAGGATCAGTTGCCGCGCATTGATCTGGCCGAACGACGCTGTTTGTCCGGTGAGCGTGAAGGATGCGCCGGCGGCGGTGAGTGTATAAGCTGCTCCAGCAGCCGCTTCACCGTAAAGGGTGTCGCCGACTTGAGCGCTGCGGACCCCTGTTTCCAAGAACCCGATAGGCGTCGGCCCAACGCCGACAAGGACGACGCGGACCATTAAGCGGCACCGGCGAGGCTATCGAACATCAGCGCTCCCTCGCCTCCTGGGTGTAGTGTGGTTGACTCTTTGCACGGGATCGTTTCACTGCCGTCACGCGCTCGGAGATCTGTCATGCGACCATTCGCAGCGGCCATTGCCGCCTTGGCGGCCCTGTGGGCGACCCCCGCCTTTGCCTACACCGTCGTTGTTACCGGAAGCCCCGAAACGGTGGCCTGCGGCTTTGCAGACGCCCAGTGCCTGAACATCGGTGAAACCACGCTCACCACTACGGATGCGGCGTATTTGCTGGACCGGACCTGGACGAACCGCTCGGACTTTTCCGGCATCTACTTTCGGTATCGGCACAGCGGCCTGACGACCGAGGATGAGCACTTTTTCGCTGGTTTTCTCTACAACGGCGAACGGTATGAGCACCAATTCACCGCCACTGCCGGCGACCTCACCTTCCACATAGGGAAGGCCAGTTTTTATGCTCGCGACCTAGGCTCTGGGTTTATCCGCGGCTTCCTTGGCAGCGATGAAGCTACCGGTCCCGTACTGGACTACTTCTTCATCACCTCGGGGGCGGTTCCGGAGCCCGCGACCTGGGCGATGATGATAGCCGGCTTTGGCTTGACTGGTGCGGCGCTTAGAGCCCGTTCCAGTCGCCGTTTGGCAGCTTAGCGCCAGCCCACGTTCCATCGGAGAGTTGTAGGGGTGCGAGCGGCGTAAAGTTCGGGGCGCCAGCATCGCTAAGGTCGGTGAAGAACGCGCCGACACCTAACCCGCTGGCTTGAACCTTACTGTTGGCGTCCGAACCCACCGGAAGACCCAGCGTTGCATAGGGAATGCTAAGGCTGGCGATGTCGAATGCCGGATAGGTGGGCGGCGTCCGCGTTGACCAGGCAATGCCGTTGAGGTGGCAGTGATCCATCGCGGAGTATGCGTCCGGGTTCCAAGTTTGCGTAATATTCTGCGCGCCGCCGGCTTGGCTGACATACTCAATTACGGCGTGCTTGGCTTGTTGGGCCGAAATGTAGCCGCCCGAGAAGCCCATGCCGTATGAATTGGACGTGTCGTGGCATGTCGTCTGGGAGAAGAAGAAGTCTTCCGCAATCATATTGCTGTTGAGCGCAAAGAGCGCGCCGCCGACCAACTCCTCAACCTCGTTGAACGCCGCAATGACGTTGCTGAAGGTCACCGGGAAGGCGTCGCTGCTGCCGTGCCAGACGAATGCTTCAGCGTGGACATCCACCCACGTCGAGAGCACCAGCGGCGTCGTGGTGATGTAAACCGTGTTGCCGTTCGGGGCCGGGCCAGCGCCAGTCGGGCTGGCGTTCTGGTAGACTTCCCGCGTTAGGAACGATGCCGCTCGCGGCTGAGAAGTCTCTACCGCCGTAAAGCCGGGGATTGCGTTAACCGCCGCGGCGATGTTGGCGACCTTCGTGGACGTGGGAACGGTCGTGCCGACCACGTTGGAAATCGCCATATTCATGACGCTGACGCCGTCCACATAGAGCTGGAACCGCCGATCCGCGCGGCCGACATTGTTGGTAATGACGAGGTTGGCGACGCCGGGACCGGAATAGGTCAGCGTCAGGGCCGTGAGATAGGTTCGAAGGCCCGAAAGGATGCCGCCAACCCGGCGTGTCACGTTGCCAGAGATCAGGCCAGTGGCGTTCTCATGGGCAGATCCACCGACGCCATCAATCAGGTTGCCGACGATGTGCGGGCACGACCCAGGGCCGTAACTCGGAATGTCGTGGACGTAGCAGTCGCTGAAATAGGCGTTCGGAAGCGAGTCGTCTTGGCAGCTAACCCAGAAGCCGTCTGAGGTCAGTCCGTCGTAGAGCGCGCCCATGCCCGAGCCCGATCCGAGGAAGAAGTTGTTATCTCCAGCCATCACCTCGCAGCCGTTGAACCAGACCAGCTTGTTCGAGTTGGTCCGCAGCCGCCATCCATTCATCTGCGGCGAGATTTTGCAGAGATCCCACTGGAGGCGTTCGCCTTCGAAGCACACGGCGTCGTACTGAATGCCTGCTCCGGTACGAAGGGCGCTACCGTCGCCAACCGTCGCGGAGACGCCCGGCGCGCAATAGATCCGCGTCCAGTTCTCCCTGCGGAAGCTCTCGGCAGCGACAGCGGTCTGCAGCGGATAGCTGAAGCCGTTATTCACCAGCTTGATCGCTGGGAATTCCCAAACGGGGCTGACCGCCGGGTTCGCTGCGCCATTAACCCGTGAGTGGGCCACACAGCGTTGCAGGGCCTTAACGATGGTGTTGTAGCGCGTATCCAGAACGTCGGCCTGGGTCGCGTCCACCACCAGCTCTTTGTCGATGACGCAGCCCGGGCCGATGCCTGGATTGCGCGCCGAGAACTCCGCGCTGATGACGCGGGTCTGCATCGCGCCGTTGTTCGCCGTGGTCGTGAAGACGAACCGGCAACGGCCTAGTGGGTTGAGCGCCATCGTGGCGGCCCAATCGACCGTGAACTTGTATCCGTACTGGACTTTGGAGTTGCCGTTGACGTCGGTGACCACATGGAAGGCGGGCGTGGTGACGGTGATTTCCGCCCCACCCTCTACCTGCCCCTTGACCGAAGCGACGCCACCCCTCGCACGCGCCGCCACGATGATATCGAAGTCCGCCCCGAAGGACTGTCGCGGGACGTTGTAGAGGCGCGCAGCGGGCTTGGCGGTGACGCGGGTGGGGTCGGCGGGCTGAGCGGGGTTTGAGCCGCCCCAGCCCGTCCCAGCGCCCCCGGTGACGCCCCATTGCGAGTGGGGGGCCAGCTTGTCGGCGGCAACGCTGATGGGGCCAGCAGCGGGGCCGTGTGCGAACGAGGTTGCGGGGCCTGACGCGTTTGCAGCCTTCACACCGGGGCGGACATAGAGGTCTTCAAGCGCTCCAGTAAGCGCCAAGGTCTGTGCTGTCGCTCCGACGATGTCCGTCCAGCCCGTCAAGCCGTCCGCCGAGGACTGATGTTGATAGGTGTAGCTTGTCGGCGAGTTTGCCCAGACACCGTTGGTCGATGCCAGGCTCTGGCCGATTGACGGCGTGCCCAGGAAGCCAGGGACCGCAGTATTGACCGGAACTGGCGCGCTGTCGGCCCGTATCCTGATCCTTAGGACGTAGTTCGGCATTAGCTGAGCGTCATCTTGCGGTCGAGGTAGAACGTCGAGGACGCCTTACCCGCCTTCGGATAGGCATAGATAGCGCCCGCGATCTGCGGCGTGATGCTCACGGCTTTCTTGAAGCGCACCGCCGCGCGGAAGACTGCGGTTCCGTCCGTCACCGACCCGCCATCAACAGCCGAGGCATACCCGCCTGGCTCGGAGCCTGCCGATGTGCCAGCGGTCGTGCAGAAGAAGATGCGGCCGGCGTTAGAGGCGAGCTTGATCACATCGCCCAGGACGTAGGCGGTTGAGTTCGCGCGGCTGGTGGCGAGACTGTCCCACGCCTGCGTTGAAGCGGTTAGGGCAGCGCCGGTCGCGAGGATATCGGCCTTGGTGCCGGTGGCGAAATCGCCGAGCGGGCTTCCAGTAGTCGCCAGACCCTCAACGTCGAACCAAAGCTCATCGTTGTTCGGCAGGCTCGCGGCGTTCCACATACCCTCGATGGTGACAGTGACCGATGATCCGACCGTTCCGTTCCAGGCCGCAAGCGGCAGCGCTTCGAAGGGTTGTTGCCATTTAGCGTTCGCCGTCGTGACGATCTTGGCCGAGAAACCCGTCGTGCCGTTGCTGGCGCCGCCCGTGCGAATGAGCGTGGTTTCGGTCGTTTCCGTGCCGGCGTAGCTGTACTTCTCGGCGCGGTAGTTGGCCGCCGAGGAGTCTGAGCGCGTCAGGTAGGTCTCAGCCCCGCCCGGCGTCGTCGGTGTCGCAGCGACCGTCACAGCCGAATTGAGCTTGCAGTCCTTAATCCAGAACTCGCATGGGTCTGGATTAGCCGCGACGATGGTCTTGCCGGAGCCCATCGCCGAGAGATCCACACCCTCGATGCGAATGGTTCCGGTGCGGTTGCTGACGTTGAAGAGGTTGGTGGGCACGACGTAGCTACCGCCCGTCTTCAGCCCCACAGAGTCGCGCCAGATCACGCGGCAGCAACGGACGGTGATGTACTGGTTGACGCTCAAGAATCCGAACGGCGTATTGATGAACTCGGCGCGAAGGCCGATGCCGCCGTTGCCGGTTCCGATCTGGAACACCGCAGAGGCTTGGGTCCCGCCCTGCAGCAGTTCGCAGCTCTCAAAGACGTAAGAACCGGTCGCCGACAGGACAGTCATCGCCGCCGAGCCCGTGGCGTTCGAGAAGGCGATCCCGTACCAGTAGGCGTAGCCGCCCGCGAAGGTGATCGCCGAGGCTCCAGTCGTGGAGACGGTGGCGGTCGTGCGCAAATCAGCGCTCACCGGGGGAACAGACCCGGCGCGGTCAACGCATACGATAGCGTTAGGACTCGCGGCAGTCCCTGGCGGCGTCATCGTCATCGCCGACGCCTTGGTCTCGGCGTGGTCGTGCGCGACATAGAACGTATCGCCAGCGGCCTTGGCGGTCAGAGCCGCAGCAAGGGTCGTGTAGGCGTTGGTCCAGTCAGCGCCAGTGCCCGCACCAGCCGCCCCGGAATAGACGTAGACGAGCGCCATGCGGCTCTCCTAGCTGTGGGGTTTAGGCGAGCTGTAAGACGCCGGCTGTACTGTCGAAATCCGTCGTGAACGTTTCGGTGTCCGACAGCGTGATCGAGGACCCGTAGTCCCAGAAGCCGATCAGCTCATCGTTCGAGGCGGTGTCGTTGTAGAGCACCACGTATCGGAACGGCCCGATGGAGCCGCCAGTCGCGGTGAAGACGACGTCGTTGAGCACCAGCTTGTAAGTGCCGGACGATTGAGCCGAGGACGATTGCGTCGCTGCGGTCCCACCGGCCGTGTAGCCGTTGCCCGCTGAGATTTCGGAGATGTTGGCCTTGACGGTGTTGCTCGACGTGGGGGCCGTGTTGGTCAGCAAGACCTTGAGCGTGTCCGATCCAAGATTGTGGACCTTCTCGCAAACAGCCTCAGAAAAGCTGTTGAATTTATTGAACGCTGCGATGGGAGCCTCCTATCGCTAAGAGTTGGCGGAAGGGTCGATGCCGATTGGCCCAGCGCCCGTCAGGCGAAGAAGCGCGGCGTCTACGGGGACTTTCAGGTTGGTCTTGCGGAACCGCATCCGGATCGACTGGCGACCACGGTCAGCCAGCGAGACCACGACGTTCGGTGGGTCGCCTGGCAGGAAATACGGGGAGAGACGCACGGCGAGCTGAGCCGCGACATCCTCGTCATGCTCCGGGCCTAGGGGGTTCTGGCTGTTGAGCGTGACGTTCGACAGTTCGCGCCACTCGCCCATGTAGGCGACGTAGACGAAGGTGCGTGGGCTGGGGCCGACGATGATGACCACAGCGCCGTTGCGTGGCGGGCGCAGGCCGGTTTCGTCGCTCTCGGGGTTCTGAGGATCGCTGATCGATTCCGGCAGGGTGATCGCAGCGTTATCGTCTTCGGCGTTGAAGACCCGCTCGTCTTCACCAGCGATGTAGTCGTTCAGGATGCGGACGTTACGGAGTGTCCCGCCAATCATCGTCCCGGGGAGCGTCAGGAAGAACGACGCCGCCACATCCAGAACGATCTCGCCGTCATCGGCCTTAAGTGCGCCCCTGCCCTGCACGCGCAGCATCGCAAGAGCCCTGCGGCCCAGGTCTCGGATCGTCGCCATGTCGGGAGCCTCGCTAGGCCGGGGCGTTCACGCCGCCCGGTTGGCGGGTCAGGAAGTCGTGGTAGTTGCCTGGATAGGCTTGGGTTTCGCCGTGGTGCGTCAGGTCCAGATCGGGGACGATCCAAAGCTCACCGCCGCAGTCGATCCAACGCCGGCAGAAGGCGTAGTCCTCGCCGTACCAGACGCCCTCGTGAGCGCCGTGGTTGAACAGGTCCACGGCTGGTGCGTAGGCCGGGCCGTAGCAAAGCTCGGGATAGGCCTTCATGAAGCGGTCCACCGCCTCTTTCGTGACCTTGAGGAAGCCGGCGGGCGCGCGATGACCGCGCAGCGTGCCGTCAGCAACCATCTGGACGTTGCCCGCGGCGTCGGTGAGCGGGGCGCCCATGTATTCCTCGTCGTCCTTCTTGAAGCGGTAGAGGCCGGCGACGACGTCACCCTCGGTCTCGATCAGCTTCAGGAGATCGTCGGGGCGAAACTCGATGTCGTGGTCGATGAACACAACCACGTCGGCCTTGCCGTCCATGGCCTTGCGAAGCATCGTGGAGCGAGCGCAGGAAATGTAGGGATTCCCCACCTCGGAAACGATGCCAAGCTCCCATCCGGCCGCTTTGATGAGCGCGATCGACGCCTCGATGGCGTCCTGCGTCACCGGCAGCGGCGCCTTGATGGTCGGAACAGCAAGGACGACTTTCGTCATGGAATTAGGCGGGGCAGGCCGAAACCCACCC
>Ga0075464_10001599_pt1 | contig 10216 bp, 9 predicted proteins | sample DEB19_08_DNA_5_FD_75068 | JGI IMG/M metagenome (GOLD analysis project Ga0075464, IMG submission 75068) | Aqueous microbial communities from the Delaware River and Bay under freshwater to marine salinity gradient to study organic matter... | ecosystem: Environmental > Aquatic > Marine > Coastal ...
CAAGGCATTGTGCGCGATTCCTTTTACGCCAGTGCAAGGCGGTCGAATTCTCGCGCACTCGGCGGAAATGCGCACTGCACTTGTTCACGGTCTTAAACAATTAGTTAAACAAAACGATTTATCCTCTGCGCATGTTTTATTTCCCCTCGAGGCAAGTTTGTCGGCCTTAGTGGCGGATGGCTTTTTACTGCGCAATGCAGTGCAGTTTCATTGGCATAACCAATCATTTATCGATTTCGAGGGCTTTTTAAATAGTCTTAACATGAAGAAGCGCAAGAATATTCGCCGTGAACGACGCATCGTTGAGCAAGCCGGTATTACGTTTAAGCATCTTGCGGGGTCGGCAGCGACTCAGGAGGATTGGCAATTCTTTTATCGTTGTTACGCCAACACCTATTTTGAGCATCACTCTACGCCCTACCTCAATCAAGATTTTTTTATGCAATGGGCAGAGCGTATGCCTGAAAATCTTCATTTAATTTTTGCTCAACGGAATGAACAGGCTATTGCTGCCTCCTTATTGGTCGTTGATCGCAAAGCGCCCATTTCAACTGTCTATGGTCGCTATTGGGGATGTCTCGAACACCTGACCTGTTTACATTTTGAAACTGCTTATTACCAAGCTATTGAATTTTGTATCACGGAGAAAATTCAATTATTCGAAGGTGGCGCGCAAGGCCAGCACAAAATGGCTCGCGGGTTTCTGCCCACCACCTTACAATCAGCGCATTGGTTAGCTGATGAACGCTTTTTAAGTGCAGTAGACCGATTTTTAGAGCGTGAGCGCGAAGGCATTGCCGAATATATTGATGAACTTCAAGAGCATTCGCCCTTACGTCAAAACAGAAATGTAAATATCAGCTAAAGTATGCCTATGAGCGATGGTGCAAATTCATTATTAATTGGTGATGCTGATTCTGATTCCCCCTGTATTGGCGTCTGCTCGACCCTATTTGATGAAATTTGTATGGGTTGTGGCAGAACTGCACAGGAAGTCTGTAACTGGGTTTTTTTATCGCCAGCGGAAAAAAAAATAGTCTGGGAACGCATTCAATTAGAAGGTACTGCGATGCGCTTCCAGACTAAGAATGAAAAGCTTTAATTAGTCTGCGTAGACTCCAGCTGCTTTAATAATTGGCGACCATAAATCAATCTGTGCTTTCAAGTGATTTTTCAATCCCTCTGGGCTAGCATTAGCTTGACTCGGAATTTCAACACCCATTTCAGCCATCTTACTTTTGTAGCCAGGATCTTGAATTGCAGCCTTCAGGGCAGCGGCTAATTTATCCGCATCAGCCTTAGGGGTTCCCTTTGGTGCATAAACACCGTGCCATACTTTAACTTCAAAGTTTTTCAAACCCTCTTCGTTCAAGGTTGGCACTTTGTCATAGGCTTTAATCCGTTGCAAGGTAGTCGTACCATAAGCCTTAACAGCGCCTGCAGTGACTTGAGTGCCGATGTTCGTAGTTTGATCGCACATGAGCTGGACCTGATTGCCCATCAGATCAGTTAAAGCAGGAGCAGTTCCCTTGTAAGGAACGGTAGTTAAGTCAATTTGTATCCGACTCATTAACAATAAACCGCATAAATGACTAGCCGAGCCAATACCTGCATTAGCATAAGCAATTTTGCTGCTATTCGCCTTCATGTAAGGCACTAAATCTTTGAAGTTTTTAGGGGGCAAATCTTTGTTGGCAATGAGCATCATCGGCACATCTGCAACCTGGCCAATATATTCATAATCATTCATTGGATCGAAGCCAAGATTTTTATATAAAGCGGGAGCAGTCGACATACCAATATGATGGATTAACAATGTATGACCATCTTTTGGAGCCATCACTACTTTTTTTGCCGCAATGGTTCCGCCGGCGCCCGGGGTATTTTCAACAATAATTTGCCCCTTTAATTGCTTGCCCATAACTAAGGCAAGCTCACGCGCTACTTTATCGGTAGGACCACCAGCAGCAAAAGGCACAATTAGTGTGATCGGCCGATCGCCAGGAAACTCAGCTGCCTGTGAGGCTGGAGCGATGAAACAAATGCTCGTTAATACTGAGACAGTAAAAACCAGTTTCTTTGTTAATTGCATTACATCTCCTTATTGATATTTAAATAAATCATGAACTAACCCGTAATGGCTTGGCTGCGTAAATATTCCTCGTAAGTACCAGAATAATCAACGACTGATCCGTCCATTTTAACTTCCAAAATACGATTGGCTAGGGCCGATACAAACTCACGATCGTGCGAAACAAAGAGTAGCGTGCCTTCATATTTTTCGAGGGCAATTTGTAGGCTTTCAATCGATTCCATATCCATATGGTTGGTGGGTTCATCCATCGCCAGCACATTGTGCTTTTGGAGCATGAGTTGCCCCCAAATCATCCGCCCCTTCTCGCCGCCAGATAAGACCTTAACCGACTTCCCAATATCGTCACCAGAAAATAACAAGCGGCCTAAAGTACCACGCACTACCTGATCATCATCCCCGGTATTGCGATAGCCACTCATCCACTCCATCAAGGTTGTTTCGTCAGGAAATAGCTCACTGGTATCTTGTGGCATCACCCCAACATTCGCATTTTCAGCCCATTTCACATCACCTTTATCAGCCTGTAGACCGTTAAATCGTTTACTTAAAATCGTTTTTAGTAGGGTTGTTTTGCCAGCACCATTTTGACCAATAATGGCAATTTTCTCGCCGGCACGCACACCTAATTTAAAGTTCTTAAAAATAGTCCGATCAAAATCTTTAGTTAGGCCATTGCACTCAACTGCCATGTTATGTAATTTCTTTTCCGAGTCAAAGCGAATGAATGGGTTTTGTCGTGAAGAGGGTTTGATTTCAGTTATCTCGATCTTTTCTAACTGCCGCTGCCGCGAAGTCGCTTGGCGAGCCTTTGAGGCGTTCGCTGAGAAGCGACTGACGAAAGCCTGTAGTTCTGCAATCTTTTCTTTAGCCTTGACATTCGAGGCCATTTGCTGGGCCCGCGCTTGCACTGAAGCTAGCATATAAGAATCATAATTACCGGGATACACTTTGAGCGTGCCAAAATCCATATCGGCCATATGCGTACATACTTCATTTAAAAAATGACGATCATGGGAAATAATGATGATGGTGCTATTAAAATTATTTAACACTTCTTCAAGCCAATGAATCGAGTGAATATCTAAATTATTCGTCGGCTCATCTAGAAGAAGAACATCGGGATCAGAAAAAAGTGCTTGCGCTAACAAGACACGTAATTTCCAACCAGGCGCAATATTGCTCATCGGGCCATCGTGTTGCTCAATGGGAATGCCAATGCCGAGCAATAACTCGCCGGCTTTCGCTTCTGCAGTGTAGCCGCCATATTCAGCATACTTCGCCTCAAGCTCAGCAGCGTGCATATAGTCTTCATCACTCGCATCGGGGTTAGCATAAATTGCATCCCGTTCTGCTGCCGCCTGCCACATTTCTTCATGCCCCATCATCACGACGTCAAGCACGCGCACATCCTCAAAAGCAAATTGATCTTGGCGTAACTTGCCCAAACGAATATTTGGGTCTAGGCTGACATTTCCGCTAGTGGGCTCGAGATCGCCGCCCAAGATTTTCATGAAGGTGGATTTGCCACAACCGTTAGCGCCAATTAAGCCATAGCGGTTACCGCCACCAAATTTAACTGAGATATTTTCAAACAAGGGCTTAGCCCCAAACTGCATAGTAATATTAGATGCTGACAGCACGATAACCTTCTAAATAGGAATGTTTTATAGCAAACCGCCTATTTTAACGGTGTTGGCGCCTGATTGTGCTATTTCAACTGTTTCACAGCCTTAATACGCAGCTGCCAAGCCATCGCGCCGACTATCGCTAGCGGCAATATAGCCATCTTCCAGATCATCACTTAAGCGCCAAATAAACTGTCCTGAGCCAAAGTCCATATAGGGATCATCAATCTTTTTCAGGGTGTGACCCATGGCAATGAGGCCGGCTACCGTGGCGGGGTTCATGTTCGACTCAACATCTAAGGTGAAATCGCGGTTCACCTTCCAACGCGGTGCGTCACAGGCGGCCTGGGGCTGCTGCTGATATGTCATCATGCGCACTAAAGTTTGTAAATGGCCTTGGGGTTGCATATCGCCCCCCATGACCCCAAAACTCATTTGCGGGAAAACCTTGCCGCCATCATTGCGGGTAAGGAAAGCAGGAATGATGGTGTGAAATGGCCGTTTACCCCCGGCAACCACATTGGCAGATTGCGGATCAAGAGAAAAACCATAACCCCGATTCTGCAGGCTAACGCCCCACTCCGGAACGACCACTCCCGAACCAAAGCCCATGTAATTGCTTTGAATAAAAGACACCATTCGTCCCTGCGCATCAGCGGTAGTTAAATATACGGTACCACCCGACGCTGGTAAGCCATATTTAAAATGGGTCGACTTTTTAGGATTAATCTGTTTAGCTCGCTCAGCTAGATAACTCGGACTGAGCATTTGTTCTGGCGTCACTGCCATTGAACGCGGGTCAGCAAGATATTGATACACATCGGCAAAAGCTAACTTCATCGCCTCAATTTGTAAATGCTGACTTTCAATCCCATCCACTGGCAAACTCGCTAAATCAAAATGTTGCAAGATTCCCAAGGCAATTAATGCGCCAATGCCCTGACCATTTGGTGGAATTTCATGTAAGTCATATTGTTTACCATCGGCTGCTCGTAGACTCTGGTTAATCGTGCCCACCCAATCGGGACGATATGCGCTTAAGTCGGCTAAAGTCATGGCACCATCAGTCGCCTTCGCAAACGCCACAATCGCTTCGGCAATTTCACCTTCATAAAATGCCCGCACACCATTTTTTGCTATCACTTTTAAGGAGCGCGCAGCGCTTGGAAAAGTAAATCGCTCTCCTGCATGTGGGGCTCTACCATGCGGCATAAAAGCAGCAGCAAAACCGGGCTGGTTTTGTATATCCGGAATTGCGGCGGCCCATTTATGCGCCACTATTAACGGCATCGCGTAACCGCGTTCAGCAATTTCAATGGCGGGCTGTAATAAATCAGCTAATGGTAATGAACCAAACCGAGTATGTAAGGCCTCCCAACCGGCTAGAGCACCAGGAACCGTGACGGTATCCCAGCCACGCATCGGTCGTTTAGCAAGACCATTTGCCTCGGTGCCATATTTTTTTGCATAGTAAGCCGGATTCCATGCCTGCGGGGCTACCCCAGAAGCATTTAGGCCATGCAATTCCTGACCATCCCACACGATCGCAAAACAATCACTACCTAGGCCATTAGAAACCGGCTCAACAATCATCAAAGCGGCGGCGGCGGCAATCGCAGCATCGATGGCGTTACCTCCCTGGTGCAAAATCTTTAAGCCGGCCTGAGCTGCGAAGGGATGCGAGGTCGAAACCACATTTCGTCCCATTACTGGCATACGTATGGTGGGATAAGGGTTGTGCCAATGAAATTGCATATTATTCCAGTTAATAAATTAGTCGAGCGAAATTTGATTTTGTTGAATAATTTTGGTCCATCGCACCCGATCAAGCGCAACCATCGTGGCAAATTTTTCAGGGCTCCCAGGTATCGGTTCAGCACCCAAAAGCGCTAAACGTTCTCTAGTATCTTTCTCAAGTAATACTGTATTTAATGCGGCGTTTAGCTTATTCACGATCTCGGCTGATAAATTTTTAGGCCCATATAGCCCAAACCAATTCGACGTTTCAAATTGTCCAAGACCATAATCTTTGCCAGCCTCGGCAATGGTCGGCACATTTGGCAATAAAGGTGAACGCTTAGGGCTTGCAAACCCTAAGGCCATTAACTTGCCGTCAGTTACTAGGGGCAAGCTTGCAATCGTTGTATCAAATAACAAGTGAACTTTACCCGAAATTAAATCGGGCGTAGCCAAAGCTGACCCCTTATAAGGAATGTGCGTCATATTAAAACGGGCTGTTGCTTTTAATGACTCAGCATTTAAATGCATTACAGTGCCATTGCCACTCGTCGCATAATTAATCTCATTCGGATGAGCCCGCGCATATTCGATGAATTCTTTCAGGTTTTTAACTGGTAAAGTTTTAGTGATTGTTAGTAAGCCAGGTGCAATTGCGACGCCCCCAATCGGCGTAAAATCGGCTTGCGTGTCATAAGGTAATTTTTTAGTAAAGCTTGGTGCCACAGCATGAGTACTTCCGGTTGACAAAAGCAAAGTGTAGCCATCAGGTGCAGCTCGTGCGACTAAATTTGAGCCAATTGAACCACCCGCACCAGGATGATTATCGACAATGACCGTTTGCCCTAAACGTTGGGTTAGTTTTTGTGACAACATGCGCCCTAAGGCATCTGTTGCTCCCGCTGGCGGAAAAGGAATAATTAAGGTAATTTGACGATTGGGATAGGTCAGCTCTTTTGACTGTGCCACAACGTTGGTAGAACTCAGGATCAAGCTGAAAACCAGCGCAGTCAATGGTATTAATCTGCAGAGAATAGGCTTCAATGGCATTTAAAAATTCCTAAAGAGGTGAGTTCGATTGGGTAAGTTGGAATCGATTAAGTTGTTTTTTTATTACCGGTATGCGCAAGGCAAGTAATAAGATAATAACGCCCAGATAAATCGAGACGACTGAAAAGTTATTTTTACCCGCCTTATCCCACCAATAATGCAAAATTGCCGTGCCTGCAATCACATAAACCAGACGGTGTAATAAAGCCCAGCGGCGCCCTAGTTTACGCTGCGACCACTGGTTTGACGTGAGTGCCAACGGAATAAGCAATACAAAACTAATAAACCCCATAGTTATAAAGGGGCGTTTAATGACATCTTTTATCATTGATACCAGGTTGAAATCTTGGTCTAACCAAAGCCAAATTAAAAAATGCAAACAGGCATAAAAAAACACGAATAGCCCAAGCATACGACGCACTCGTAGCCAACCACTCCAACCAGTAATTAAGCGCAGCGGTGTCATCCCTAAAGTAAGACAAAATAAAACGAGGGTCCAAGTTCCTGTTGACCGAGTAATAAACTCAATTGGGTTGGCGCCTAATTGATCGCTGTAAGCAAAATAAATAAGTCGCACTAGCGGAAGTAGTGCCAACAAAAAAACCAGGGACTTGAACCCCTTTAAAAAACCCGTTTGGTTAATAGAATTTTTTAAGGTCCATGCCTGCATACAAGCTCGCAACCTGATTACCATAACCATTAAACATTTCAGTTTTTATTTTAGGCGCAAAAAAACCTCGCCCGTCACCGATCCGTCGCTCAGTAGCTTGGCTCCAGCGGGGATGATCAACATTCGGGTTCACGTTGGAATAAAAGCCATATTCACTTGGGGCCGACATATTCCAGCTGGTTGGTGGCTGCTGATCGGTTAAGCGAATTTTAACGATTGACTTAGCACTTTTAAAACCATACTTCCATGGAATAACCATGCGTACCGGGGCGCCATTTTGCTTTGGCAAAGCCTCACCATATAAACCAAAAGTAAGTAAGGCCAAGGGGTTCATCGCCTCATCTAGGCGCAAGCCCTCTCGATAAGGCCAATTTAACACTGATGAATTAACACCAGGCATTTGCTTGCGGTCCGCTAGTGAAATAAATTCGACATATTTGGCGGCGCTAGTAGGCTCAACTAGGTTGAGCAATTTAGACAAAGAATAGCCATTCCAAGGAATTACCATCGACCAGCCTTCAACACAGCGCAGGCGATAAATACGCTCTTCCATTGGCGCCAATTTCAGTAAAGCATCAATATCAAAAGTCTGCGGTTTTTTGACTAGACCCTCTACAGTAACTGTCCACGGTCTGGTTTCCAAGCTTTTGGCAGTTTCGTGAGGCTGGGCTTTATCAGTACCAAACTCATAAAAATTATTATAAGTAGTGACATCTTTATAAGCAGATAGTGTTTCGGTAGTGGAAAAGCTTGAAGGAATGGTTTTTAATTTAACCCCTCCTGCCGGAGGCCCAGCAGGTGCTGCTTGCGCAAATGCTTCCCGCGCAAACCAAGGTACGAGACCAACCCCGAAACCCCCTGCTGCCGCAACCTTAATTAATGCGCGGCGCTGTTCGAAAATCGCCTTCGGGGTAATTTCACTGGGTAATATGGTGGGATCAATAAAGGACTTCATAGTTTCTCCTAGCGGTCAACGCGCATGCGAAAGGGGGTGAAATTCGTATGGATATCATAATGATCTTCTTGTTCTTTGCGTTTTAAGAAGTTGACTACCCAATATGTTAGCGGGGTTGCTAGAACTTCCCAGCCGGTTTTTAGTACATATTGCGCTAAGGCAATTTGTACCAATTCAGCCAGAGGCCATATGCCATAAAAGGCTAGCAAATAAAATAGCGCTGAATCGATTAATTCGCCGACTGCAGTTGAGCCAATTGCCCGCAGCCATAAAAAACGTCCTGCCGTGGCAATTTTTAATTTTGCCAATACAAAAGCGTTAGCAAAACTACCGCACCAAAACGCACAAATGGATGCCAATGCAATGCGCCATGAATTCCCAAAAACAGTTTCTAGGCCTTGCTGATAATTTGCCATATAAGAGCCTGGAGCAATGGGCAAGGCAATCACGACTTGCGCCATAATTGCAGCAAAAATTAAAGCGGCAAAACCCGCCCACACTGCACGCCGATCATAGGCATAGCCGTATACCTCGGTCATAATGTCGCCAAAAAAATAGGCAATTGGAAAAAAGAGCACTCCGGCACCAAAAATAACCGGACCAAAATAGGGCAAATCAATCGTCCCCACCTTCCCTGCGCCAATAAAATTAGAGCAAAGTAGCACAACCACAAAGGCCACTAGGATTAAATCGTAGTAGCGATAATGACGGCGCGGCGGCGGGTTTTTTTCCATAGCGGAGTGCGCTAGATCATAAAGTAATTAATTGAATAGAATAGTGCTAATTGGCTGGTTTTGCCCAGCCCTATTTCAAAGCCTAAAAAGTGAGTAAATAACATGAGTAAAACCCCTTTTAATTGGGCTGACCCCCTGCTGCTAGACCAGCAACTCACGACCGAAGAGCGGATGGTGCGCGAGGCCGCCTTTGAGTATGCTCAAGGGCGCCTCGCACCGCGTATTCAGGCCGACTTTCGCGAGGAGAAAGCCGATGTCGGTATTTTTCGAGAAATGGGCGAATTGGGTTTGCTTGGCATCACCATTCCTGAAGAATTCGGTGGCGCTAATTTAAATTATGTTTCCTATGGCCTTATCGCCAGAGAAATTGAGCGGGTTGACTCGGGTTACAGGTCGATGATGAGTGTGCAATCCTCTTTGGTGATGGTCCCTATCAATGAATTTGGCAGCTTAGAACAAAAACAAAAATATTTACCTAAATTAGCTACTGGCGAACTCATTGGTTGTTTTGGTCTTACTGAGCCTAATTTTGGTTCTGATGCTGGCGGCATGATTACGCGGGCCCATAGTGTTCCAGGGGGCTTTGAGTTATCGGGGGCCAAAATGTGGATTTCGAATTCGCCCATTGCTGATGTCTTTGTTGTCTGGGCTAAAAATGATGCCGGTGAGATTCGTGGCTTTATTTTGGAAAAGGGCATGCCCGGTTTAAGCACCCCAAAAATTACAGGCAAGATGGGTTTACGTGCTTCGATTACGGGAGAAATCGTAATGGAAAAAGTATTTGTCCCCAGCGAAAATGAATTGCCGCACGTTACTGGCTTAAAAGGTCCATTCACCTGCTTAAACTCCGCGCGCTACGGTATTGCTTGGGGCGCTCTTGGGGCGGCAGAATTTTGTTGGCATGCAGCCCGGCAATATACGCTTGACCGCGAGCAACTTGGTCGCCCCTTGGCAGCCAACCAGCTCATTCAAAAAAAGCTCGCCGATATGCAAACTGAAATTTGTCTCGGCCTACAAGGCTGCTTACGCTTAGGGCGCATGAAAGACGAACATCTCGCCTCCCCTGAAATTACCTCAATTATGAAACGCAATTCTTGTGGCAAAGCGTTGGATATTGCCCGCATGGCTCGCGATATGCATGGCGGTAATGGAATTTCAGATGAGTATGGCGTGATTCGGCATTTACTGAATTTAGAAGTCGTGAACACCTATGAAGGTACGCATGATATTCATGCGCTTATTTTAGGTCGTGCCCAAACAGGCATTCAGGCCTTTAATTAAGTTTGCTTTAAGGCTAGTAACTGATCAGCTAAGGCACTAAAAGCGACCGGATTCAGCGCTGCTAAACGC
>Ga0075464_10001601_pt1 | contig 10205 bp, 7 predicted proteins | sample DEB19_08_DNA_5_FD_75068 | JGI IMG/M metagenome (GOLD analysis project Ga0075464, IMG submission 75068) | Aqueous microbial communities from the Delaware River and Bay under freshwater to marine salinity gradient to study organic matter... | ecosystem: Environmental > Aquatic > Marine > Coastal ...
AAGACCAGTACATGCAATTTCTATTGCAGAGTAGAGTGAACTCCAGAATTGTTGAGTTCCGTGATGGACAACATGATTCCCATCCAGGGCGTCTGCGCATGGTCAGCATGATTGATATCTTGGATCAAGGCATCTCTTCTGTTTATACCTTCTTTGATACCAGCAATACCTCTGCAAGTTACGGCAGCTTTAGCATTTTGTGGCAAGTTCAACAGGCTTTAGAGCTGGATCTCCCCTACCTATACCTTGGCTACTACATTGAAAATAGTAAAAAAATGGCCTATAAGGCTAAGTTTCAGCCGATCGAAGGGCTAATCGATGATCACTGGCAGCCCATCATTGGGCCATAATATCTACCCATGATCGATAGCTACCCTCTTTTACGTGCCTGGCTTTTTTCTTTAGACCCAGAGCAAGCTCATAACCTGACGCTGAGCAATCTAGATCGTGCTGAGCGCTGGGGTTTATTGCGTCACCTAGTAGAGCAACCCGCCCCCGATCCGCGCAACTTGTGTGGCATTACCTTCCCAAATCCAGTTGGCTTGGCTGCTGGTTTAGATAAGGATGGTAAGCATATTGACGCTCTAGGATCTCTAGGTTTTGGGTTTTTAGAAATTGGAACTGTCACACCAAAACCCCAACCCGGCAATCCAAAGCCTCGCATGTTTCGCTTACCGCAAGCTCAGGCAATCATTAATCGCATGGGCTTCAATAACGACGGGGTCGATGCTTGTGTAAAACGTGTTCGTAACTCTGATTATTGGCAAAATGGTGGCATCGTCGGTTTAAATATCGGCAAGAATGCGAGTACGCCCATCGAGAATGCGGCTAGCGATTACGTTACTGCCATGGAGGCGGTCTATGAGGTTGCCTCATACATCACCGTCAACATCTCATCTCCCAATACACAGAATTTACGCGCTCTTCAAGGTGAGGACATGTTGCGCTCTTTACTTGGCTCCCTGCATTTAGCTCGTGAAGCCCTCAGTGATCAGCATGGCGTACGCAAGCCTCTGTTTTTAAAAATAGCTCCTGACCTAGATAAAAACGATATCAAACTCATTGCCGATCTTTTACTTGAATTTAAGATTGATGCGGTCATTGCAACAAACACCACCATTGCTCGCGATGCCGTTCAAGGACTCGAGTTTGGAAAAGAAGCTGGTGGACTATCTGGCGCCCCCGTTCGAATCGCCTCTACCGAAGTGGTCAAAAGTCTAAAGCAGCGTTTAGGTGACACAATTCCGATTATTGGCGTTGGCGGCATTCTCTCTGGCAAAGACGCGCAAGAGAAAATTGAAGCAGGTGCTAGCCTTGTGCAAATCTATAGTGGCCTCATTTACCGTGGCCCAAAACTGATTGCCGAATGCGCTGCCGCGCTAGGAAAGTAGCCTAATAGTCTCCCAAAATACCCATTGGGATTGAAATCCAATTTCATATTGTGCAATTTAAGCAAAAATCGCTACAATTAACAGTATGACGATGAGTAGACCTGAAAAAGTGGCAAAAGTACCTGGTGAAGCTGGTAAAACAGCGATCCAAGTGGTTGAGCGCATGATGAATCTGCTCGATGCCTTAGCCACTCATGAAGATTCTAGTAGCCTTAAAAACCTCGCTGAAGAGACTAACTTACACCCTTCTACAGCCCACCGCATCCTTAATGACTTAGTAGCCTGCCGCTTAGTAGAGCGCGGCGATGGTGGCACGTATCGACTCGGCCTGAAGCTACTAGAGCTGGGCAATCTAGTCAAAGCGCGTTTATCGGTACGTGAAGCGGCACAAGCGCCAATGCGTGCCCTGCACAAGCTAACCGGTGAAACGATTAATTTGTCAGTACGCCAAGGTGATGAGATTGTCTATATTGATCGCGCTTATAGCGAACGTTCTGGCATGCAAGTCGTTCGCGCTATCGGTGGTCGTGCGCCACTCCATCTGACATCTGTAGGTAAATTATTTCTGGCGAGCGATGATCCAAGCCAAGTTCGCGCTTATGTCACACGCACTGGCTTAGCTGGACACACAAGAAATAGCATTACCGAATTAGGAAAACTAGACTCAGAACTCAATCAAGTTCGAAAATTAGGTCATGCACGTGACAATGAAGAATTAGAGTTGGGTGTGAGCTGTGTCGCTGCTGAGATTTTTGATGACAGCGGTAAGTTAGTAGCAGGACTCTCATTGAGCTCACCTACCGATCGAATTAAGGAAGACTGGTTAAGGCTTTTGCAAGATACAGCCCTACAGATTTCAAAGGGAATGGGTTACAAACCTAAGGCCACCGACCCCAATATCTAAAACTGAATTTCGCCTGCGAATCTACCCCCTACATTAGGCGACGAATTGCATGAGGCTCCCCTGAGGGCATACGCTCATACCAATCACGTACTCTTACTGCATCAGCAAAACGTGATTGCGTACCAACAGAGTCCAAGAAAACTAACAACAACGGTGTGTTGTTTACTCGGGCCTGCATTACTAAGCACTTACCTGCTGCATTAATGAAGCCCGTCTTTTGTAAACCGATATTCATATCGCCAGCACGCACTAAACGGTTGGTGTTTAAGAACTTCTGAGGACGCTTCGCAATTACCATGGTCAGATCAGGCCAAGTAGAAAAATCCCGAATCATTTTGTACTGATAGGCAGCGCTGAGCATGCGTGTGAGATCTTCTGCGGACGCAACGTTCTCGCTCATAAGCCCGGTAGGGTCCGCAAAATGAGAATGCGTCATTCCGATTTCTTTTGCTTTGCGATTCATGGCATCCACGAAAGCAGGAATGCCGCCTGGATAATTTCTACCAAGCGTATATGCAGCACGGTTCTCGGAAGACATTAGCGCTAACAGTAAAGCCTCTTCTCGCGTTAAGACCGTTCCACCAGCAAGGCGTGAAGTCCGATAAATATGGACATCGTCCGCGTTAATCACAACCGTCTCATCAAGAGGCAATTTAGAATCCAACACCACCATTGCAGTCATGAGTTTGGTAATAGAGGCAATTGGGAGACTTACAGAAGAGTTCTTCTCAAAATACACGTCTTTAGTATCTTGATTAACAACCATTGCAACGCTAGACTTCAGACTGAGATCATCATGTTGGCCACGCAATCCTAAGGCCGTAGCAAAAGAAGGTCTAGCCTCAACAACTGGCTCACTTGAGCGCGTAACAGTAGTTCGAACGGTTTTTGACTTCTTTGGGGATTTGCTTACTTTTTTAGGCTCTAATTTAACGGGTGTCTTTGACGATGCTACGGCCTGCTTTGTTGTTTGGGTATCTTTATTGGCTGCACTTGCCTGAAAAGAAGTTGCTAAGCCAAGTGACATTAGACCAACTAGAGTGATGAGCCAAAAACGATTCAAATGCATCCCCAATTACCTTCCAAAACTTTTAACATACCGCATGATAAATAACTTTTACTTCTAAGCTGCGTTTATTGCATAAACAAGCGCAAATAATGCCTATATTTAGTGCAGACTTATTCAGCAATCGTAGCAACAGCGCTTGCTTGACCGCGATTCACCAGCACAACTCCAGTCATAGTCAACAATAAGCCCCCTGCCATCATTAAAGTAAATGGCTCATCAAATAAGAACCATGCCATTACTGCAGTGGTTGGGGGCGTTAAATACAAGAGACTGGTTACCTTGGTAGCCGCCCCTTTGCGAATCATCATAAAAAGCAAACTGATGGATCCAATCGATAGAGGGAAAATTGCCCAGAGCAAAGCTCCAATCACGGAGGCATTCCAAACCATCTCTCCAGATTCAAAGTAATACATGCAAATAAAGCAAAGGACGGCAGACACTCCAAACTGTATTGAAGATCCGGCACGAAGATCAAATACGGGGCAGAATTTCTTCTGGTAGAGGGTGCCAAATGTAATCGAGAGTAAGGCGATAAAGGCAAGAACATAGCTAAGCAAAGGGATGTGCGCAAAACCAATTTTTTCCGCCACTACTAAAGCCACACCAGCAAACCCAAAGCCTAAGCCAACCCACTGGCGCCCTGTTACTTTTTCAGAAACCCAGGCGGCAAACCAGGCAGTCAAAATCGGCTGTAAACCCACAATAATTGCCACTAAGCCAGCGGTCATACCCAAGCGAACGGCGAACCAAACACCTAAGAGATAACCAAATTGCAACAGTATTCCCGCCACAGCAATGTGCTTCATCTGAGACCAGCTGGGCCAACTGATTTTCCAGATAAGACTCAGGCATGCCATGGCCAGTAAGACGCCTGCAAAGCGCCAAAACAAGAAGGTGGCTGGCTCTACATAAGGCATGGCTAAACGTGCAATCACAAAGCCAGTACTCCAGATCAATACGAATAGCGGTGCAATCAGACTGCCTAACTTCAATTTCATGGGTAACTTATTGAAAATGTGGAATTTTTATTCAACCTCAGATTTTAGGCTCATTTAATTTCCGTTCACTATATATGGAGGATGAGCTTTTTCTATATTGCACCGCAACATAAAATCTGTAGAATCCGCCATAAATAAATTGACATTGCTAAGATAAAGATCATAGTGAGAGAAAAGAAGAAGTCTGTCAAAAAAGGGATTGAAATGAATTTAACGCCAGAACAAATCGCAGCAGCGCAAAAAGCCAATTTAGAGACTTTGACTAGTCTCACGAATCAGGCCCTTCAAAGCATTGAGAAACTAGTAGAGCTGAACATGCATATTGCAAAGCAAAGTCTTGGTGAAAGTATGAGCAGCGCTAAAAAAGCTTTGGAAGTAAAAGATATCCAGCAACTCCTCGCCCATCAAGCGGAGGCAGTTCAGCCAATGGCTGAAAAAATTATGGCCTATAGCCGCCATCTTTATGAATTAGCCCACGAGACTCAAGAAAGCTTTACCAAGTCCGCTGAAAAAGAATTTCAAGCGGGACAGAAAAAAATTAATGCCTTAGTAGAAGATTGGACAAAGAATGCGCCAGCAGGTTCTGATGCGGCAGTAAATGCCATGAAACAAGCGATTGCTTCTGCCACCAACGTATATGAAACCAGTCAAAAGGCAGTAAAGCACGCGGTAGAAGTAGCTCAAACTAATTTAAGTAACGCTGCTAGCTCAGTTGAGAAAACAATAAAAACGGCTGGCGGCCCTGCAAGTAAAACCAGTAAGAAAAAGTAATATCCAAGCCGTCGCAACAGATTTCTTGTGGTGACTGTAGCAGTAAAAAGCCCCGATCTCTCGGGGCTTTTTTTATCTAGACAATAGTTAAAGGTGACTTATTTAATGGGCCTTCTTTTTAACTGGCGGTAAATCGGTACAGTGGCCCAGAGCAGCCTCTGCAGCCAAACCAACAGACTCACCTAAGGTTGGATGTGGATGAATCGTTTTACCGATATCAACGGCATCGGCACCCATCTCAATTGCAAGACATACTTCGCCAATTAAATCACCGGCATGCGTACCCACAATACCGCCGCCAATAATGCGCTTACTTGTAGCATCGAAAATAAGTTTTGTGAAACCTTCATCACGGCCATTGGCAATCGCCCTACCGCTGGCTGCCCATGGAAATAAACCTTTTTCGTAAGCAATGCCTTGGGCTTTGCATTGCTCTTCTGTCAAACCAGCCCAAGCTACTTCTGGATCGGTATAGGCAACCGATGGAATTTGCTTGGCATCAAAGTATGACTTTTCACCAGCAGCTACTTCCGCTGCAACATGCCCTTCATGCACCGCTTTATGAGCAAGCATGGGTTGACCAACAATATCGCCAATCGCAAAGATATTTTGTACATTAGTACGCATTTGATTGTCGACCGGGATAAATCCGCGCTCATCCACAATCACACCTGCAGCGGATGCATCAATCTTTTTGCCGTTAGGTATGCGCCCTACTGCAACCAATACCAAATCATAATTCTGCGGTTCTGCCGGAGCATTCTCACCTTCGAAGCTAACCTGAATGCCATCCACTTTTACTTCGGCTTTAGCAGCACGAGTCTTGAGCATAATCTTTTCAAAACGGCCGGCATTAAATTTTTCCCAAACCTTTTCTAAATCACGATCTGCGCCTGCCATCAGGCCGTCCATCATTTCAGCAATATCGATATGGGAACCCAAGGTGCTGTAGACGGTAGCCATCTCCAGGCCAATAATGCCGCCACCAATCACCAACATACGCCTTGGAATACTCTTGAGCAATAAAGCGCCAGTACTATCTACAATGCGCGGGTCCTCTGGTAAGAATGGCAATTTAGCTGGTTGACTTCCAGCTGCAATGATCGCCTTCTGAAAGCGAATCACTTCTTTTTGACCCGCTAAATCTTGACCATCACCTTTGGTGAGCTCTATCTCAACGTGATTGGCGTCTAGGAAGCGTCCTAATCCGCGCACTACTGAAACTTTGCGCGCCTTAGCCATGCCGGCCAATCCGCCCGTTAGCTTTGCGATGACTGAATCTTTATAGCCACGCAGCTGATCAATTTCAATCTTGGGGGCGCCATAGCTAATGCCATGCTTAGACATTGTCTTAACTTCATCCATTACCGAAGTCGTATGAAGCAATGCTTTAGAAGGAATGCAACCCACGTTTAAGCAAACACCACCCAAGGTTGCATACCGCTCGACCAAAATAGTGCTCATTCCTAAATCTGCACTACGGAACGCGGCACTGTAACCACCTGGGCCAGCACCTAATACAAGCACTTCGCACTCGTGGTCAACTTTGCCACTATATTGACCGGCAATTGGGGCGCTAGTTACAGGGGTAGCTACTGGAGCAGGGATAGAAGTAGGAGATTGTGATGCCGTAGGTGTTGCAGTTTGAGTGGCAACTGCTGCCCCCAATTCAATTTCTGCAACAACGCTACCCTTGCTTACCTTATCGCCAGCCTTAACGGAAATACTTAGAATAGTTCCAGCAGTATCAGCTGGAACTTCCATAGTCGCTTTATCAGACTCTAGAATGAGTAATGGTTGTTCTTTTTCAATGACATCCCCAACCTTGATGAGCACTTCAATGACTGGCACATCTGAATAATCACCAATGTCCGGAACGAGAATAATTTGCTTAGCCATATCTTTTTCCTTATAGTGCTGCGCGACGGAAGTCGGACATCAACTGAGCAATATAGACATTGAAGCGTGTTGCCAAGGCGCCATCAATCACGCGATGGTCAGCACTTAATGACAATGGGCAAATTAGGCGCGGCACAAACTGCTTACCATCCCAAACGGGTTTCATGGAAGCCTTGCTAACACCAAGAATCGCTACCTCTGGTGCATTAACGATAGGTGAGAAATAAGTACCCCCAATACCGCCTAAAGACGAGATAGTGAAGCTTGCGCCCTGCATTTGATCTGGTTTTAATTTGCCATCACGGGCTAGTGCAGCCAACTCAGAAGTCTCACGCGCAAGCTCAAAGATACCTTTTTTATCTGCATCACGAATCACTGGAACTACTAAGCCATTTGGCGTATCGGCAGCAAAAGCAATATTGAAGTACTTCTTCAATACCAAGTCATCGCCATCGATAGAGCTATTGAATTCAGGGAACTTTTTGAGAGCAGCCACAGCAGCTTTCATCAAGAAAGCCAACATGGTAATTTTGAGGCCCTGCTTCTCATTCTCTTTATTAGTCAGAACTCGAAATGCTTCAAGATCAGTAATATCCGCATCCTCGTGATAAGTCACGGCAGGAATCATGACCCAGTTCCGACCTAGGTTTGCTGCAGTCAACTTCTTAATACGATTCAAGGGCTGACGCTCTGTCTCGCCAAATTTAGAGAAATCGACTTTTGGCCATGGGATTAAATTGAGTCCGCCCAAGCTTCCACCGGAAGCATTTGTATTATTACCAGCCCCACCACTCATGGCGGCCTTTATAAAAGCCTGCACGTCTTCCTGAGTAATTCTGCCTTTAGCGCCCGAACCTTTAACTTGATGAACAGCAACACCAAGTTCGCGCGCAAACTTACGCACTGATGGGCTTGCGTGACTTGCGGTTGGATCCACGTCTACCGGGATACTGCTTACAGGCGGTGGTGCTGGTGCACGGACAATCGGCGGCTCAACCCTTGAAGCTGGAGCTGGTGTTGCAACTACAGCGGGCTCAGGTTTAGTGGCTGCAGGAGCCTTAGCTACTGCGGCACCACTCTCTTCAAGCACAAGAACAATAGCGCCTTCTGAAATAGAGTCGCCTACTTTGACCTTGACCTCTTTCACCACACCAGAGTGTGATGAGGGAACGTCCATGGTTGCCTTATCTGATTCCAGAACAACAATAGACTGCTCTTTCTCAACTCGATCACCGGCTTTTACTAAAACCTCGATGACAGGCACATCTTTGTAATCCCCAATATCCGGGACTTTAATATCAATTAATTGGCTCATAGTTCTGTCTCTGATCAAACCGTCATTGGGTTTGGTTTAGTGATATCGATTTCATATTTCTTAATTGCCTCGGCTAGTTTTTGACGATCAAGCTGACCAGCATCTACTAATGAACGTAGTGCTGTCAATACAACCCAGCGACGATCTACTTCAAAGAAGTCACGTAATTTTTCGCGTGTATCGGAACGACCAAAACCATCAGTTCCTAGAACTTCAAAACGACGACCCATATGCTGAATGGCCGGACGAATTTGTTCTGCAAATAAACGTACATAGTCAGTAGCCGCAATCACTGGACCGTTAGTATCTTTGAGGCACTTCTCCACATGAGATAAAGCAGGCGTAGTTGTTGGGTTTAGGAGATTATTCCGATGTACTGCAGTCCAATTGCGACCTAACTCAGTAAAGCTTGGGCAACCCCATAGATCAGAAGCAACACCCCAATCTTTGTGCAAGATTTCAGCAGCTTCAATGACTTCACGGAAAATCGTGCCTGAACCTAATAGCTGTACTCGTAATTTCGCATTGGCATCACCAACCGACTTGAGCTTGTACATCCCTTTAATAATGTCTTGTTCTGCACCCTTTGGCATGGCTGGGTGAGCGTAGTTCTCATTCATCAAGGTGATGTAGTAATACACATCTTCTTGCTCAGCCAGCATGCGACGCATACCATCCTGAATCACTACGGCAACTTCAAATGAGAATGAAGGGTCATAGCTTATACAGTTTGGAATGGCAGCACTCCATACTTGACTGTGACCATCCTCATGCTGCAGGCCTTCACCGTTCAGAGTAGTTCTACCAGCAGTGCCGCCCAATAAGAAGCCACGGCTACGCATATCACCAGCTGCCCAACAGAGGTCCCCAATGCGCTGGAAACCGAACATGGAATAGAAGATGTAGAAAGGCAACATCGGCACACCATGAGTTGAGTATGAAGTTGCGGCGGCGATCCAGTCGCACATACCACCTGCTTCATTAATACCTTCTTGCAAAATCTGACCAGTCTTATCCTCTTTGTAGAACATCAATTGATCATGATCTTCTGGGGTGTAAAGCTGACCTAACTGATTCCAAATACCCAGCTGGCGGAACATACCCTCCATACCAAAAGTACGCGATTCGTCCGGAACAATCGGAACTACCCTCTTGCCTAAAACCTTATCACGCACGATCGTATTCAGAATACGTACGAAGGCCATGGTTGTAGAGATCTCGCGGCCTTCAGTGGTTGCTTCAAGCAATGGTGTGAATACATCCAGAGCTGGCACAGGCAAGCTTTCCGCTTTCATGCGACGCTGTGGCAAGTAACCGCCCAACTCTTGACGACGAGCTTTCATATACTCAAGCTCTGGACTGCCTTCAGCAAAATTCACTAAAGGCATTTCATCTAATTGCTCATCTTTAACCGGGATCTCAAAACGATCGCGGAAACGACGGACATCATCCGCATTCATTTTCTTAGCTTGGTGAGCAATATTCATCGCCTCACCGGAGCCACCCATACCGTAACCCTTAATGGTATGAGCCAAAATGACGGTAGGTTGATTCTTGTGATTTACTGCCGAATGAAAGGCGGCAAATACTTTATGAGGATCATGACCGCCACGATTGAGCTGCCAAATTTCTTCATCACTCCAATCGCTGACCAGCGCTTTTAACTCAGGAGTATTAAATACGATCTCGCGCACGTAGGCGCCATTCTTGGCCTTCATGGTTTGATACTGGCCATCCACGATTTCGCCAAGACGTTGCATCAAAATGCCTTTTTTGTCTCGTGCAAATAGGGCGTCCCAATGACCACCCCAAACAACTTTAATCACGTTCCATCCAGCACCGCGGAACTCACCTTCAA
>Ga0075464_10001603_pt1 | contig 10191 bp, 7 predicted proteins | sample DEB19_08_DNA_5_FD_75068 | JGI IMG/M metagenome (GOLD analysis project Ga0075464, IMG submission 75068) | Aqueous microbial communities from the Delaware River and Bay under freshwater to marine salinity gradient to study organic matter... | ecosystem: Environmental > Aquatic > Marine > Coastal ...
CCAACTTCATGACGGCTAGTATCCCAAATTTGTACCTGTGGCGATCCTCTTAAATAAATGCCAGCATCTCCTTGTTCTGTAATTTTCCAGTCTACATACATTTCAAAATCACCATATTTTTTTTGAGTACATAAATTATCACCATGGCCGGTGAAAACTAAAACTCCGTCTTTTACAACCCAGTCGCTTATAATTTTAGCATCCGCTTTTGCTTGTAATACCTGCATTGCAGAATCAGATTGTTTAGAACGATAAATTGGATTACCAACCAATCCTTTCCAACCTGTTAAATCCTTTCCGTTAAACATACTTACGAAACCATTGTCGTATGGTAGCTTTTTTAAATGCGCTTTTAATTTATTTACTAATATTGCACTATCCACTCCTTTAATTAATGGCAATGCGGTTTCTAATGCAGTTCTAACAGAAGCTCCTTTTATAGAGCCGTCTGATAATGCTAGTCTTGTTATAATAGAGGCTGCATCTGTATTGATAGCTTCATTTGCTAAAAATTTACTTACAAAAGCGAAACTACTATATCCAGGAATACGTGCTACCTGCGCTAATATTCTTCTCTGTTCTATTGGATTTTTTGCTAATTCCATTTGGTCCTGTAAATGCAATAATTGTTGTACTCCATTTTGATTGCTAGCTATTGGTTCAATATAAACAGGCACAGCAGGTAACGCATTATTTCTTGCATCCACAATAGCAGCATCGGTTAATAAGGCTAATTGTGAGGCAATAAATATTTTTGTGTATTCTGTTTTAGCTTTTTTTAATTGCTTGTCTAATAAAAATTTTGTAGAAACAGTTTGGCTTTTATTTAAGGTAGCTGCGTTAACATACGCATTCAATGCATATGTTGCTTTTAATTTTAAAGAGTCTTGGTCTGCTTGGTCTAGCATAGCAAACAATTCCTTCCATTCTTTTTTCCCCCAGCTTTTCATTGTTATAATGGCTCCGTCAATTTGGTTATGTTGTTGGTACGGGAAAACAGTAATGGTGGAATTAACGTTATTGTTAACCTGCTGCGCTGTTAAACTAGTAAAAGCGGTAGTTATTATAAGTAATAAAGAAAATAATTTTTTCATAGTATATTTTAGAAAATGCTTTTAATAAATTTAAATAGTCCAAGGTCCACGCATTGGTGGATTGATTAAAGAATTAGCTTCTGTATCGTCAATGAATAATTGATTCACAGGGTCAAACTTCAATGTTCTTCCTAATTGTAAAGCAATTTTACCCATATTAATAATGGTACATGACCTGAAGCCGTTGGACTCATTTAATGCGAAAGGAGTTCTGTATTTAACCGAATCTAAAAAATTAGTTACCTGTGGTTCTGGGTCTGGCATCATGGCTAATTTCTCTTTTAAATTAGGAATAGTAGACTTGAAGCCATTAAATAATTTTCCATTAGGCCCTTCTATATATGCTGCATTAGGATCTTTTGCTTCTCCATCTAAAATTATTTTACAACCATCTTCGTAAGTATAGGTAATTTTTCTCCAGGTTCCACAAGCGTCTGGGTGTTGTTGTTCTGCATCCACTTCAACTAAAATCGGACTTGTATGATCCTTGCCTAAGAAGTATTGTATTGGATCAATATAATGTTGTCCCATATCTCCTAGTCCACCACCATCGTAATCCCAATAGCCCCTAAATGTTTGATGCACTCTGTGGGCATTATATGGTTTGTAGGGAGCTGGTCCTAACCATCTGTCATAATCTAATTCAGGTGGAACTGCTTGTTCTTCTAATTTTGTTTTTCCTACCCAATAGAACTTCCAATCAAATCCGGTAGTCTTACTTACTGTTACAGTTAATGGCCATCCTAATAATCCAGACTCCACCAATTTCTTAATAGGTTTCACCGTGGTATTCATACCATAAAAATTATCTTCAAAACGGAACCAGGTATTTAGCCTGAACATATTCCCATATTGTTTAACTGCTTCCATTACACGTTTTCCCTCTCCAATAGTTCTTGTCATTGGCTTTTCACACCAAATGTCTTTACCCGCTTTTGCAGCTTCTACCGCCATTATTCCATGCCAGTGCGGAGGAGTAGCAATATGCACGATATCAACCTCTGGTAATGCAATGAGTTCTCTATGATCATGAAAGGTTTTAACCCCTCCACCAATGCTATTGGCAACTTCTGACAAATGATTTTTGTCAACATCACAGATGGCAACAACTCTTGTACCTGCATATGGAATATGACCTCTCCCCATGCCTCCAACACCAATGATTCCCTTAGTAAGGGTATCACTAGGTGCCAAAAATCCTCTTCCTAATACATGTCTTGGCACAATCGAAAATCCGGCTACGATGGCTGCCGTGTTTTTTAAAAACCGACGTCTACTGTTTTGATCTGATTTTTTCATTGTAAATTCTTATTGAAATAAATTAAGATGGTTTGAAATATTAATTCTTGTTTCTAATAGCAACTCCTTTACGCGTGCCATTATGTATTCCGTTGTCAATTGTTAATGCGCCATTTACTAAAATATATTTAAATCCTTTAGCATATTGATGTGGGTTTTCGAATGTAGACATGTCGGCAACTTCATTTTCGTCAAATACAACTATGTCAGCAATAAATCCTTCTTTAAGCATTCCTCTTTCTTTTAAATTAAATTTATCTGCAGGCAAAGAAGTCATTCTTCTAATTGCTTCTTCTAAGCTGATTACTTTTTCTTCTCTTACATATTTTCCCAATACACGTGAATTAGTTCCATAAGCTCTTGGGTGTGGTTTTCCTGATCCAAGTACTGCAATACCCGCATCACTTGCAATCATATTGTAAGGGTACTTCATAATATTTTTTACATCTTCTTCACTCATGCCATGATAAACCATTTGTGCACCACCTTGCTCCATCATTTGTATGATAGTTTCTGCCTCTGCTTTTTGGTTGTGCTTATTGCCACGCATTAAATTAATTTCTTCAATACTTTTTCCATTATAAGTACTGTCTGCTTTATAATTTGCAACTACGGCATATCCAAAATGTTTTAAACCTCGTTTTTTTATAATACCAATACTATGTGCTCTTACTCTTGCTCTGATATCTTGATTTTTAAATCTTGCTAAAATTGAATCTTGACCGTCTGCTAAAACCCAGTCTGGCAATAGAACGCCAAGGTTGGTACTGCTTGCTGTGTAGGGGTATTGGTCAATGGTTACATCGATACCTTCCTTTCTTGCGTTTTCAATTAATGGAATTGTTTCTTTGCTACGCCCCCAATTATTTTGTCCACTTACTTTATAATGTGAAATTTCAACTGGGATATTTGCTGCACGACCAATTTGAATTGCTTCGTTTACGGCATCTACCACTTTATCTTCTTCATATCTTATATGTGACGCGTATACACCGCCATTACCTGCAATTACTTTTGCTATTCTTACTACTTCCTCTGTTGGCGCATAAGTTCCTGGTATATATATTAAACCAGTTGACATTCCCACCGCACCGTCATTCATTGCTTGTTGTGCTAAGAATTCCATTTTCACTAATTCTTCTTCTGTTGCATTTCTATTAGCAGTTCCCATGGCCTGTTTGCGAATGGTATTATGTCCAATTAAAGAAGCCACATTAATAGAAGTTTGAATAGAGTCAATAGATTTAAAATAAGTATTTAAATTATCGGCAGACCCGCCACAGTTTCCAGTAACAACGGTGGTTACTCCGTCATAAATAAAATTTGATGCTTCTGGATTTCGTAATTCACCTCCTTCAATATGCGCGTGCACGTCAATAAATCCGGGTGCGATAATTAAGCCCTTTGCGTTTATTTCTTTTGTTGCTTTCCAGTCTTTAAGTTGACCAATAGCAACTATCTTATTTTTTACAATTGCAATATCTTTATACTGCCAATGATTCCCTGTGCCGTCAATCAATTTTCCGTTCTTAATAATAATATCTGCTTGTTGAGCGTAGTTGGCTATAGACAGTAATAATACTATAACACTTAATTGAATTTTTTTCATTTAGTTAATTGTAACTCAATTTACTAAATACTAATTGTAAACCCCATTCTTTATTTGATAAAATCATTGATAATAGTAGCCGTAGCAAGTGGCGCTTCCTCCATAGGAACATGTCCAACATTTTTTATCAAGACTGCCTTACTCCCTTTAATGTCTTTTTCAAATAAATAGGCATTGTCGCTACTTATTAATTCATCTTTTTCTCCAAAAATTATCAGCGTAGGCTGTTGTATCTCTTTAATTCTTGAAGTTTCTTGTTTAAATTCATGTTTAAAAATGCTCAAAGCCGCTTTTCTATTTCCCTCCGAAAGTAACAATTCATAATATTGGGTAATCAGCGCTTCTGTTACTAAACTTTTGTTTGCATAAACTGCTTCCAAACTTTTTTTCACTAAACTTCTAGGTGTTATAAATAGTAGTAAATTATTTATAACCGGGATTTTTGCAATTTTAAAACCCAATGATCCAGCTTCATTTTTTTTAGGGTAACCACTAGCATCTATTAATATGAGTTTATATACTTTCTTTGGGTAATCCACTGCAAAATGCCATGCAATGCCACCTCCCAGTGAATTTCCTGCTATAATGCATTGCTTAACCTGTAATTTATTTAAAAAGGCGTTTATGAATTCACTATAAAAAGGATAACTATATTTATTCTCTTTATTGGGTCCCGTTAGTCCAAAAGCAGGTAGGTCTAAACGAATAACTCTTTTGTTTTTGGGTAGTAATGACACTAAACTATCCCAAGTGTTTAAGGAAGAAGATGTGCCATGTATTAAAATAATTGGCAGGCTGTCTGCGGAATTGCCTTCGTCTCTATAATGTACTTGCATATCCATTAGTGGCATAAAGCTAGAAGCACTATTGGCATATTTTACTTTTAATTTTTCTCTCGGAATATCTTTTTGAGCAATTGCAAAAATTAACCCACTAATTATTACTAATAATATCAAAAAAGTGTAACCAATATTTTTTAATAATTGCTTCATAGGATTTTTCGGTAAATTTTGAAATATTAAGTTACGTAGCTCTTTTTGTCTCTCAATTTACTAAATAGGTTGTTTAATTTATGTAATTTAGACCTATCAATTTTTATATATGAAAAAAGCTCTTGGGGTCTTATTACTTAGTGTAATAACTACATCAACACTATTTGCGCAACAAACTCAAAAACCGCCATTGCATGGTAAAAACTGGATGGCTATAACAGGCAAGCCGCTTGCAGCTACAGCGGGTTCCATGATTTTTCAAAAAGGTGGAAATGCAGTGGATGCGGCATGTGCTATGTTGGCTTCTACTTGTACCATGTGGGACGTTTTAAGCTGGGGCGGTGAAACACAGGCTTTGATTTATAATCCAAATACTAAAAAAGTTATTGCCATTAATGCAATGGGTGTGGCTCCAACGGGCGCTACTCCTGAATTCTTTAAAAGCAAGGGCTATAATTTTCCTCCAGAATTTGGTGCATTAGCTGCTACTACTCCAGGAACGCCAGGTGGTATTTGTTATATGCTTTCTAACTATGGAACTATGAGCTTGAAAGAAGTGCTAGCGCCTGCGATGGAATTAGCAGCTGGCTATCCTATTGATGCACAAACTGCAAATAGCATGGAAAAGGGTAAGACGAAAATTAAAGAATGGCCTTATAGTAAAAAAGTTTTCTTGACTCATTTGGGCCAAAAAAGAGAAGCACCAGAAGCGGGTGAAATTTTTGTTCAAAAAGACTTGTTAAATACGTTACAAAAAATGGTAGACGCGGAACAAGACGCTTTGAAAAAAGGCAAGTCTCGTAAGGAAGCGATTGCTGCAGCGTATGATCGTTTTTATAAAGGAGATATTGCAGATGAATTTGTTAGAGGCGCGCAGGAGCAAGGTGGTTTAATTACAAAACAAGATCTTGCTAATTGGAAGCCGGTGGAGGAAGATCCTACCCACGTTAATTATAAAGGAATTGAAGTGTATAAATTACAACAGTGGACTCAAGGTCCTGCTTTATTACAAGCGTTGAATATTTTAGAAAATTTTGATTTAAAAAGCATGGGGTATAATTCTTCAAGATATATCCATACTATTTATCAAGCAATGAATTTAAGTTTTGCTGACCGTGATTTTTATTATGGCGATCCTCGTTTTGCAGTGAATCAACCTATGCAAGGTTTATTGAGTAAGCCTTATGCAAAACAAAGAGCTTCTGAAATAAATTTTGTTGCTAACAATCCGAATGCTGGACCCGGCGATCCTTATCCTTTTGAAGGAAAACAAAATCCGTATTTAAATTTATTAAAATCAAGAGGGTTTACACCAACTACTGATTCTAGTAAATCAAGAAGTTTTGTTCCTGCGCATGACGCAGTAGCAATGGTAAGCAAGCCAGATGCAGAATATATGGATCGTTTATGGCGTGGTACTACCACAGTAGAAGCGGCAGACAAAGAAGGCTGGGTAGTCTCCATAACTCCAAGTGGTGGCTGGTTACCAGCGGTAATTGCTGGAAATACAGGAGTAGGAATGAGTCAACGTATGCAAAGTTTTGTATTGGATTCTAATATCAATCCATTCAATGTGGTGGCTCCTGGTAAAAGACCTAGAGTTACTTTAACACCAAGCTTAGCTATGAAAGACGGCAAGCCAATGATGGCATTTGGTGTTCAGGGCGGGGATACACAAGACCAAAATTTATTACAATTTTTCTTAAATGTAGTTGAATTTGGAATGACTGTACAAGAAGCGACAGAAGCGGCTAACATTAATACAAATCAATTATGGCTTTCTTTAGGAGGCTCTAAATTAGAAGATAGAAAACCTAAGCCAGGTAATTTATTATTAAACAATAATGTCCCAGACTGGGTTCGTAAAGACTTACGTGGCATGGGCTATACCTTAAGCTTTGAAGAAAGAACTAGTGGTCCTATTAATGCAATATTATTTGATTGGAAACATGGTAGTATTTGGGGAGGAAGCTCTAACCATGGAGAAGATTATGGAATTGGCTGGTAAGGCTGCATAAAAAAAGGGAGGCTCGAAAGAGCCTCCCTTTTTTTGTCTATTATTATTCACTTAATATGAATTGACTAATTTATTTTCAATACTGTTTTATCTAGGTGTCACAAAATAGTCTACCACAAAAACCTTGTCCATATGAGGTTTTAAAACTGTTTGAAATGCTTTGTGCGCAGGCTCTTGCTGGTAGCTTGCTAAATCCTTTTCGGAACTAAATGTCAACACAAAACAATGCGTAAAGCCTTGGTCCAAATGTTCTGGACTCATATTCATTCCCCATTCCATTTTTTTAACCTGCGGTACGGTACCATATAAATTATTGAATGCCTTAGTTACTGCCGCTACTTCTTCTTTAGTGGAACTGGCTTTAAAAGTAAATAAAACAACATGTCTCAATTCTGTAGCAGGTGCTTTTGTGTTTTGTGCAAATATGCTTGTTGTTGATAAAGCAATAACAAGCATTAATAGTAATTTTTTCATTTTTATTGTTTTTTGATATTTAGTATTGGTATTTATTTATGATTTTTTATGTATTTCGAAATCGCAGTGCGACGATTATAAAAATTGAATAGGGTCGTCACAAATTCTGAAATCTTCATTAAATGTATTCATTAATAAAATATCTTCCGAATCTAATTTAAAGTCTAATGCTCCAAAATTTTCTACTAATCTTTCTTTTTTAGCAGATTTTGGAATGGTAGACACCCCATGTTCTATATGCCATCTTAAAACCACTTGTGCTGGCGTCTTTTGGTATTTGTCACAAAGCTGTATTAGTCTTGGATCGGAGAACTTCTGTCCTCTAGTAATGGGAGAATAAGATTGTAGTTGGGTGCCTTGATTTTTGCAATAAGTTAATAAATCGTTTTGAAATAACCAGGGAGAAAACTCCACTTGATTCACTGCAGGTATAATACTTGCATAGGTTTTTAATTCGTCTAAAAAAGGAACTGTGTAATTGGCAACTCCAATAGCGCGCACTCTTTTTTCTACATATAATTTTTCAAGTGCCATCCAAGATTCTTTTCTACCTGCTTTTATGGGCCAGTGTATTAAATATAAGTCTACATAGTCTTGGTCTAATTTTTTCAAACTCGTATCAAAAGCTTTTAAGGTTTCCTCAAAGCCATGGTCTGTATTATTTAACTTGGTTGTTAAAAAGATATCTGCTCTTTTTACTTGACTATTTTTTATAGCAGCTCCAATTTCTATTTCATTCTCATACATGGAAGCCGTATCAATTAAGCGATAGCCAATTTCCAATGCAGTCTCAACGGCTTGAGTAGCTTCGTTTTGATACATATCATAAACACCTAAGCCCAACAACGGCATTACAATACCATTGTTGAGCTTAGTGTTATTTGAAGTATTAGTATTATTATTCGAATCGTTGTTTTGCATTAATGTAATTTAATTACCATTTCTCAAGTCCCAATAGTTTTTTACCTAAATCTGTTAATACTGCAGTTTCATATTTTGTTTGCTCCCAATTTCTTGGATCACCAGGGAATGCATAACCTTCTGGAGCTATTCTATTTTTCCAAGACGTCACTCTCCATTCTTTTAATGCTTCATTGTCTTCCTCTGCAGGCATCATGGAAATATATTGTGCAATACGAACTTTGTCTTCGCTTCTATTGGCTCTTATGCCATGTGGCTCTAAACTATTAAATATGAGTAAATCTCCTGCTTCTAATTTTACTTTTTCTGGCTCAAATCCAGTAGTGTCTGGTAAAAAACGATGACGGTCTTCAGGTTGTGTTAATTTCCAAGTATCATAGGTTCTGAATAATTCAGGAATACATTGAAAGCCACCCATGTTTTCGTCAGTTTGATCAGCTAATGCTAAAACCCCCTGAACGTTTACAGGTTTTGTTTCTGGATCATAGTCCCAATGAATAAATCCTTTGTATTCAAATCCTGGTTTAATAGGAAAATTTAAATTTGCTCTGTCAATGGTAACCCATAATTTATCTGTTCCCCAAATGTCAACAAATGCATCATACACTTTTTGCATTTGTCTATTATTCCAAAAATGTTGGTTATTATAACATTCTACCATTCCGGTATAAGCTAATTCCTTCATTTGCATTTCTGCTCTAGCAGCGGTATACCAGGTATCTTTATTATTAGGGTCCTTGTCCTCAAACTCCCAAATAAATTGAGCTGTTGCTAATGCTTGCTCGCGAGGCACTGCATTTTTTATAACTACATAGCCATTATGTATCCAAAATTTCCAATCCTCCTCGCTTAATACTCTTAAAGGTTCTCCGTTAAGACGTTGGTTTAAACTTGAAGCACTGCTTTTGGCAGTGGAAGGATTCCCTGGAATGTCCTTGTGGGCATTGGTGTTTGGTGCCATTGTTGGTACCATAGATTTGTTTTCCATAGCAAGTAATTGTTTTGATACAGTAAATGTACAGCGCAAATACTACTATAGATTTTGCCTAAAATGGCTAAAATTTGCTCTATATTGATAAAATATAGCTAATTTAGGTCTAAGTCAGTTATTTTAGTCATAATGAAGCTAAGCTTAGAAAATATTAAACCAGACGCAGGAAGTTCCTTTAAGATCCTGCTCACCCCTAGATTGAATGAAATATTCTACTGGCATTTTCATCCCGAAATTGAATTGGTCTATGTAGAAGCAGACAAAGGGGTTAGACATATTGGTGATCATATAAGTACCTATGAAGGAAGTGATTTAGCATTAATAGGATCCTATATACCCCATTTAAATTTTGACTATGGAGTAAAATCAGTTGTTGAAACCGTAGTGGTGCAGTTTAAAGAAAAATTTTATGAGGATCCTTTTTATAGACAACCAGAAATGCAATCTATTTATGATTTGTTTGAAAAAGCAAAAACCGGAATTGCGTTTCACGGGGCAACAAAAAAACAAGCTGGGGCGTATTTAAAAGACTTATCCATGCTCCCACCTTTTGATCAAACAATATTATTAATTCAGGTTTTCAACTTATTAGCAAAAAGTGAAGAGTTTACTTTACTAAATACAAGACCCATTGTGAGTCATGCAGTTTTAAAAGATCAAGAGCGGATGCATAAAATTTATCAATACGTTGAAATGCATTTTCATGAACCTATAAAAATAAAAGAAATAGCAGGGCATGTAAATTTAACGGATGCTGCATTTTGTAGATACTTTAAAAAATCTACTAAGCTTAC
>Ga0075464_10001604_pt1 | contig 10188 bp, 12 predicted proteins | sample DEB19_08_DNA_5_FD_75068 | JGI IMG/M metagenome (GOLD analysis project Ga0075464, IMG submission 75068) | Aqueous microbial communities from the Delaware River and Bay under freshwater to marine salinity gradient to study organic matter... | ecosystem: Environmental > Aquatic > Marine > Coastal ...
CGCAAGCTGATTTTAACCTTGAGGAAAAATCGGTAAACGTTCGCAAGGTTACTGCGTTCATCAAGACATCAAAAGAATCTTTGGCTGACATCCCTGCTTTGGCGGGCGAAATCAACTCGGAACTTTTGACTTTGGTTGAATTGAAAGCTGATTCGCAAATCCTTTCTGGTGACGGAACTGGACAGAACTTGACTGGTATCGTTTCGGTTGCCACTGCATTCGCTGCTGGTGCTGACTTTGCAAATAGCATCGCAGTTCCAAACGAGTACGATGTAATCAATGTTGCGATTAACCAAATCGAAATTGCAGAAGTAATTTCTGGTGAACCTGCTGGTTTCATGCCGAACGTGATTGTAATGAACCCTACTGACATCAAGAAAATGAAGTTGACAAAGACTTCTACTGGTGAGTATGTTTTCAATACCACAGAAGGCCCACAAGTAGGCACTCAAATTGATTCAATTCCTGTACTTTCAAACCCAAGAATGCCTAAAGGTTACTTCTTGGTGATGGATAGTACGAAAGGAACTATCCGTTTGCGTGAAGCTACCAAGATTGACCTTGGTTACGAAAATGACGATTACACTAAAAATTTAGTTACTATCCTTGCGGAGAAAAGACTTGCTTTTTATGTGAAGTCTCAAAACGTGAAGGCGTTTGTATATGGAAACTTTGGAACTGCAAAAACAGCATTACAGGCTTAATAAAAGGGGTGTAAAAGCCCCATTATTACTATGACAAGACTAAAAAAAGGTGAACTAGAAAACATTTCCGATGAATCGGTGGTGGAAAATCTTGAGGAACTAGAAAACATTTCCGATGAATCGGTGGTGGAAATCGAAATTATTCAGGCTAATCAGTTCCTTCGAGTAGGGGAAAATCATAAAGTGTCTGGTGATGTAGCAAAAAACCTAGTAAAAAAAGGAATCGCAAAAATTAAAATCTAAAATCAATCATGAAAAATCTATTATCAATTCTCTTTATCTTTTGCTTGTCGTTTGGGTTAAAAGCTCAGGTGACAATGACAGTCGCAGGATCGCCAGTAACGAATACAGGAACTGGCACGGCAACGGCAACGATTACTGGCAAGTATGAGACTGCTGCAATTCAAGCCGTGTTTACTAAAACGTCTGGTACGTTGGCAGGAACAGCAACATTACAAGCAAGTTTAGATGGTACTAATTACGCTACCGTTGCAACTGCTGCTACTGTCGCTGGTGCTGCTACTTATACGGTTACTGATGTTGCAAGCCAGAGCGTTATTTTCATCATCAACAAAGCACCTTATAAATACTACCGTGTGAGTTGGACTGGAACTGGTACAATGGTTGGAACTATTTCAGCAACAATACTACCTAAGTAAAAATGGGTTTGCTTATCGTAAAGAGTGATTTTGTTGGGAAGTACGCTTTGGCTACTTCCACAAAAGGCAATGACAACATAGATGCCTACATAGCGGAATTTGAGGAACAAATACTCATTGATTTGCTAGGATTGGAGTTGTTCGAGTTGTTCAAAGCCGATGTTGATAGTGGCACTAAAAAGCCTGTTACCGCCATTTATTTGACTCTTTACGATAGGCTAAACTTTGAGTATTGTAATTGTTTGCTCACTTCTTTTGGGATTAAGAACATCTTGCTTTCGATAGTTTACTTCTACTATGTTCGAGATAACACGATAAAGCAAACGGTAAATGGTAACGTGAAAATTCAGACGGAAGTTTCGCAACCATCCGACCAAACATATCTTTTATTGCGCTATAATGAGGCAATAATGTCTTATTCAGTAATTCAAAGGTATTGTTTGCAGAACGAAATAGATGTTTACCCAACTTTCAAAGGTGTATATAAACAAATTGCTAGTTTGATATGATCGTAGAAACCGTTGATATTGTCAGAGATTTAGTTGCATCGTTACGGCCTAAAATCGTAGTTGATTCAATTGTAGATAATGCCAATGGCACATATACCATATACACATGCGACACAAAACACGCAAACACTGGATTAACTTTTAGTGTTGATGATGTTTTATACACCGTTCAATCCTTTGTTAAAGATGAATCTATTATCGTAACGGGCGAAAGTATAATTACAGGGCCTAGCTTCTTACTTGACGCTCCAAAGTTTTGGCATGGTTCTATTTTGGAAACTAACAAGAATCTAACAGGAATTACGCACATGGACGAAAAAGTACCGATGGTTTATTTACGTAGGCCATACCGAGATGCTTTTAAGGCCAAAGATTCTGCAGTAGAACGTGAAAGCGATGTAACTATTTATTTTCTAACTGAGGATTTGTTTCACAAGTATGATATAGATCAACGTGACATTGAATGTATTTATCCAATGCGTTCACTTTGCTACGAGTTTATTGAATTACTAAGAAATAATAATCAGATCGCTGTAATAGCTAATTATGACATTGAGAATAAAGAGAAGTTTGGAGTAGTCAATTCTAAAGGATCAGAAAAAGTATTATTTGATACGCCTTTAAGCGGGTGCGAGTTGTCTATTATAATACCAATTACTAAAAATTACAAGTGTAAATGTTAATCAAATTTTAAATATAAAAAGATGGCAGAGATTTGCTCATGCGAAACAATAATGGGTAATACTGGTGTACCTACCTGTTATTCAGCCCTAAAATTAGGCAAAGGGATCTTCATGACTCCTACATTTGCTAATGATGGCACAAAAAACGTAATTGATACAACTGACACACTAAATGATGCTTATTTTACGGCATTAATAAATAACTCAGATCCTTCAAAACGACTTTATCCTTTACAAAAACTAAATGCTGTAGCAAGCGAAAGAGCAGATCCAACATATGATACAAGATCAGACGGAGGTAATGCTTTCGTAAAAGATGGTATTCGTTCATATTCATTTGAGATTTGGGAAGGTGGCGCAAGGTTAAAGAAAGAACTAGACAAAGGTAGGTGTCGTGAGTTTTCATTTTACATTTTCAATGAAGGCCAGTTAATTGGGATGGATTTGACAGATGAACAATTAGAACTAGCGCCTATCAGAATTGCTAAAGATTCTCTAGTAGTTTCTTATATGTTTCCTGATGATTCAAAAGTTGAAAAGATTAACGTTAAATTCCAGTTTAATCAATCAGAAAACGATGGGAATCTTTCATTCGTTGAAGTAGAATCTGATGTTGATTTAACAGGATACAGAGGTCTTTTGGATATATATTCAACAGTTTCAAATATATCTGCTACAGGTTTTAAGGTTAAACTGAAAAATAAATATGGCCCTGCTAATGTTGTAAGTGCAGATAGTGGTTTGATTGTTACAGATTTTGCCCTATATAACCTTACAAACTCTGCTGCTGTAACTATTTCGGCCGTAACTGAGATGTCGGATGGCGAATATAATTTTACTATTCCATCTACAGTCGGTAAAACTCTAAGATTGACACCTACTAAAACAGGTAGAGATTACAAAGCTGTTGTATCTAATACATTTATAACTCCTTAGTTATGAAAATAGGAAGGACTAGTTTAAATGTTCCAGCACTTGCCGAAATATCAGAAGACGTGTTTTATTCGATAGTCGAAGGAAATATAGACATTGACAAAAAGGCTGCATGGGAGTTGTTCCAAAAGGAAGCGGAACCATTTAAAAAAAAGGTTTTAAAGGTTATTCAAGATAAGGTTTAATTATTCGTTGTTTAAGTTAGGTTAAAAAGCCCCTATTTTGTAGGGGCTTTGTTTAAATATTGAAACCAACTTGAAACACTTATTTTTATAAGTTGCCAAATACTGATATTCATAATTTTTTGTATTTCGTTTGAAAACTTAAAAAGAGTTGAAAATGCCTAGCAACTTCCTAACCGATTTTATAGGCTTCGTGCTTTGCCTTGCATCCACGTTTACCGCTCTTTACTTCATTGCTCTATTCATTCAATCACAAAACTAATCTTCAACCTTTCATTATTTGCCTTGCTATCCTTTTGTTTGGCTTACCAGATACTATACTCAAAACCAAAAGCTGAAACTTTCGAGCAATGTACTAACCGCTTAGGCGGTGCGACTGATACAAATTGTGAAGCTTGTGAACACCTTTTAAAGCAAAACTAAAATCAAAATATATCATGAAAGTATTAATCAAGAAAGCAAAAAATATAGCTAACCAGTTTGAAGATTTACAAACTGGCAACCAAAGACTTTGGTTTGAAAGCCTCCCAGAATCCAGTAAAAGAGACTATTACGAGGCTAGGGATAAGATGAAGACTTTTGTACAGAACTTGCCACAAAGGGACTAATGTACAGAGGAAACGTCAGTTAAAAATAATTGCAAAATATTATTGATTATTGTTTGCAGTATTCAAAATAAATCGTACCTTTACATCAGATAAAACGACAAAGACATGACAATTACATTAAAAACTATCGGAGCTGCCCCATCACTTGCTACAGAAGTTTCAATCGAAGCTAAAAAACTAGCAGATTTTTTTGAAGGTGAAATTAGTGGTAGAAATGCTACTGAGATGCAAGTATCAGCTATCACACAAGAATTTGTTGATAAACACGGTATCAAAGCAAGATATGCAAGTGGTACGTTCATGGGTTTTAAAGCTTCTGAAGAAGCTGAGGAAGAGTTTGAAACATTTAAAAAGAAATAATATGTACTACGTTTTTGAATTAAAAAACACAAGAACAATAAAAAGCTCAATTGTTTTTGAACAGCCTGGGTATTTTGGGAAGATTGTTTTTAAAGGCAGCCAAGAAGATTGTCTAAAATTTATTTCATAATGGCAAACGGACACGGTGGTAAACGAGAAGGGGCAAAACGCCCCACTCTTTATGCTTTTAAAACAAAAACAATGAGTTTTCGAGTAACTGGCCAAGATTATGAAAAGTTCTCCACAAACGAAGAATACGAGGCGTTTTTCAATAGACTTAAAACAGAAATGCAAAAGAAGTACCAAGAACTTTTACAAGGTATCGCATAACGCTAGGTATTCACGCCTTTTGTGGGCTGAAATGCCACGTAGGTATCGACCGAACAGAAGACATAAACGAATCAATTAAGCATGTTTGGAGCAATAAGAAACCTGTGTAACAACATCATTGCCTTAGATGAAAACGAGGTTGTAATGTCAGCTATTGCACAGCCTGATATTAAAAAGCATATTATTTACTTAAATGCTTTCGATCAGTTGTTTTTAGGCGGTTTAAACACCGATGGAGAGGTAGTAGGCTATTATCGTGGCACTACTGAAATAATGACCGCTGGCGAATCATTTACGTTCAATGGACTAACGAAGCGCAAAATACAAGGCGATGCGTTTTTCTTTTACGATACTGGCACATTTCTACAATCGTTTAGCGTAAACATCAAAAAAGATGGCTTTACAATAAAAGCCAATGATGATATAGACGATGAAAACTTTAATACACTGACTGAAAAATTTGGTCAATTAGTCGGATTAACGAATGATAGCAAAACAGAATTGGGTCACAAGATATTACCAACGGTGCAAAAAAATATACTTACAGAGATGCTTAAAAAAGTATCACGTTAGTATTCGAACATTGCCAATGTGGAACTGGATTTGTTTCTCCGAAAATGGTGAGTTAAAATATCTTTTACACCATGATGGGAATGTAGATTTTGCAGGTCAATATGCCTACGAAAAGATACAAGATGAAATGATTGATACGTTTGGTATTTCGCAAGAATATCTTGCTGTAATGCAAGCAAAGATTCGAATTGAGAAAATGTATGCTAAGTATTTAGCAGGGGACAAGGCTATGAAACTTCTAATTACAATTGAAGAAATAGACCTAGAAAAGCTAGAAAAGGCCCCAACAAAAGTAGATTTACAAGAAACTTTATTCCAAATCGAACAAATACAGGGCGTTAGGTACAATCCTAAAGAAATAACCGTGTTTGAATTCTATAAATTGGCTAAATTAGTGTCGAAAAAGTAGTAATACTAAACTTTGTCGGATAACACTGACCAGTTGAGCCATGGCCGAAAGCGATATTATAAAAGGTACCGACCTGATAGAAAAGGGGTACTTGAAAGATGCAACAAAGGAAGCTAAAGAGTTATCGGATACGATCGATTTGCTTACGTTGTCATTTACCAACTTTATTAAGGAACAAAAGGAAGGATTGGCCAACATTAAAAAGATTGGCAATACTTCCGATGCAAAATCTTTAAAAGAAACGGCCAACGAACTAAAAAAAGTCACTGAGGCACGTAAAGCAGCGCAAAAAGTAGAAGCTGATTTAGCTAAAGCTAAAGAACAGCAAGCAAAACAAGCCGAAGCGCAAAGAAAAAAAGACCTTGCAGATATGCAAAGGCAAGAAAAGGCAAATGCTAAAGCACAAGCAGATGCCGAAAAAGCAGCCAAACAACGTGAAAAAGAAATTAAGCAATTAGCCGAACAGTCACGGGCGTATAATGTTGCATCTAAACGTTTAAATGAATTACGAAAAGACTACAAGGATTTAGCAGTAGCAGGTCAAGGAAGTACGCAAGCTGCAAAAGATATGCTTGCTGAAATACAAAAGCTAGATACTGAATTAAAAAATGTAGATGCAAGCGTAGGCCAATTTAATCGAAACGTAGGAGATTATAAGAATCAAGTAAAGGAAGCTATCAATGAAAGTGATTTATTTACAAAGTCGCTTGGTGGGATGTCTGAATCAAGTCAGATTATTATTCAAGGATTTTCTAAACTACAAAAGGGATTAGTTGGAGTAAAAAATCAACTAAAAGAAACAGAAGGTGGCGTAAAAAAAGTAGGTCTTACACTAAAAGCAGCTGGCATTGGCCTTTTAATAACTGCTTTAGCTTCTTTAGGGGCCTTCTTTAAAGGAAGTCGTGAAGGTGGACAAGAGTTTGCTTTAATTATTGCCCGTGTTTCCGCTACAATATCAGTACTAGTTGGGAATCTTTCTAAAGCAGGGAAAGGAATTCTAGGGTTAGGCGTAGCGATTAAACAATTCTTTTCAGGAGACTTTACTGACGCTTCAAATACAGCAAGCGAAAGCATAGACAATATTAAAAATGCATTTGATGGCACTACTGAAAGAATTAATAATGTAGTAGATGCAACGGTTAAGCTTACAAAAGAAACTTATGAGTTTGAAAATGCATTAAGAAAATTAAATCTTACGCTTTTAAAATCTAATCTTGACGAAGAGGATTATAATGAAATAGCTGGGGATACTACACGCACATTAGTAGAGCAGAAAAAAGCGTTACAAGATGCTGCAAAAGCTAGGTTAGTATCTGCTCAAATATCAGCTAAGATTGCAAGAACAGAACAAGAATTAGCATTTAAAGGAACGCTTGCAAAGTTAGAATCAATGCAAGTGTCAAAAGAAGAAATTGAACTAATAAAAAAGCAAGGAGCTGAAAGATTAGTTACTAGTAAGTTTGCCGAAAAGTTGGACCAACAAGAACTAGACGCTTTAAACGAAAAAGTAAAAGCAAACATTAATGCTCAGGATGCACTTGCAGATTTGCCACGTCAAGAAGCACAAAGAAGACGAGATCAAATACAAAAAGAAACAGATTTTCAAATTGAACTTACTAGGTCTAAAAAATTAGCTGCAAGTAGTGAATTGGCTATTCTTACAAAACAAGTTGCAGATGAAAAAATACAACTAGAAGAAAGGCGTAAAATTAGAGAAGAGTTAAATCAAGCCGAAATAGCCACTCAACAAAACCAATTTGATTTATTCAATAAAGGAATAGAGGAAGAAAACAAGATCAACGCAAAAGGAGACGCAGAATTAAAACAGCGTGTTGATTTTCGTTCATTAGTAGCCGAAAAAGATGAGGTAATTTTAGCCGAAAGAATCAGGAAACTAAAACTTTCAGAAGGCCAACAAATTATAGTTGCTAAGGTAGTTAAAGAAGCTCAATTATCTGAAATTGCAAACAACGAACTAATAGCAAAACAGAATGAGGAAGAATTAGCACGTAAAGAAAAGATAGCCCAAATTGATCGTGAAATATTAGCTATTCAAAAGCAAACAGAAATTGAAACGGTTACATCTGTAAAAGATGAACGAGCTAATGATTTGAAAGAACAAAATGGAATTATACTTCAAAATGAAAACGTATTTAATCGTAAATTAATTGAAGAGCGTAAGGCCACATTTGAAGTTACAAAAGACCTTACAGAACAAGAATTCAAATTAAAAGAGGAACAATTAAAAGAATTAGCAGGAAATGAAATCATTAACCTAAAAACTAATGATTTACAAGTACGTGCAGAAGAGGAAAAGAAAATAAAAGAAAAGCTTAATGCTGATTTAATTAAGTTAGAACGTGATCGATCTAAAGTAACTACTGAATTAGCCGAAAAAGAAATAGAGCAGCAACGTTTAATAAACCTTCAAAAAACAGAGATTATTTTGCAGGAAGTAAACAATGTAACTGCAGCATTAGAGGATGAACTTGCAAAGCGTAACGCAATTGAACAAAAGAACCTAGACCGTTCTATTTCGCAGCAAGAAAAGAATATAAGCACTCAGGAACGTTTGGCTGAACAAGGGAAAGCAAATACGCTAGCATTCGAAAAGCAGAAACTAGAAGAACAACAACTAGCACGTAGAGATGCAGAAGAAAAAGCAGCTAAAGAAGCCGAAGCGTTACAATTAGCACAGCAATTTAACGGGTTCTTGCAAGCTGCACTGAAAGAAACGCCAACGCCAACGGGAGCCGAAGCGATTATGAAAGCAACAAAAGATACCTTCTTAGCCCGAGGTATTGCAAAAGGGCTAGTCCAGTTTGCAGCAGAAGGAAACAACATGATCGAAGGCGAAGGAACTACAACAAGCGATTCTATACCTTTTATGCTTTCGAAAAAAGAAGCAGTCATAAAAGCAAGCGAGAATATAAAGCATAATGATGCAGTAGTAGACTTAAACGCTGGAGTATTCGGTCAAAACTGGATTCCTAGGGCAGACATAGGCAAGGTTCTAGAGTCTAGCAATTCGACCGCTCAAAATATCGCACAAAGCATATTTATTCAGCATAATAATGAAATAAAAGACCTTCTTTTAAAGATAGCAGATAAGCCAGTGCAACAGGTTAATGTTGATCAATTAGGAAACTTGATTGAAACAGTATACAAAGATGGCATTAAGAAAGTAACTACTCACATAAACAAGCGTAGATTATGATAAGTAGATACTACATTGATGATATTGAAGTACAATGGCCAATCAATCATTCAGGTATTTCATATCGATTCAACTTTGATGATGATTCAAATTCGATGTCTATTTCGGTTACTGATCTTGAATGGGGCGTATCTGATGGCCGAGATAAAAAGGATCCATACAAGATTTTAAGAGATAAATTAAATAGAGGTTTGTTAGGTGGGTCTGGTGTGACCGAAGGCGTTCCTTTGCGAATAGAAATAGATTCAGAACGTGGTGAAAAAACGGAAACATTTGCAGGATATATAAATCTTTGGGCTGCTAAATGGAGTAATGGAGTAGTTTCTACCCCTATTACTACTTTAGGGATAGATCATTTTAATGATAAGGCTGATGGTATCTCATTTGCTTATCTAGAGTCAATAGGATTAGTAAATTCAGATCAATATGTTGAGGTTAATTACTGTATTGAAAAAAAACAAAATTCACTTGAGATACTAGTTTTATTCTTGTCAATATTTGCAATACAATCCGAAATTAAACAGCAGATAAAAGAGATTTCTGGATTGATAGCTGAATCAGTAAACCCATTTACATCACCTGTTGGGATCATAAAAATAATTGCAATGACAATTTATATGACATTGTTAATTATTTCAATGATTGCATTAATGAATCAATTATACGAGCTAATAATACAGCGTGTAAAGTATCATTATGGTATGAAAGTAGTCGATTTACTTACAATTGGGTTGAGTTATTTTGGCTATAATCTAAAATCAAGTATTTTTCAAAATACAGTATACAAAGATTTAATACTAATACCTGAAAAGTATAATGTTGGCACTAATAGTGGTTTGATTGCTAGTATTGAAGGATTGACTTCTAAGAATTCAAAGAAAGACCAAAAAGGTTATTATACAGGAACATTTGGAGAATTTATTCAGGTGTTAAAAACGATGTTTGATGCAAAAATAGTAATAAATGGGAATGATTTTCATTTCGAAACACGTAACTTTAAAATAGGTAATGGTGGTACAAC
>Ga0075464_10001606_pt1 | contig 10186 bp, 13 predicted proteins | sample DEB19_08_DNA_5_FD_75068 | JGI IMG/M metagenome (GOLD analysis project Ga0075464, IMG submission 75068) | Aqueous microbial communities from the Delaware River and Bay under freshwater to marine salinity gradient to study organic matter... | ecosystem: Environmental > Aquatic > Marine > Coastal ...
ATTTCTGCGGCCCGTTCCGGCGAATAGTCTTCATCGATACCGCGCCAACCGTGCAGCAGGTGCTTAGCGAACAGCCCGCCAAGTTCAGCCATCAGGATGTCGTTGGGAATGCCCTTTTTGTGGATGCGTCCAAGGCGCTGATAAAGCAGGTCGCGCGCGGTAGTGTATGCAGCGAGATAGAGCGAAGACACCTTGAACGCGACGCCAGGCCAATCCGGGTAGTCAATCCAGTCGCCGGCAGTCTCGCGGCCAATGTTGGCCTTGAGGGAAGAAAGTTTTACAGTCATGGGGAAATCCTTTGTCGGAAGGGGTGGCGGTCAATGTCCGACAACATCGGCCGCCGGTTGCTGTCGCCTTAAATTGGTGCGACGGCTTCTGTGGTGGCTGCAGCCGAAGCCGCGTCGGTCGGAACCGTGTCGGCCACCAATCCTTTTTCGCGCAGTAGCGCGACATATGCAGCGGGCGCGCTAGATGGCACGCCCTCGTAATAGTCAACGCGGTGGACGTCGTCCGGGTAGCCAAAGAACGTAACGGCTGGCACGAACGCAACGTCAACCGCGGCGCTTGTCTTGCGGCCCGGCATTATACCGCCGTCCGCGTGATCTTGATGGAGCCGCCAATGCCCGAATCCTTGAACGCCTGGAAAGGCACGTCAATCATGACCGCCTGACCGTTGCCGGGCTTGGCCGGGCCGCCGTCCAGCAGCTTCACTTTCGGCAGTTCGAACAGATAAGAATTGCCGGCCGCGTCTTCGAGCGTCCACGCAAGCGCAACGGTGGTGTGGTCGAGAATGGCCTGATAGGTGTCCAGGTTCTCGAAGTATGCAGTAAACGAGCCGGTGACTTCGGCGCGTCCAAGGCCATGCCCGTATGGCGCGTATTGGCCGACCGCATCGTTCTGATAGACGTTCGAATTGATCTTGAGCGACAGCTTCATCATGATCGGGGAATTCGTGATCCCCGTGATCGCCAGACCGGACAGATTCAGGCCGGCGTTGAACACTTCCGTAGTCGTAACGGCCGTGTAGGTGGCGCCGGAAAGAATTGCGGTCGTCGGCGTCGGCGAGTCGATACCCATAAAGCCGAAATTGGCCTGAACTGACTTGCGCGCGTCCATGGTAAGGTCGAGCGTGTTAACGCGCATACCGCGATAGCGGATATAGGCGTCGGTAGTCCCGAGCTCGTCAAACTCTTCTATCGTGAGTGTGATTGCGCTGGTGCCATTGACGAGAACGTTTGACGCCCAAGCCTTGCGCAGGAGCGACTCCAGGAACTTGTCATATGTGCCGTAAGAAAGCAGCGCGCTAATAGAACCCGTGACCGATCGGCCGACGTCTGTGATCGACTGGACGTTACCAGTGGAGTCAACTTCGTTAGGAATATCTGTCTGCTTGGAAATACGGATATCGCTGTTTTCATAGCGAAGGATCTGAAAAACAGGGCTTGTCGGGATTGTCCCGATAGCGGATTCGGCCACATAGGCCAGACGAACGAGCGAGCCGTCAGCTACGGTCATGGTATTCTCCATAAAAACCCGCCAGACGGCAGGTCGAAAAGTTTGATGATGATGGGTTGCGGCCGTGCGTCGGTTGCCTGCGGCGACCGGCCGCTAAGTGCCGGTCACGTCGTATCTGTGCCAGTGAATGGTAACGGTCATGGCCCAATAATTCGGCAAGTCCTTGCCTGGTTGCCCCTCGCCTATAGACATTTCAGGCATTCGCAGGCCGTCGATTGACTGCTCGCGAAACAAGTTCAGGAGGTTGTCAGCATGAACGCGCGCTGGCCGGCTGCCAGTGCCCGAAGGCGTCATGACATGCAGGTAGGTTACGCCTTGCTCAAGCCATGTGTTAGACCCTGGCGAGCCGATGCTGTCTTGATTGTAGCTATCGCCGTAAATCTCGACATACACGAAGGCGGCAGGACTTTCTGCCTGCAGTACGTCTTCCATGAACTCGTTTTCGAACTTTACCGGCGTCGCGGTCCAGTCGGAGTCTAGCTTGTCATAAAAGGCGTCAAATGCGGCTGGGCTGGACATTTACAACGCCTTCAAAATCAATGCGGGGTAGGTTATAGGCTGGCCGCCGCCTAGACTTTGGCGCCTATGATGAAGACCAAGTTTTATCTCTTCCTGGAACTTATTTGGATTCGCCTTGATCCTATTGGCGCGCTTTGCGTGAGCACCCTTGAGGATGTATGGGATGCGCGCATCAATTCCAGACGTTACTTTCAAAAACGCCACCTCAGATTCAAATGCACCGCTGAACTTGTTATCAAAAGCGTAACTAGCACGGGCAAAATGCCCCTCTCCTGAACCATTGGCCCCAACTTCCATCTTTCTGGTGTAAGGCTGAGCATTAAGGATGATAACTTCGCTATTCACAGGTATAGACGCATAGTTGGTAACAACACGCCTGTTTACGATCACCAAGAACGAACTCTGATAACGCCCCGTCTTGCCGCGCGGCACGCGGCGCCGAAGCTCCGCAAGCGCTGCCGGGATGACGTTAGTCCAGCCGTGGAAAATGTAGGTGATGCGGCCAGGCAACTTAACCTGCTCTTCCGCCACGTTGAACCTGCCATTGACGTATTTGTCATATTGTTCGGTTCCGAAGCCAGAAGCGATCGACTGCGCTAGGCACCTGCGCGCGTATGCCGCAAACTTCCTTTCGGCTCCTGGCGGCAAAACGTCGGCGGTCGCGCGCTGCAGCATGTCGCCGAATTGCGCTAGTGCGGCCATCTAACTACCCCAAGAAGTCCAGCGCAGCGCAAGCCGTAAAGCCAACAACCTGCCCCATTCTGGTCTTAGCTCACGCGTCAGGCGGTAGTTGTAGACTATCCGCTGCAGTTTTTGCATCTAACTACCCCGCAACAACCAGATTTGAGCGCACCCATGTGCCATTGACGTGAATGTTGTCGACCATCATCACTTGCAGGCCGCGCCCTTGCGCAACCACCTTGTCGGTCTTGCGCGGAAGTCCAAGCGACGACAGGCCGGTCGGCGAAACGACAACCATATATTCGGACGTTGTCGCGGAGCCTATCAGGTCTTCCGCCTTCACGCCCCGCACGCTTGCGCGCGTGGTCACGCTCGTCGCTCCGCGGGTAATCGTGACCGTCTCGCCTTCGCGCAGGAGGGCTGCGTCAAGCCGCGCAATCGTATCGGCGGCGGTCATAGCCCGTACACCCTAAAACGCTGTAGCTGGCCAGATACGACGGAAGGAACCGCGCCCTCGTTCGCTTGCCCAGGCACGGCGCCAACCCAATAATCGCTGCGGACACGCTCCACGCCGGGAATGTCGATTTCCTGACTTTTCAGCGACGGGTCGCGGCTCTTTTCAAGCCAGCCAAGCCGGAAGAAATCAGACGCTGCCATTTTCAAGTCGCCTGGAATAGTCGTAAAGCCGGCCGCGTACACCACGACAACTTTGTTGGCTACCCACTTGGCTGGCTCGTCCTCGACGAGGAAGGTCAGTTTTCCGCTTTCGGCCGCGACTTCGAATTCCGTTTCCTCGAGCGCCGTTCCGTCAACCGTAATGGACGTGATGTCCACGCCATGCCGGCGCGACAGGAACAGGTGCCATATATCGACTTGGCGGAACGTCTCGCTCAGCGTCTCGCGCTTCAGCGTCGGTTCGGCGCCTTCGCCGGGCGCAACCTTGCACTCGCTCGTAATGGCGGCCGCGACGGTCAAGCCGAAAGCCTGCAGCGCGGTATCTTGGCCGCTACCGGTAATGCCTGCAGCCGATCGCATTTCCTCGATTGACAGAAGGTGCAAATCAGACGCGGCGCTGGTAACGGTCAAGGTTCTGTTCATTTTCTACCCCTGCGCACAACCGGCTTTGTCTCGGCTACAGTTTCAACGGCAAACTCTACCGGTGCGTCGGCCGGCATGTCGGAGACTTCGATGGTAACGGCCTGCTCGCTGATTGCTGCCCGCTCCGCCAATGCGGTAATGAAGCCTTCAGCCAGTAGGCCGGCCGAGATCGAGCCAAAGTCACGCACATCGCCCGCATTTAGGTCAATGTGCGTGAAGCCGTCCACGGAATACGCGAACGGCTTCAACACTTCGTACATTAGCTAAGCGTCGCCGTGGGCTTGCTGCGCGCGTTGCCGAGAACGGCAACGCCGGCAATAAAGATGTTGCCGGAATCGTTGCCGGACGGCGTGACGGTCAGGCGCACATAGCGCTTAGTCCCGACATAGCCGAGCTTGCGGCACTCGATATCGTCAGAGAACGTAAAGCCGCCTTCTGCGAGCGTGCCGATAAGCTTGGAGTTAGTGACTGCGACAGCGTCAGAAAGGCCGGAATTGTCACCCTCGTCGACGGTAACTGCGAAGGTCGCGTTCGTGTCGGTATTGGTGCCGGTGACGAGCGCAAACTCGACGGATTCATAGCCGGCCGTGTCAATAATGGCCGAGACGATTGCGGTGTTGTCCGTGCGTGCGGCAACCGGTGCAATCAGCGGCACAAAGTGCAGGTTATTGTGAAGGTCTTTGGAAGCCATTTGGCTATCTCCATGAATTGAGGGAAGAAATGGCGCCCCGAAGGGCGCCTAGCCTGTTGGCATCAAGTAGAGCAAGTGAGCTTCTTGAAGGCTTCGGCCAAAGTCACCTGGCCGCCAAGGCGGCGGCGGAAGATGAACCGAACGTTGCCGCTTGTTGCCTGCGTGTAAGGATCTCTTAGGAGCTCCATCTGGATACGATCAACCAGAGTATAAGCCCGCGCGAAGTCGCCGTATGCGATCGGAACCAGGCCGGCACCTTCAGAAGGCATGTCCGGAACTTCAACGTATGGGTCGCCGTCGATGGTGTTCGGCGCGCCAGATGCGATGCCAGGCTGCCAGATATAGCCCTTCTGGGAATCCTTCAGCTTGCGAACAGAACCGAGCGTAGTGCGATTCATGATCCAGTTGGCGTTGCGGGCATAGGACGACTTCAAGCTGTACTTGAGCGTCAGAAGGCCATTGGCCTGACCGTCAACGTCGGCGATCGTGGTCGCAGTGCCGGAGTTGTTGCCGGTGACGCCAGATGCCACAAGGATGCCTTCCGGGCGGCCAACGCCAGTACCGGAAACGAAAGCGGCGCCTTCGGCAACGGCGAACTGCTCGGTTGCTTCGAAGCTTATTTCGCCTTCCATGTTGAACGCGGAGTCTTCCAGGTTCTGGTTGGAGATATCGATAAGCGCATACATTTCGTGGGTCGGGATTTCCCACATGCCGTAACGCAGGCCGTCGGTTTCAGACTTGGTTCCCTGATCGGCAACCCACTGCGCAGCAAACTGTGCAGTGCGCTTCGGAATCATGATGGCCTTGGAAGCCGTCCGACGAACGCGCGCCAGCGAGCGAACCGGGCTGATGTCAGTTACGCCCTTGATGATTTCGCGAATGTATTCGGAAGGGGCAAGATAGCCGCCGGTCGAGTCGTTCGCGATGCCAAGCGCCTTGTATTCAGCGGCGACGTCAGCGAGGGCCTTCTGCTGGTCGGCGGAGAGGTTGGGAACGCCAACGATGTTGGCATTTACCACTGCTCGCGACCAGGCTTCAACCTTCGACTTGAGTTCCTGCTTGCGAACTTCAGGGTCGGCAGAGCCGGCGAGCGACATGCGATTCAGCTTGGTTTCAAGCTCGTCGACGTGCTCTTTTTCCTTCTTCGCTTCCAGGGCGGCCGCGGTGATCTTCTGGTTGATGTCTTCCAGCTTCGCCAGGTCGGCTTCGATCTTGCCGAGCTTCTCGACAGTCACCGGGTCGGCGCCGCCCTTCTTCTCGACTTCCTTAAGGCGCAGGTCATTGGTTGCCTTGAATTCTTCAAAGGCAGTCATGACCTGTTCAATGGCGGTTTTTTCCGTCATGTTGGTCTCCGTAATGTTGGGATTTGGTTTCAGCGTGGGCTAGTGCGTCGCCAGAGCCTTGATGCGCTCGGCGAGCCGCTTTAGTTCGGCCACGCTCTTGATTGCCGCGTCCTCTTCATCACGAAGATTGTCTTCCGGCTCTGCTTCATCGCGAAGCAGTACACTTTTGAGGACCGCAACAGCCTTCACGCTGTCGCCCCGCGAAAGACCTGCGTCACGCAGGCGGTCTTCTACTTCCTGCGGGTTGAATTCTGATTTTACGCCCGTAACGCGCGCTCGCGTGTTCGACGGGAACGTAACAAGAGACACTTCCAGCAGTTCAACCGCCTTCAGCGTGCGAATGGGGTCTTCCGGAACACGTCGCACCGACCAATCCTTGGCCCGAAAGCCGATCGACAGGCCGTTTAGCGCCGGCCGCGGGGACATTTTCAGGAGCTCATAGATCTCCTTGCCGCGTTCGGTTGGGGCAAGCTTGCCCTCAATCCATAGACCGGTGTCGTCCTCGCGCATTTCGGTGTAAATGCCGACCGGCGTATCGCCGCCGTCCGACCAACCGTGCTGCGATAGCATCGCCGGCCAGATTCCGGAGGATTTCGCCTTTTTCAGCGTGTCCGCGAAGGCGCCCTTGGCGATAACGTCACCGTGGCTGTCGATGTTGCCAAATACGGCGCCGTAGCCGCTGAACATCATCTCGCCGTCGGTAGATTCGTCGATTTTGACCTCAGAAAGGCCATAACTGCGACGCTCAAGCGCGCCGCCGTCGCTGTTTTTCGTCATTTCGTGGTATCCTGTGCGCCATTATCGGGCGTTTTCGGCGCCGGAGGCGCTGCAATTGACGGTTTCGGCAGTTTTGCCGCGTCCCCGCCTTGAGGATTCAGGTCTTCTAGCGCGCGAATCTCGTCCTGCGTCATCCAGGCCGGCGACCCGCCGCTGCCTAGCGCTTTCGAATAGTACTCGCTGCGATCCTTATGGGCGCCGCGCATGAGTGCAGACGGGTTGAATTTCGCGAAATATTCAGCGTCTTCCGGCCCGTCGAGCAGTTCGTTGTCGATCGACTGCTGGATTCGCTCCCACCACGGCCCGATCGTATGCACGATGTGCGCCAGAAAGATCTGTTCGGCGCTTGCAAACGTCATTGCCTGGCCGGCGTGCCCGACCATAGGCGGCAAAACGCGGAAAGCGCGGCAGATTTCTTCAATCTGGAATTTTCTGGTCTCCAGGTGCTCGGCATCGACGCCGGTCATGACCTGAGACGTCCACTTGAAGCCGTTATCCATGATAAACGGCTTGTGCTTGTTTGCGCCGCCTATCTGCGCCGCAATCCACTGCTGCAGCTTCAGGTAATCGTCCGCTCCAAGTTTGGCGTCGGTCGAATAAATCCCGGAAGGCTGCACGCCGTTCGCATGAAGCTCGGCTTGCGTGTTTTCCGTCGCAATCGTCAGGCCGATTGCCTCGCGCGCCTGGTGAACCGCGTCCAAGCCCTGCCATGTATCCCACGACGGGCCGCGGACGTGCCATATAAGCGACTGCGGAAATTCCCTGCTGCTGCCATCAATGCCGGTCACGCGGTAGGTCAACGAATAATCGTTGTTGCGCGTTACCATCACGCTGCCGGGGTCGATCGGAATCAGTTCCTTGACCTGCTCCCGGACGATATTCTTGTAAAAGAAGGCGTTCCCGGTAAGCGCCACATGGTAAACCAGCGTCTCGCGAAGCTCGAAAGATGTCTGCCATGGGTTGGGCTTGCGGTTCAGCACCTTGTAAAGCGGGTGGTCTACGGCCGGTTCGCTACCCATTCCGCCAGGAATCTGCCGCATAACCCGCAACGGAACCTGCGCCACCCCTTCCGCGATGACGCGAACGCACGCGAAAACGGTTGAAACATCTAGCGCCCGCTCCCAATTGACCGGCACGCCAGATTTAACCGCCCGCCCGCCCCAGAATGACCGCCACGCCGGATCGAATGCCACGGCTTTCTGCTCGGCCTTTTCCAGGCCAAGCTTTTGTCTAATCCAACCCATCGGCATTCCTAATATTGCTGGTTGGGCTCGAGCACCTCCCAGAAAGATTTTACTTTTGGTGGCGCCGCGCCGTCGACAGCCGTACCGACCGCCATCGCTAGAGCTACGGCAGGGTCAATTCGAACCGTTGACTTTTTCTTGGAGAACCACTGGTTTCCCATAAGCGGGTCAGTTTCCATCGCCACGCCCATTAGCGCTGTCATCAGGACAGGAGATGCTCGCAAGCGAATGCGTTTTTCTAGAATCAGCGTCTCTAGCGCCGACACAGAGCCTGGCATCCAAAGGCCAAGTGGCGGTTCTTCGCCTGCCTCTTTAGCTGCCTCTACTTTGGCTTCGTCCGGCTTGGCTCGCTTCTTCCCGCCCTGCGGGTGCATAACGGTCGGAATCGAAACGCTGTATTCGTCGAGCTCGTCTTGGAACTTGTCAAACACGTATCGGTCGTAGGCCAGAACACTGATGTCGCATTTACCATGCAGTCTCGCAAAGTGCGCAGCTACGAAATCATGGCGAATTCGTTGGCCTGGTATCGCGTGCAGATACCCCTGTTCTACCCACGTCCTGTACGGCACGTGGTCTTGCGCCGCGCGCGCATCCATGGTGTCTAGCGGCGTCCATGCCTCTATCCATGCGTCATACGTTGGCAATGTTGCCGTCGTACCGTCCTCGCGGTCGACCGCCACCGCGCCAGTTTCAACGACGAACGCCGCCGCGGTCAAATCCTTGGTCCCCGACAAATCCAAGCCGGCTGCCGCTATGCTCTTACCCTTGTGCAGTTCGTAAGGGTCGAAAACTTCCGTCACCGCATCAATTAGTTCGCGTCCAATCCAGCTTGTGTCGGACTCCGTCCAAACGCAAAAATGCAGACGCAGGATATTGTTGCGTTTGCCAGGTACGTTCCTCGCCTCGGCAACAACACCAGCTAGGTAGTCTTCCGTAAGAATCGTGTGTAAGAGCGGGTTAGCTTTTTTCCAGCAGGACCGATCGTCAAGCGGGTTATCGCCCTTGTCGAGCGCGCAGACATAAGCAAAAACGCTGTCGCTGCCGTCCCACGTCTCGCCAACGAAAGTGAATTCTTCGTCAGGAGTCTTCGTGCCGCAAACAACCTGCACGGCGCGCGTGCGCTCTTCCCAGCATACCGAATTGCGGTCTGACCCGGAATTCGTAATCATCAGGAGAAGCGGCTGGCGGCGAAACTTGAACCCGCGCTGCAGCATTTCCATGACGCTGCGGTCTGGGTGCTCATGCACCTCATCGCAAAGCGCGTAATGCGGTCGCGGTCCGGAACCTGACTTGCCGGCCTCCTTTGAAATAGGCCGAAAGAACGAACCTGACGGCAGATGCGCCAGATTGTATTCCTTCCCAGGCCCGCCGCTCGTCTTGGTCCTCTCCAAGAGGGCCGGCGTCTGGTTGCGCATCTTTACCGCATCGCGGAAAAGAATATCGGCCTGGTCTTTCTTGGCGGCAGCAGCGTATATCTGAGCGCCAGGCTCCTTGTCGGAAATCATGCCGTACAAGCCAACGCCGCCGGCAAAAGGAGACTTTCCGTTTCCTTTGCCTTCCTCGATATAGACCGTCCTAAACCGGCGGCTACCGTCGCTCTTGATCCACCCGTAAATAGAGCCAAGCTTGAACGCCTGCGAAGGGTGCAGCTTGAAGGCCTTGCCCTCGAATTGCCCCTCGCTAAGCTTCAGTCGCTCTTCGAAAAACCTAAGAATACGATTGGCGCGATCGTCATCCCAACGGAATCCACGCTCTGCGCAATGCTTCAAATCTTCCTGGTGCCTTCTGCACGCAGCGCGGACTAGCGGACCAGCCACCTCGGCGCCACTAAGGACGCTATCGACATATGCGTTGACCCTATCCAGCGCAGGCGTCTTAGTCGAGAAGGTCGTCTTTTTCTCCTTCGTCATCAGGCACCGTGATTTTGCTTGCGTCCGCTGGCGTAGCTCCCATTTGGCTTAGGCACTGCCTCAATAGGCCAAGCGCCTGCACTCCGACGTCTTCGCCGGCCACCAGCCTTGCGCGTTGCACAGTGGCGATTTCCAAAAGCGCCACATGGGATGCGTTCAGCCACGGCAATTCAGCGGCGAACTTGTCCCAAACCTTCTTTTGCTCCTGCTTCATCCAAGCAGGCGCCGACCCTATACCGGCCGTAACTTTTGGCTCCTTGCGATTCTTAAACCGACCAGGATCTTTCTTGTCTCTTGCCTCTACAGCCGCCTTGGCGCGAGGCGTTCTTGGTCTAGCCATTTGTACTCCAGGAATAAATTTCTAATAATCTTGGGTCAACATTTGAATTGCGGATTTGCGCACGTTTG
>Ga0075464_10001607_pt1 | contig 10186 bp, 8 predicted proteins | sample DEB19_08_DNA_5_FD_75068 | JGI IMG/M metagenome (GOLD analysis project Ga0075464, IMG submission 75068) | Aqueous microbial communities from the Delaware River and Bay under freshwater to marine salinity gradient to study organic matter... | ecosystem: Environmental > Aquatic > Marine > Coastal ...
GAAGAAAAAATGACCTCCGCAGCCGCCAAGGCTTGCGGAACATCGGTCGCCACGCGCAGACCTTGCGCGCTGGCCAATTGCAAACGCTCGGCGCTCGGGTCACTGACGCTGACGGCATGGCCAGCCGCGTGCAAATGAACGGCCATCGGCAAACCCATCTTGCCGACACCCAAAAAATGCACTTTTGCTGACGACTCGGTCATGCTGCAACGCCGGCCATCAGCATGGCCTCTGCATAATGAGAGAGATCCAGATACCGGTCCAGCGCTGGCGGCACCCCGCCCCACAGGCCTTCCATCTCCGCACGTATCGACAGCACCGTCTGAAAGCCCGGGCGACTGAACGCAGCGTCAGGCGCAAGGCCTGAACCCGACGCGACCAGCGCTTCATACGTGCCCTCGGCCGCGTTGGCTGACAGTTGAAATTTGTCGCGCAATAAAGCGATCATCGCCGCCCTGTTCGCTGGGTTCAAAGCATGACGCTGGCCCTCGATGTAGGCGGCCAAGTAACGCTTGAGGACGTCGGCATTTGCGGCAGCCCATGGGCGCATGACAAAAGCCCCCGTCGCTTGGTAGGGCCCGAGCAGACTGAACTGGCTGCCCAAACTTTTTAAACCCTGTTCACGCACCGTGAAAGAAAACGGCGGGTTGATCATGCCGGCAGCCAGTTGCGGGTCGGCCACCATGGCCGCAGAACGCGGCCCGGTGCCACCTGCCAGCTTGACACCGTAGTCACGGTTTTCAAGCAGACCGTGGTTCTTCAAAATCTTCTTGGCCACCAGCGCGTAAGCGGTGCCCGGTGCATCCACCGCCAGCAGCTTGCCGCGCAGGTCGGCGATGGTGTTGATTTCTGCGCGCACCATCAAGTCGTTCATGCCGGCGTCACCGCCGCAGACAATCACCACGTCTTGCCCGGCCGACTCGACCATGGCCACGGCGTTGTCCACCGCCGCGTGTGCGATCTCGAATTGACCTGCCGCCAGACCGGCGCGCTGAGCGTCCGAGTTCGGCGTGTTCTGCACTTCGATAGTCAATTGGCGACGGCTGAAATAACCCTCGGCCATGGCCACCATAAGCGGTAAATTGCTGGAGGTGTTGAAGATGTTGACGCGGAGCAGCTTCGGCTCAGCTGACGGCGATGGTGAGACAGACATGCTTGAAAACTTTCAGTGAGAATCAGCCAGTGCCGCCTGCAGCAAAGCATCTGCGCTGAGCGGCATTTGACGCATGCGCAGGCCCAGTGCGTCGGCCACGGCGTTGGCAATCGCGGCGGCCACCGGGCCATGCGTGGCTTCGCCAGCACCCAGCGATTTGTCACCCGGCCGGCTGACAAGCTGCACGTCAACTTTCGGTACTTCAGAGAACCGCAAAATCGGATAGTCTTCCCAGCTGCGGCTGGTCACACGCGTCCGATCAAACTGCACGGCTTCTTTCAGAACCCAGCTGACGGTCTGAACAGCGCCGCCTTCGATCTGGTTACGGACACCATCGGGATTGACCACCAAACCGACGTCTGCAGCAATCCACAGCTGCTCCACCCGCACTTCGGCCTCGGCATGCACAGCAGCCACCACAGCGCAGTAAGCGCCGGTGTTTTTGTAGCGTGCGAATGCGATGCCTGTGCCGGACCCTTCGCGGCGCTCACCGGCATGGCGATTCGGCCAATCGGCCATGGCCGTCGCCGCGTTGAGCACGGCACGGCCGCGTTCATCGCTGAGGTGACGCAGGCGGAACACCAGCGGATCAACACCAAGCTGTTCAGCTATTTCATCCAGAAAAGATTCGACCGCGAAGACATTGCAATGTGCGCCTAACGAACGCAATGAGGAAGTGCGTAGCGGCATGGTCAGCGCGCGATGGGAGTTCGTGCGCCACTGCGTAAAGTCGTACAACGGCAGCGCGTTGCGCTCAGCGCCGCCGCCATTGGACAGCGGCATGTTGATGGCGACTTGTCGTGGAAATGGTGTTGCCAGCATGGCAGCGGCATGCAGCACCGGCGTGCTGGAACGGCCGGGTCGCATGCTGTGGCCATTCGACCAAACTTCGTGCTGCCAGTCGCTGATGCGGCCATCGGCATCGACCACCGCTTGCAAGTCCACAGCCATGGCCGCACCGAAAGGGGCACACGTCAAATCGTCTTCGCGGGTCCATTGAAGCTGCACCGGATGTCCCGGTACGGCACGCGCCAACAACGCGGCGTCGCAGGCGGCATCGTCAGCACCGTTGTGGCCGTAGCAGCCGGCACCAGGCACATGATGCAGCGTAATGTGTGCTGCGGGTAACCCAAGCACCAAGGCCAGATCAGGGCGCAGGTTGTAAATCCCCTGGCTGTGGGTCCAGACTTCCACGCCGGCGATCTCACCGCTGGCGTTGGCCTGGCAACGCGCCAACGCACACGACGGGCCGATGGAGGCATGCGCCAAAAATGGTCGGGCGTAGGACGCCTTGAAATACTGCGCACCCGCTGCGGCTCTTAAAGCCTCTAAAGTCGCCAGACTCGGGCCCGGCGTGTCGGCTTTTTTCTCGCCCGCCAGCGTACTGTCCACCGGTTGCGCGCGTAAAAATTCGGGCAGTGCATGCCTGTCCGGCAAGGTTGCAGGCTCGTCCCAGCGGGCCGCTGCGGCGAGTTTTTTCAAGGCTTGAACGGCTGCGTATTCGGTGCGGGCAATGACGCCGATGAAGCTGCCATCACGCACGGTGGTCACCACACCCGGCAAATCATTGATGGCGTCGAGCGCCACCTCACGCAACACCGCACCTGGCGACGGCGGATGCGCCACGCGGCCATACAACATGCCGGGCAACACCATGTCATGAATGAAATCCGGCTGCCCTAACACCTTGCCCAGCATGTCCAAACGCGGCACGGTCTGGCCCGTCAAGGTGTGATCGGCAACAGACTTTGGCTTGGCGCTGCCGGTGGCTTCAATATTCAGTAAAGCATCGTCAGCCAAGGCGGAATAACTTCCGATGCTCTCACCCGCGCTGTTGATGAACTCGCCGTCCAGCACGCGAAGCTCAGCCCGCTGCCACGGTGTCAAACCGCGCTGCTGCGCCGCCAATTCCAGGTAAATCGCCCTTGCTTCAGCGCAGGCTTGGCGCAAGGCGCCACCGGAGTCTTGCACCGACATGCTGCCAGCCGTCATGCCTTCGTTCGGGCCCCGCACGGTACTGGCGCGCTCCATGCGGATACGGGCCACGGAGACGTCCAGTTCTTCGGCTGCAATTTGCGCCAGCACGGTGCTGATGCCCTGCCCCAGATCGACCTTGCCGGTGCGCACGGTCACGCGGCCATCGGCATGAAAAGCCAGCCACTGAGACAAGCGGCGGTTGGTCTGCAAACTGCCCGGCAACACGGGCGGATTCTTCAAGGTGCTTTCGCTCATGCTCCTGCTCCAGCAGCCGCAGCTTTCAGCACCGCCCGCACCATGCGGTTGTGCGCGCCGCAACGGCACAGATGGGCGTCCAGCGCCTCACGCACCTGCGCTTCGCTCGGCTGCGGACACTTGGCCAGCAAAGCTGCAGCACTGACCAGAATGCCCGACACGCAATAGCCGCACTGCGCAGCTTGCTCATCAATGAACGATTGTTGTAACGCATGCAAAGCGTCGGGCTTCCCCAGCCCTTCAATGGTCACCAGTGCTTTGTTTTCAACGGCCCACAGCGGTGTGTCACAAGCGGGCACCGACACACCGTCCAGCATCACATGACACGCACCGCACTGCGATTGCCCGCAGCCCAGTCGCGTGCCTTTGAGGCCAAGTTCTTCGCGCAAAACGTACACCAGAGGCGTGTTGTCGTCGGCCTCGACGGGCATCACTTGGCCATTGATCGTCAACCTGACAGTGCGAAGCGCCATCAGAACGCCAGCAATTCAAAACGGCGCTGCAGATGCGTTAAAAGATTGTTGAGGCTCACTTCGGTGCGGCCTTCATCACAGCGCCAAGGGTGACGAATTCTTCTTTGATGTAGGCGTCAAATTGTTCAGGTTTCATGGGCATTGATTCTGCACCCATCTTGGCCATGCGCTCCTTGACGTCAGGCTGCGCGAGGATCAGCGCAATCTCCGCATTGAGCTTGTTGACCACCGCGCGCGGTGTCTTGGCGGGGGCCAACAAACCGATCCAAAAATCAAACACAAAACCGGGCACGCCGGCTTCGGCCACGGTCGGCACATCAGGCAAAGCGCTTGAACGCTTGGCGGTGCTGACAGCGAGTGCGCGCATACGGTTGTCACGGATCGACGGGATGGACGCCAGCACCGGCGTGAACATGAAATCGACCCGGCCGGAGCTGGTTTCAACAATAGTCTCCGGCGTACCCTTGAACGGAATGTGCGTGAGCTGAATGCCGGCCACGCTGCGGAATTTTTCGGCATTGACGTGCGTCGCACTGCCGACACCCGCCGAGGCGTAGTTGAGTGAGTCTGGTTTGGCCTTGGCCGCAGCGATCAGGTCTTTCACAGACTTGAAAGGGCTACCGGCACCGACCACCAGCACGCTCGGCAATGCCGCCAGTGGTGAGACACCGGCAAAGTCAGCCACTGTGTCGTAACTCAGACCCGGATACAAAGTCGGGTTGACCACGTGGCCGGTGGACACCACCAACAAGGTGTAGCCATCGGGCTCGCTTTTGGCCACTTGCGCGGAGCCCAAGGTGCCGCCGGCACCGGGCCGGTTTTCCACCATCACGGCTTGACCCAGGCTGGCACTCAGTCTTTCACCGACGACGCGGGCCATGATGTCGGTGGCACTGCCGGCCGTAAAAGGCACAACAATTTTGATGGTCTTGCTTGGATAGGCAGCTGTGGTCTGAGCACTGACGGCGGCGGCAGACAAGACAGCTGCTATGGCGACTAAAAAGCGTTTCATGGATGTGTCTCCTGAAGGTTGATGGACCTGCGGTCTGCGCCGCCTGAATAAAACTACAAAGATTTCAATGCGCCAAACCAAGTGCCAAAGCGATCTTCTCGCCAGACTGCTGCAAGGCCCGCAGATGCGGTTGCAGGTCGACACCCAGCAACTGACCAGCACGTTTTTTCCACTGTCCCGCCACCATCACGCTGTCGATGTTGGCCAGCGAGGTTTGCATCACGACTGTGTTCACGGCGTCGTGCACCGGCTGCATGTTGAGATCGGTGGCCCGAATCATCACCAGATCAGCTTGCTTGCCGCTGGCCAGCGAACCGATGCGGTCTGCTTGCTTGAGCATGCGGGCACCTTCAATCGTGACCCACGACAGCGCTTCGCGCGTAGTCACGGTGGACGTATTGGGAATGCTCCCGTGCAGTTCACGGTGGGCAGTGTTGTCGAGCGAGCGCTGCATGCCGAGGGCCACGCGGGCCTGCACCAGCATCTCGCCACTGATGGCGCTTTCAAGATCAACACCCAGTGATGGTGCACGGCCAAAAGCACGCAGTCGCCCGGTGATCGGGTAGCCATGGCCTTGCGTCATTTCACTTTCAGGCGCGGCCGAAAAGCTCATGCCAAGGTCGCAGAAGCGCTTCAGTTGGTCGTCATTCAAGGCATGGCCATGAACGATATTGATGTGGTCACCGAGCAGTCCGGCAGCTTCTAACTTTTCCCAGCCGTCAGGCGTGCGGGCAGGCCCGCCGCCTTGGTGCAATGACGCAATCAACCCAAGTTCCTTGGCCATGGCGAAGTCGTGCATGGCAACGTCCAGCGTTGAGTAATGCGGGCCCAGAACCGCCGCCTGAACACTCAGCAGCGAGCGGCCTTGATGCACCTTGAGCAAACGCTCAATCTCAGCGCGTGGATGCGGCACTTCCCAAAAGGGCGTTTGCCCGGGCAGCGGGTCCGGCTTGGGCGTGCCATGAAAAAAGGCGGCACGAATTCCCGAAGCCAGCAAGCCAGCAATCGCCGCATCATTCGACTGCGGCGTCGGGTTGTTGTGACACCAGTCAGCCAGCGTGGTGGTGCCGCAATTGAGCTGGTTCAGCGCCCCAACCAGCGTGGCGATGTACAAGTCTTGCGGCTCAAACACCGTCGCTAGCCCTGCGTGCATCTTGCGGAAATATTCGAGCAGAGTCCAGTTTGAGGCCAGCCCACGCAGTGCCGTCTGCCACGTGTGCATGTGCGCATTCACCAGCCCCGGAATGACGATGTAGCCGCCGCCATCAATCACCTCCGCATCATCCACATGGATGCGCGGCGCGATCTCCGTGAGCTTGTCGCCGGTGATAAGGATGTCACCCTGCGGCAAATCGCCTTGGGCATCCATCGTGATGATGGACGCACCGCGAATCAGACTTCGCTTTGTTTGTGTTGGCTGCGCGGCCATGGCTCAGGACTCCAGGCCGTCGCTCATCTTCACGTTTTCAGACGTCAGCACCAAGCCAGCGTCTGCGGCGGTTTCTTGCAAGAGCACCGCAAAATCAATGTCCTCATGGCCGCGACCCACCATGCGCGACACCGACTCACGCGTGGCGGCTGCTGCCGGCATGGCAACGCCGTAGGTACGCGCTGCCGCCAAGCCCAAGTCCATGTCTTTCAACAACAGTTTGGGCGTGAACGTGACTTGGTCAAACGTCAGATTCGTCAGCATCGGCGTTTTGTACTTCGTGTACATCGAGCCGAGCACGGAGTCGTTGATGCTCTCCAGAAAGATATGGCGCGGAATGCCGGCTTTTTCAGCCAGCACGGTGATCTCGCAGAGGTTCTGGATGACAACGCCGAACATGGTGTTGTGCGCGATTTTCCAGATCCGTGCCAACTCGCCCTCGCCGACCCACATGACCTTGCGCGCCATCGCTTGCAGGCATGGCTCGACCTCGGTGTAAAGCGCTTTTGGGCCTGAGGCCACTTGCAGCAATTTACCGGCCTTGGCGACCTTGGCATTGCCCGACACCGGGCTGCACAAATAACCCACGCCCATGGCTTCGAGGCGCTGGCGAATCTCGGCTGACCCTTCCTGTGAAATGGAAGAGCTGTCGATCACCACCTTCGGCTTGGCCGAACCGGCCACCAAGCCGCCTTCGCCAAACAACACTTCCTTCAAGTCGTTGGTGGTCGACACCATGGTGAAGACGAAATCGCAGTTGGCGAGGTCTTGCTTGGCAGCGACGATGTTGGCACCGTATTCAACCAGCGGCGCCGCCTTGGATGCCGTGCGGTTCCAGACACTGACCTTGTGGCCGGCCTTGAGCAGCCGCTTCGCCATGGCCTCGCCCATGCGCCCCAACCCGATCCATCCAATTCGCTTCTCTGTTGCCATTGTGTTTCCTTGTTGTCTCTTTTAACTTTGCGTAGTGTGTCGCAGAGCCTAGTCAGTCACAAGAAAACCAGCGGAAATCAGTTTTTCCTTTGGTGGAAAAACAGCCGCCAACCCCAACTTAATCCAGCGTCGCGCCCGAAATTCGGACGATCTCGGCCCACTGCGCACTTTCTTTTCTGATCAGCGCGGCGTACTCGACCGGTCCACCCAGCAGCGGCACGGCACCTTCCACACCCAGCCGGGACTGGAATTCAGGCGTAGCGGCGATCTTCAGGATTTGCACTGCCAACTCCTTGACAACCGCATCTGGCGTCCCCCGCGCAGCCAGCAAGCCATAGGTCAGCGTGCTCTCAAAATCGGCCAGCGAGGCCATGCCGGACTCGGCAATCGTCGGCACGTCCGGCATAGCCGGGTTGCGTTTGGCACTGGTCACGGCGATGGCGCGCAAGCGCCCGCTGGCGACCAAAGCCAACGCAGGCGGAATCACGCTGAACATCATCTGCACTTGACCACCGATCAAATCGTTGAGCGCTGGTGCCGTGCCTTTGTAGGGAATGTGGCTGAGCTTGACGCCGGTTTTGTGCTCGAACAATTCGCCGCACAAGTGACCGCCCGTGCCGCCACCGCTGGACGCGTAGTTGACACGCCCCGGCTGCGACTTGGCCAGCGCCAACAGATCAGCCACCGACTTGACCTTGGACGAAGCCGGCACCACCAAGACCAGCGCCGACGATGCAAACATAGCGACTGGCGCCAAGTCTTTCTGGGTGTCGTATTTCAATTGCTTGTACAACGCCGGGTTGATCGACACCGTGCCCGAATGGCCGAGCAGCAGCGTGCTGCCGTCGGCCGGGCTGCGCACCACTTGCTCGGTGCCAATGTTGCCGCCGGCGCCCGGCTTGTTTTCAACCACCACGCTTTGGTTGCGCAGTGCTCCCAAGCTCATGGCCATCTGACGGCCAAAGACATCGTTGCCACCGCCCGGTGCAAAAGGCACCACGATCTTGATCGGCTTGGCTTGGGCGCGCGCTGCCAGACTGATGGAAGACAAAGCGAAGGCACTCAGCGTAGCGATGAGTGCCTGGCGGCGATTAGACCCATGAGTCATGGCGTACCCAGAACTGATACCCATGACGTCAAACCCGCTCAAGAATCAGCGCAATGCCCTGACCCACGCCGATGCACATGGTGCACAGCGCGTAGCGGCCACCGGTGGCGTGCAGGCGGTTAACGGCCGTGGTGGCCAAGCGCGCACCGGATGCACCCAACGGATGCCCCAAGGCAATCGCGCCGCCCCAAGCATTCACGCGGGCGTCGTCATCACGCAGACCGAGCTGACGCAGCACCGCCAGACCTTGCGCGGCAAAGGCTTCGTTGAGCTCAATCACGTCCAGTTGTTCCAACTTGAGACCCGTTAGCGCCAGCACTTTTTGCGTGGCAGGTGCGGGGCCTATGCCCATGATGCGCGGCGGCACGCCTGCGGTTGCCATGCCCACAATGCGGGCGCGCGGTGTCAAGCCGTTCTTGGCGGCGCTGGCTTCGTCGGCCAGCAACAAGGCACAGGCACCGTCATTCACGCCGCTGGCATTGCCGGCCGTCACGGTGCCGTCAGGACGCACCACGCCTTTGAGTTTGGCCAAGCTTTCCATGGTGGTGGCGCGTGGGTGTTCGTCTGTGTCAACGACGATTGCGTCGCCCTTTTTCTGGGCGATCGTGACCGCCGTAATTTCACGTGCAAAGTGGCCGGCTTTTTGCGCTGCCACGGCGTTCAACTGGCTGGCTAACGCCATGCGGTCTTGCGCTTCGCGCTCGATCTTGAAGTCTGTGGCGACGTTCTCAGCTGTCTCTGGCATCGAATCAACGCCGTAGGCTTGCTTCATCAGCTTGTTAACGAAGCGCCAGCCAATCGTCGTGTCGTACACCGCGTTGGCGCGGCTGAAAGCGCTTTCGGCTTTTGGCATGACAAACGGTGCGCGACTCATGCTTTCCACGCCGCCAGCGATCATCAGACCGGCTTCACCCGAACGGATGGCACGGGCTGCCGTGCCAACCGCATCGAGGCCCGAGCCGCACAAGCGGTTGATGGTGGCACCCGGCACTTCAAACGGCAAACCAGCCAACAGGCTCGACATGTGGGCCACGTTGCGGTTGTCTTCGCCGGCCTGATTTGCGCAGCCATAGATCACGTCGGTGATGGCTTGCCAATCCACATTTGGGTTACGCGCCATCAGGGCGCGCAGTGGAATAGCCCCGAGGTCGTCAGCGCGAACGCTAGACAGTGCGCCGCCGTAACGGCCGAAGGGTGTGCGGATAGCGTCGCAGATAAAAGCTTGTGAACTCATGGTGTCTCTTCTTTCAATGTTGATGTTTTTTCAGGCAGCCACAGCAATCGGCAAACCCAGCATTTTTTCTAGTTCGGCGTGCGTCAGCCCGTCGACCATGTCGACCAGCAACAAGCCTTTAGGCGTGCACTCAAGCGTGGCCAGTTCAGAGTAAATTCGCTTCACACAGCCAATGCCGGTGATCGGGTAGCTGCACTCGCTGACGACTTTGCTCTCCCCTTTTTTGGTCAGCAAATCCATCATCACCCACGTCTGCTTGGCGCCGATCGCCAAGTCCATGGCGCCGCCAACGGCGGGGATCGCGTCTTTTTCACCGGTACTCCAGTTCGCCAAGTCACCGGTGGCGCTGACCTGAAACGCACCCAGCACGCAAATGTCCAAGTGCCCACCGCGCATCATGCTGAAACTGTCAGCGTGGTGAAAATACGCGCCGCCGGCCAGCAGCGTCACCGGCTGTTTACCCGCGTTGATCAAGTCGTAGTCTTCATCACCCGCTGCAGGCGCCGGGCCCATGCCCAAGATACCGTTTTCACTTTGCAAAATCACTTCAATGCCGGCCGGTAAATGGTTCGCCACCAGTGTCGGCATGCCAATGCCGAGGTTGACGTAGGC
>Ga0075464_10001608_pt1 | contig 10183 bp, 12 predicted proteins | sample DEB19_08_DNA_5_FD_75068 | JGI IMG/M metagenome (GOLD analysis project Ga0075464, IMG submission 75068) | Aqueous microbial communities from the Delaware River and Bay under freshwater to marine salinity gradient to study organic matter... | ecosystem: Environmental > Aquatic > Marine > Coastal ...
AAGCGCGCGGCGGCCATCAGTTGGCGCAAGGCATTGGCGCTGCTGACCGGCGCGCTGCGCCGTATCTGCTGCCAGGCCACCAGGTCGGTGTCGCGCTGGGCGGCCTGGTTGCAGGTGAGGCGGTGGATGCTGTGTTCTGCATACTGGCTGTCATGCCAATGCCAGGCCAAAGCCAGCAGCGCCAGCCAGTTTCCTGGCCGCAGTCGCTGCAGGATGCTGCTGTACGGCCGCATGCTGGTGTTGATGAGTACCAGGCGGTTGACCTCGTCCGGGTGGCGCTGCGCCCAGCGGGTCGCCACCATGCCGCCCAGCGACATGGCCAGCAAGGCGTAGGGCGGCTTGATACCTTGAGCCAGCAACTGCTGCCGCGCAAACGCGACGATGCCTTCTACCGTCAACGGCGATGTTTGTGCATGAAACTCACCATTGCCCGGCAGGTCAAGCGTGGTGACCTGACTGGGTGCAAGGCGCGCCTCAAACTGAGCTGTAAAGCGGCCCCAGTGCCGAGCCTCGCGCGTCAAGCCGCGTAGAAAAACCCAGTTCACCACCGCCTTCATACCACCCGCCTTGGCCGCCAGTAGGCCATCGCCAGTTGCTGCAATTCAGTGCGGCGCGCAACAGGGGGCAGCCAGCGCGGCGCGGCAAAGGCTGCGCGGGTTAAAAAGTCCAGCAAGTCCGCATGGCGGCGCAGCACCCGCTTGATGCGGTGCGCCTTGATGGGGTTAAAGATGCCGTGACGCGAAAACAGCTGGCGTGGGTTTTTGCGAATCCACAGCCAGGAGCCCAGCTCCAGCGTCATCGGCAAAAACACATGGCCTGCAGGCGTGTCGTCATAAGCGTGGTCCCACAGGTCACCGTGCAGCAGGTACTGGTTGCTTTGCGGCTCAAAGCTGTACGTATGGTGCGGGTGTGACTGTTCCAGCATGGTTTTCAGGGCAAACATTTCCGGCAGGTGCGCCATCATGCGCCGAGTTTTGGCATACGGAAACCAGATGCTGTCGTCAAAGCCATAGCCCGAATGGCAGTCCAGCGCCAGGCTGAAAGGTCGGCTGGCCAGCTGCTCACGCACCACTGTCAGCAGCGCCGCACTTTCAACTTCCATAGGCGCGCCTGGCCTGCCGCAGTACCAGGGCAGCAGCGGGCTGATGGTTTGTCCACCGGCCAAAAAAGGCACACGCCCTTCAGAGCGCTGAGGCGCATTGCGCATCAAGTCCACACCCAGCGGGTTGGCCCGCTTGTGCGCCCACATGCCGCCCGGGTTGACGATGGGCATGAAAACCAAGCGAACTTTTTCAAGCTGGCGGTGCAGCAGCTCGTCCCATTCCAGCCTGAAAAGCAGCGCCCGCATGTAATGCAAGATGACCTGCGTCCCAATCCGCTCCAGCCCATGAATGCCGCCGAAAAACCCGACGACAGGTGCGCGGGGGTCGGTTGAGCCAATGCTGGCGGTGAAGACTGGAAACACCGGAAACGGCGCACGCCGGGTATGCACCTCACACACAGTTTGAATCTCAAAATGCGCAGCGCCTGCCCGCAAAATGGTTTTGAGTTCTTCATGCTCGCCGAAAGTGGCGGTGGTGTCCTGGGTGCCTGCGAGAGTCTGGGTGGTGGTGGTTTGGCTGGTGGGCTGAACGATTGGGGACGGATGAGGCATACGTCCATCCTGACAGGCTAGGGTGACGGTTTGATGTCTACCGTCGGTGTCGCAATACGCACATCCAACAGGCAGACCAAACACACCTATCAAACAGGCAGATCAATCACCACATCCGTCACCGGATAAGCCACGCAAGGCAAGATCAGCCCTTCACGCTTTTCGTCCAGGCTCAGCCCTGGCCATTCAATGCGGTAGGTGACTTGCCCTTCAAGCAGCTGGCAAATACAGGTGCGGCAGGTGCCGTTGCGGCATGAGCTGTCCATCTGCAAACCCGGCGTACCCGCCAGCTCTGCGGCCTGCAGCAGGGGCATGTCTGCTGGTGCGCTAAAGCTCAGATCAGAGTTGGCGATGCGGGCGATGAAAGTAGCGGCATGGGTCATGTCGCTGCAAATTACAACATGCGCGACAATCATGGGTTGTCTCCAATTTACAAGCGATTTTTAATGTCAAGCTACTCCGTACGTCCCGCCGCCCCCCGCGATGCCAAAGCCATCGCTGAAATTCATGTGGCCACCTGGCAAGCCGCCTATCAGGGCCTGATACCTGATGATGTCTTGAAAGCCATGACTTATGAAAAGCGCCTGGCTTACTGGAAAGAAGCGATTGAATACAGTGACCCGCAAATTCTGGTGGCCACAGACGGTGACAAGGTGGTGGGCTTTGTGGGTTTTGACCGGTCACGTGACCCTGGCACCAAGTCGAGTGTGGGTGAAATCTGGGCCATGTACGTGACGCCTGCGCACTGGCGCAAGGGCGCGGGCCTTGCTCTGTGGGACGGCGCGCGCGACGGCCTGAAAGAAGAGGGCTGCACCCAAGTGACCTTGTGGGTGTTACTGGCCAACGCCAGAGCGCTGGAGTTTTTTGAACACGCTGCGGGCTTCAAGCGTGACATGCCGTCGCTTAAAACCACAGCTTTTGGCGCGGTACGGCTTGAAGAGCTTCGCCTGAAACGTTCGGTGGACTAACGTGATGGAAACCACCACACCCCAGACCCTCAACTGGCTTGAAGCAGGCCAGTCGCGCACCGCGCTGTGGCGCTCTGAACGCGGTGCTGCCCCGCCCAAGCGTGTGGTGCTGGCTGACGACACCATGAGTGCTGACAGCGCCTACCGCCAGGCCTGCGAGGGCACGGGCTTGCTGTGGCGGGGTGACTTTCAAAATGCGCGGCTGCTCCTGCAAGCCCTGGCGCGGCGTATCGACAAGCCGCCCAAAGCGTCTAAAACAGCCAAAATGGGCCGCAAAAAAGCCTTGGCCCAGGCGGAGACAGGCGCGCCCACTGGCGAGGCCTTTCACTTGTACCGGCAAGCCAAGGCCCAGCGCGCACGGGTGCTGGGCATGGTGCTGATTGAATTTGCGGGTGATTACGGCATTGCCCTGCGCCGTGCGCCAGATGCCAAGCAGGCCTGCACTGAAGCATGGGGCGTGGCTGATGTTGCCGCCCCCCCAAGCGTTGCTTCACTGCGCGAACTGATGGGCATCATCAGCGCGCATGAGTGGCGCAAGAAGGGCGTTGAAATTGCGGCCTTGACTTCCGCTGGCGCAGCGATTGCCAAGGCGGCACCCAACAACCGCATTTACCCGCATTACGGCGTGTTTTCGCCAGTGCGGGGTGAGTATGTGGACCTGGTTGCCAAAGCGCCACTGCCCAAACATTCCGCCAAAAACCGTCCCGCCAAATATGTTGCCTTTGATATCGGCACCGGCACGGGCGTGCTGGCTGCCGTGCTGGCGCTGCGCGAGGTAGACCAGGTGGTGGCCACCGACCAGGACGAGCGGGCACTGGCTTGCGCCAAAGAAAATATTTACAAGCTGCGTCTGCCGAACCCTGTCAAGGTGATGCGGGCCGACTTGTTTCCGGAAGGCCTCGCCTCGGTCATTGTGTGTAACCCGCCGTGGCTACCGGCCCGGCCCGGCTCGCCGCTGGAGGGCGCGGTGTATGACGAAGGCAGCCGCATGTTGCTGGGCTTTCTCAAAGGACTGGCGGCGCATTTGGCTCCCGGTGGTGAAGGCTGGCTGATCTTGTCTGACCTGGCCGAGCACCTGGGCCTGCGCACGCGGGCTGAATTGCTGGCGGCCATTGCAGCGGGTGGATTAAAGGTACTGGGCCGGATGGATGTGAAACCCGAGCACCCCAAAGCGCTGGATGCCAGCAACCCGCTGGCGCAAGCGCGTGCTAAAGAAGTCACCTCGCTGTGGCGATTGGGTGCCCTCTAAAAATGATCTTGCTAGCGCCCATGGAAGGGCTGCTTGACTTTGTCTTGCGCGACATTCTTACCCGCGTTGGCGGCATTGACCGCTGCGTGTCGGAGTTCATTCGCATCACTGACCAACTGTTGCCTGAGCGCGTCTTCACCCGCATCGTGCCGGAGCTGCATAACGGTGGCCGCACGGTTGCAGGCGTGCCGGTGCGGGCGCAGCTGCTGGGGTCTGACCCAGTGTGCATGGCCGACAACGCCGCGCGGCTGGCGTCCCTGGGTCCCGCAGGCATTGACCTGAACTTTGGCTGCCCCGCCAATGTGGTGAACCGCCACGGCGGCGGCGCGGCGTTGCTCAAAGAGCCCGAAACCATTCATGCCATCGTGGCTGCAGTGCGCCGGGCTGTGCCTGCCCACATGCCGGTATCAGCCAAGATGCGGCTCGGTTACCTGGACGATTCCCGCGCGGTCGAATGCGCCCTGGCCATCAGCGAAGGTGGCGCTGACGAGATGGTGGTGCACGCCCGCACCAAGGCGCAAGGCTACCGCCCACCCGCCTACTGGGAGCGCATTGCCGACATTCGCGCGGCGGTCAATATTCCGGTGGTGGCCAACGGCGAAATCTGGACAGTGGACGATGCCCGCCGTTGCAGAGAAATTTCAGGCTGCGACATGCTGATGATTGGGCGCGGCGCAGTCGTTGACCCTGGGCTGGGGCTGGCGATCAAGGCTGACATGAAGGGTCCTACAGGCAACACACAGCCAGGGAGCGTGACTTGGGCGCAACTGTTGCCACTGGTTCTGGACTTCTGGCACATCGTCACCACCCGGCTGGACAACAAAGCTCAGGCGGGGCGACTCAAGCAATGGCTGAATTTTTTAAGGCGGCGCTTTCCTGAAGCGGAAGTGGCTTACCAGGCGCTGAAAACCATCAACAGCCCGGCAGTGGTTGACGAATGGCTCAATCGCCAGACTACTTCCTGAACCCCACATCCCCAAACCAGGCCGTCACGCGGTCATCGGTGTTGTCGGTATCGTTGCCCATCGATATCCCGGTGATGGCGGGCGCATCAAAGCCAAAGGCGCGCTTGAAGTCGGCTGCCACATCGCGCGTCTCCAGCTGCCATTGGCCTACGGTGGCTGGCCCGCTTTGCAGGACGACCTTGCGCAATTGCCGGGTAAACGGGCTCCAGGCGGTGTAACCCACGCGGTATTTGTTGTCCCACACGTAGCACAGGGCAGCGGTGGGTACATCCACACCTGAAAGGCTGCGCGCCAGCCGGACGCGGTTGCGATCCACAAAGGACAGTGACTCCAGCGGCACATCGAAAAAAACATACAGCCGCGCCGGATGGTCGTCAGCCATCTTTTCTTCCATGTCGGCTTTGTCCAGCAGGCGGTCGACCTTCCAGCGCCATTGCAGCGTGGTGCCGGTTTGCCCGCCCAGCAGCGCTATCGGCACCGCCATGCTGCCTGCGCTGTTGTTGGAGTCCACCCTTAAAACGGTCTTGCCCTCGTCAGCCACCAGCGCAAACTGGTTGGGTTTGACGTTGGGGTAGGCCAGCATGCGAAAGTCTTTCGGCATGGCCTGACCGGGGCTGAGTTTTGAGAAGATGTCCTGGGCTGGAGCCGCAAGGCTCAGGCTAAGCAGCAGACTGAAAGAGGCGATGCGCTTCGGGAAGTGCGTCCAAATGTGCTTCGAAATGTGCATGCGCCAGTCATTCAACCTTGGCGCCAGACGCTTTGACCACTTTGGCCATCCGTTCATAGTCAATGGCCAACAATTTGGCAAAGTCAGCGTTGCTCATGGCCTGCGGTTCAATGCCCTGCTTGTCCAGGCGGGCCAGTACCACCGGGTCCTTGAGCAGCGTCGCCATCGCCGCGTTGACGCGGTTGACTTCAGCCGCTGGCGCGCCCGCCGGGCCCAGCAGACCAAACCAAGAATCAAACTGGTAGCCCGGCAAGCCGCTTTCGGCAATCGTGGGTATGTCGGGCAAATATTTCGAGCGTTTGGGTGACGTCACGCCAATCAGCCGGATGCGGCTGTCTTTGGCAAACGCCAGAGCGCCAATGCTGGCGGCAATCACGGCCTGGGCGCGGCCAGAGATGACTTCGTTGATCGCTTCACCCGTGGCCTTGAGCGGAACATGCACCACGTCAATGCCCGCCAGACCGTTGAAGTAGGCCATCGACAAATGGGTGGCGCTGCCCACGCCTGCGGTGGCGTAGTTCATTTTGCCGGGGTTGGCTTTGGCGTAGCGAATGTACTCCGCGGCTGTTTTGGCCGGTACATCGGGGTGAATCATCAGCACGTAGTCGGCCGTGCCGATATGGGCCATCGGTGCAAAGTCCTTTTGTGGGTCATAGGCCAGCTTGGTGTACAGGCTGCCTGCAATGTTGTGGCTGGCTGCGGCCAGTACCATCGCGCCGCTGTCGGGGGCTGACTTGGCCACAAAGCTCGTACCCACCGTGCCGCCAGCACCGGGTTTGTTGTCAATGATGACGGTCTGGCCCAGGGCCACGCCCAGCTCGGTCGACAGGGCGCGAGCCAGCAGGTCCTGCACGCCGCCGGGGGCAAAGGGCACGACGATGCGGGCGACCTTGGAATTGCTTTGGGCGAAAGCTATGCCCGCTGACAAAGCAATGGGAGCGATTACAAAACTTCTACGTTGCATCATTTTTTAAATCCAGTCAGTCATTCAATATTCAATATTCAAGAAACACAAATCTCATCGGCCAGCTTGCGCATAAAACGCTCGCACCAGGCCAGCTGCTCCAGCGTCACCCATTCGTTGGGCTGGTGCGCCTGGGCAATATGGCCGGGGCCGCACACAATGGTCGGTACACCGGCGTTGTGAAACAGCGATGCTTCGGTGCCAAACGACACCTTGCCCGCCGCGCTTGCGTGGCTTGTGATTTTTTCGTTTGCAGGATCCGTGCCCACGCACCTGAAACACAGTTTGGCAATGTCGCTGTCAGCAGCTGTGGCAAAGCCCGGCAGCATCGATGTGCGCACATGCGTGATACCCGTATCAGGCGCGACTTGTTGCATGGCGGGCACCAGGCCGTCAGCAAAGGCCTTGGCTTGTGCAAACAGCGCGTCAGGCGAGTTCATGTGGTGATGGCGAATTTCCCAGATCACGTCGCAGTCGCGCGGAATGATGTTCAGTGCCGTGCCGCCAGCAATCACACCGGTGTGGATGGTGGTGTGCGGCACGTCGTAGATGGCATCGAACGGGCCGTCTTGGGCCAGCGCACGGTGCATGCCTTTCAGGTGGGTGACAAACTCGCAGGCAATCTCAACCGCGTTCACACCCAGCGGCGTCAGGGACGAATGCGCCTCATGCCCGCGCACCGAGGTCTTGTAGCCATGCTTGCCTTTGTGGGCGATCACCACCTGCATGCCGGTGGGTTCACCCACAATGCAACCGGCCGGCTTGTAGCCGCGCGCCTGCATGTCGGCAATCAGGCGGTGTACGCCAATGCAGCCGACTTCTTCGTCATAGCTGAAGGCCAAATGCACCGGGCGTTTCAGCTTGCGTTTGAGCAGCTCAGGCACCATCATCAGGGCGGTGGCGCCATAGCTTTTCATGTCGGTCACGCCGCGCCCGTACAGCTTGTCGCCAATGATTTGCGCTTCAAATGGGTCTGTGACCCAAGGCTGGCCATCCACCGGCACCACGTCGGTATGCCCTGACAACACCAGGCCGCCGATTTTGCTTTCGCCGTCATGGGCGGGAAGGGTGGCCCACAGGTTGGCTTTTTTGCCGGTGTCGTCGTAGCTCAGGTGGCATTCAATGCCCTGGGCTTCTAGCAGATCACGTGTCCATTCGATGATGGGCAGATTGCTGTCGCGCGACACCGAGGCAAAGGACACCCATTTTTTGATCAGGGGCAGGGCAGCCAGGTGGGGCTGAAGTGTGGATGGGGGCGTGGGAGCGTTCATGTGGCGCCTTGGGTGATTGTTTCCACAAAATCATACGTCAGCCTGCACAATACAGCCTGATTCAACGAAAGAAACCATGACCAACGCCATTTACACCACGTCTGTTCCCGTTTTCACGCAAATGCTGGGCGGCCTCAAAGAGGTCTTGCGCAAGGCTGAAGCCCACGCCCTGGAGAAAAAAATCGACCCCAACGCACTGCTGCAAGCGCGGCTGTTCCCAGACATGTTCAACCTGCTGCGCCAGGTGCAAGTGGCCAGCGACTTTGCCAAAAGCGTGTCAGCCCGGCTGGCGGGGGTGGATGTGCCCAAGATGGACGACAACGAGCAGACCTTTGGCGACCTGCAAACCCGCATCGACACGGTGCTGGCGTTTATCAACGGGTTGGACGTTGCCAAATTTGACCAAGCCGACACCCGTGAGATCGTGACGCAAGCCGGCACACCCAAGGAAAAGCGTTTTACCGGCCAGTCCTACCTGCTGAACTATGGCCTGCCGCATTTTTTCTTTCACACCACCACCGTGTATTGCCTCTTGCGGCACAACGGTGTTGAAGTCGGTAAAAAAGACTATATCGGCACGTATTGAGGTATTAAAAGCGGCTTCAGCCCAATGGATATATGCCCGAGCAGCTCCTGAATTGATAGTGAATTTAGCACCAGAAGTTAAGCTCTTAATGCATCAAATGGGCTGGTCGTTCCTACACCAGCTTGCCTGTCGCATCCACGCCATGGACTGCAAAACGTTCTTGGCGTCTCGATGCCAGTCGCTGCAAATATGACGACTTGCGGCTGGCTTGGGACTGGGAAGTCCCTTTGATTCGTTGGGCAGCAGGAAAGCAGAAGACATGCAACGCTAGCTCTCAGTCTTCTCCTGCATTTGTGCATTGACAATGCGTACGAAATTGCGTACCATTTGATTCAAACACCAGAGGAAACAAAATGCATTCACTGACCGCCAGCGAAGCCCGCGCGAATCTGTACCGAATCATTGATGAAACGGCAGCGTCGCATGAGCCGATCATCATTTCGGGGAAACGCGCCAATGCTGTCTTGTTGTCGGCTGAGGATTGGAGTGCTATCCAAGAGACTTTGTATCTGCTTGCAGTACCCGGCATGCGCGAATCCATCAAGGCCGGTATGGCCGAACCGTTAGCAAAGAGTGCGAAGGCACTCAAGTGGTGAGTTGGGAAATCGTTTTTGCCAAGCAGGCGCTCAAAGATGCCAAGAAGCTTGTCGCCAGCGGGCTCAAGCCAAAAGCGCAGGAACTGCTTGCGATTCTCGCGACCAATCCACTGCAAAATCCGCCACCTTATGAGAAATTGGTCGGAGACTTGGCTGGTGCTTACTCGCGCCGCCTCAACATTCAGCATCGGATTGTGTATGAGGTATTCGCCAAGGAAGGCGTCGTTCGTGTTTTGCGAATGTGGACCTACTATGAGTGAATGGGCTCACGCGCGTGCATTCAAGCCAAGCGGCCCTTGCCTACGCCATGCGGCCTTTGTTTTCAACCAGTGCGCAGCCGCTGATGCGCCAGGTGTTGTCTTTTTGGCGTTGCAGGCTGTACACCGCCAGATAAGACGCGCCGCTGGCGTTGAGCATTTGCACGCGCTGGATCACATCGTCGCCTGAGCCTTCCGGCTTTAAAAAAGCCACCGAGGCCGGGCGGTAGACCACCGGGTAGCTGTTTTTGACCATCGCCATGAAGGCGCTTGAGTTGCCAACCGATTTGCGCAGCTCTGGCGCGGCATACGAAAAGGCCTTGTCTGCATCGTCTTTGGCAAAGGCAGCCAGCTGGCTTTGCACCACGGTTTGAACGGCTTTTTCGTCTTTGGCGGACAGTGCTTGGGCCAGTGCGGGCACAAATGCTTGAAGCGCCGCAAACAAGGCTGCCAGGACAAGCTGGAAAGCGCGTTGGTGAAAAGCGCGTTGGTGTACAGCGCGTTGGGTGGTGTGTGTCATGGGGTGTTGCCGGTGGGGTGACTACGAAATCATACGCACAGCATAAGACTTTGGATGTCTGCGCGGGCTGCTTACTAGAATCAACCCTCATCGACTCCCACTAAACCCACCATGCCCCTCCAAGTCCTTGAAGCCCAAACCGGTGAAAACCCGGTCGCCACCATCCTCATCATGCACGGCCTGGGAGCGGATGGTCGCGACTTTGTGCCGATTGCCGAGCAGATCGATCTGTCCAGCGTGGGGCCGGTGCGGTATCTGTTTCCGAACGCGCCGACCATCCCCGTCACCATCAACGGTGGCTATGTGATGCCGGCCTGGTATGACATCCTGGCGGCAGATCTGGTCAAGCGTGAAGACGAGCCAGGCCTGCGTCAATCGCGTTTGCAGATTGAAGAACTCATTGCCCATGAAAAAGCACGCGGTATT